>Ga0315322_10002479_pt1 | contig 14270 bp, 14 predicted proteins | sample M110021515metaG_FD_203461 | JGI IMG/M metagenome (GOLD analysis project Ga0315322, IMG submission 203461) | Ammonia-oxidizing marine archaeal communities from Monterey Bay, California, United States - M1 100m 21515 | ecosystem: Environmental > Aquatic > Marine > Intertidal zone | place: USA... | reverse complement strand
TTGTAATTAATACAGCGGCCATGACTAATGTTGATGCTTGTGAATCAAGTAAGGAGGCATGTTGGGAATTGAATGTGATGGCAGTAAAGCACTTAGTTGAAGCATGTGCGGATATCAATGCTCATCTTATTCAATTATCTACTGATTTTGTTTTTGATGGTGAGGATGGACCATATGATGAAAGTGCACAACCCAATCCAATTAGCTATTATGGGGAATCTAAATGGGCTGCTGAAAAAATTATTCAGAAAAGTAATTTAAAGAAATGGTCAATAGCCAGGACAATAATACTGTATGGATATACAGAAGGGATGAGCAGGAGTAATGTCGTGCTTTGGGCTAAAGAAGCGCTGGAAAAGGGAGAGCCAATAAACGTGGTTGATGATCAATTTCGATCGCCTACCTGGGCTGATGACCTTGCTGACGGTTGCATCAGGATTGCTGCTCAAAATGCACTAGGTATTTATCATTTGTCTGGCAAAGAAACGATGAGTATTCTCGAATTGGTTTTTAAAGTCGGAGAATTCTTTAAATTAGACACTTCAATGATAAATCCAATAAAATCGAATACACTTGGGCAAGCTGCGAAACGACCACCAAGGACAGGTTTTAATATTAGTAAAGCAATAAATAAATTAGGATATAAACCAAAATCATTCATAGAAGGACTCAAGTTATTAAATCAACAATTGGCAAGTAAATAACAATTATGAAGAAATTATTTTTAGTGGTACTAACATTTATTGCTCCGATTTTATTATTTGCTCAGGAAGCAATTGAAGAAATAGGAATAGATCAAAAAATTGATGCAAAATTTGGAGAGTATACAAGTTGGTTTGTTGAATTAATCTTTGCTGAAATTCCTTTGGGAGGCGGATTGAGTATTCCTTGGGTACTAATAGTATTAGTTGGTGCTGCTGTATATTTTACCATTTATTTTAAGCTAATTAATTTTACAGGGTTTTTTACTGCGATAGGAGTAGTTAGGGGTAAGTATGACGATCTGGAAGAATTTGGAACTCCTGAAGCTGCTGTTGAATCAGCACATGCTGTAGATGGAGATCTTGTGGACACTATTCGTGTTGAAAAAAGTGATGTAGAAGGAGAGGGAGAGGTGTCTCACTTTCAAGCTTTAACTGCTGCTTTGTCTGCGACTGTTGGTTTAGGAAACATCGCTGGGGTTGCTGTAGCTATATCCATTGGTGGGCCAGGAGCGACATTTTGGATGATTATAGCCGGAATAATCGGTATGGCGACCAAATTTGTTGAATGTACTCTCGGCGTTAAGTTTAGGGAGGTCGATGAGAATGGTGTGATATATGGTGGGCCAATGTACTACCTGAAAAAAGGCCTAGCTGAAAGAAAAATGAAATGGTTAGGAAGAATATTGGCTATTCTGTTCGCAGTAATGTGTATCGGTGGTTCTTTTGGTGGTGGAAACATGTTTCAGGCTAATCAAGCATTCGTTCAAGTGGAATCATTTAGTCAATCTGAGATTACGCAGTACGACGAACTTACTGATGTGATTGACAAAAGAGTCATCATTACTGGATTAGCTTCTCCATACACTGTTAATTCTATTGATAATGGAAATGTGATACTATCTTCAGAGAATTCTGGTGCTGAGAAAATAATGTCTATTGAGGAGTTTAAGAGTGAGGCCAAAGTTTCACCTCTATCTGGAATGGGATGGATTTTTGGAATAATTATGGCGATCCTTGTTGGGGTCGTAATTATTGGTGGGATTAAGAAAATAGCAAATGTGACTGATAAAATTGTACCATTCATGGTAGTCATTTATGTTGGAGCAGCTTTGGTTATCCTTGGGATAAATTATGCTGAAATTCCAAAAGCATTTTCTCAAATATTTGCAGGTGCTTTCGGTTGGGAAGGAGTAGCTGGTGGCGTCATTGGTGTATTAATTCAAGGATTTAGACGAGCAGCATTCTCGAACGAAGCTGGAGTTGGTTCTGCATCTATCGCCCATGCTGCAGTTAAGACTAAAAATCCTGCAAGTGAAGGACTTGTTGCTCTCCTGGAACCATTTATTGATACTGTACTGGTTTGTACGATGACAGCATTGGTACTTGTAATATCAAATATTCATATTGAAGCAGAAACGGGACAAAAATTATTTGAGTACGGAACGAAAGTTACGCAAGGGGTAGAAGTTACTTCTCTAGCGTTTGCATCCTCTATTTCATGGTTCCCATGGATTTTAACTGGGGCTGTTGTTTTGTTCGCTTTCTCTACTATGATTTCTTGGTCTTACTACGGATACCAGGCCTGGACTTTTTTGTTCGGGAGAAAGAAATGGGCAGAATATATATATAAAGGGATGTTTTGTTGTTTCGTTATAATTGGATCAGCAGCAAGTCTCGGGTCCGTTATTGATTTCTCCGACGCTATGATATTTGCCATGCTAGTCCCCAATATTATTGGTTTAGTTATTCTGACGCCTGTAGTTTCTAAAGAACTCAAAACATATAAAGCAAAGATAAAGGCAATGAAATCTAAAAAGTAGTAGCCCTTAGATTAGTTAATTTTATAATCAATTTGTTCAAATTATTCAGATGCTTGATAGAATTCGAAACTATCTTACGTATTCCTCTTTTGAGAGAAACGGGCTAATAGTTCTTTTGCTGTTGATTTTGGTGGTAATGTCATTTCTTGGCTACAGAAGTAATTTTTCCAATAATACCGATCAGTTCAAATTTGTAGACCTCAAATCTCTTCTCGAACCCTCAAAGGATTCGGTCATAGTGGATGATGGTTCAGGTTTGTTATTACAAAATTTTGACCCCAATAAATTGGATCAGAGTGGATGGGAGAAACTCGGATTTACCCAAAAGCAAGCAGCATCAATAATTAATTACAGATCGAAAGCAGGACGATTTAATAATCCGGAGGATTTGTTAAAGCTTTATGTGGTGGATACGATTAAATACGATCAAATCAAAGATTTTATTCACATTATTAAACATCAAAAAAAGAATCATTCATTAAGAAAGTTGAACATTAATTCGTGTGATTCTACCGAGCTGTTGAAACTTCCTGGTATTGGTTCATACAGGGCGAATAAAATATTAAAATTCCGAAGAGCATTGGGCGGGTTTTGTTCGAAGCAGCAGTTATCAGAAACCTACGGATTAAATGACGAAACTTTTGAAAAGATCAAAAACCAAATTTTTGTAAAAGTAGGGTCTTGGCGGTTATTGGATATCAATGTTGATTCTCAGCAAACCCTCGGAAGCCATCCTTATATTTCAGAACAAACGGCTGAATCGATTGTTTTTATGAGAGAAACTGTCGGTTCCTTTCTTTTAACAGAAGACTTAGTAAGCATGGATTTGATTTCAGTAAATTTATATGTAAAATTGCAGCCTTATTTAAGGCCTGTTGAATGAATATTGGAGACCGTTTAAATAAAGAGTTGCGAACCATTGTTGATTTTCCAAAACCTGGTATAATGTTTAAGGACATTACTCCAGTACTTGAAAATCCTTCATTGTGTAGAGACCTGGTTGAAGTGCTTCGTGATAGTGCGTCAGACCTGAATATAGATGCAGTCGTTGGCATAGAAAGCAGAGGCTTCTTATTTGGTTTACCACTAGCGCTTGAGCTGGAAGTCCCATTTATTCCGATTAGAAAGAAAGGAAAGTTACCTTACAAAACCGTTAGTTATGCGTACGACCTGGAATATGGTAGTGCCACTATAGAAATGCATCAGAATACGATTCAAAACAATTGGAATGTTTTAGTCCATGATGATCTTCTTGCAACTGGCGGAACAGCAAAAGCTGCGGCAGAATTGGTGAAAATGGAAGGTGGAAAGATTGCTGGTTTTAGTTTTCTTATAGGGCTTAATTTTTTAGGTGGAAAAGAAGCTTTGAGCACATACAGCAAGAATATTTTTTCAATAAAAGAATATTAATTTAATTTAAAGAAAATGGATTTTTCTTATAGTGAAAATCAAAAAATGATCGCGCAAATGGTGCGAGATTTCTCAGAAAAGGAAATCAGACCTCATTTTATGAAATGGGATGAATCACAAGAATTTCCTGTGCCACTTTTTAAAAAACTCGGAGAGTTGGGGTTGATGGGTGTTCTCGTTCCGACAGAATACGGTGGCTCAGGTTTTGGCTATGACGAGTACATCACCGTTATTGATGAAATAGCTCAAGTTTGTGGTTCGATTGGACTTTCCGTAGCTGCACACAATTCTTTGTGCACCGGACATATCTTGTATTTTGGCAATGAAGAACAAAAAATGAAGTACTTGCCAAAATTAGCTTCAGCAGAATACATTGGAGCGTGGGGGCTAACAGAGACTGGTACAGGCTCAGATGCGGGAGGTATGCATACAACGGCTGTCAAGGATGGTGATTACTATGTAATCAATGGGAGCAAGAATTTTATTACGCACGCTATTTCCGGAGATGTTGCTGTAGTAATTGTTCGGACTGGAGAAAAAGGTGATTCACGCGGGATGAGTGCGTTTATTATTGAGAAAGGACTAGATGGATTTTCTTCGGGTAAAAAAGAAGACAAACTAGGTATGAGAGCCTCTGAAACTGGAGGGTTGTTTTTTGATAATTGTAGAGTTCATAAAGATCAACTGTTAGGTTCAGAAGGCGAAGGTTTTGTACAGGCAATGAAAGTTTTGGATGGAGGTAGAATTTCAATAGGTGCGTTAGGATTGGGAATAGCAAGAGGAGCATTTAAAGCAGCGGTTAAATATTCTAAGGAGCGAGAACAATTTGGAAAGCCAATTTCCCAATTTCAAGGAATTTCTTTCAAGTTGGCAGATATGGCTACTGAAATTCAAGCTGCTGAGCTTTTACTTTATCAAGCTGCTAATCTGAAAAATAATAACGCCAATTGTACAAAAATTGCTGCTATGGCAAAATACCTAACCTCTGAAGTGGCGGTTCGTGCAGCAAATGAGAGTGTGCAAATATTTGGTGGTTATGGATACACGAAAGAGTTCCCGGCTGAAAAGTTTTATCGTGATGCGAAACTGTGCACTATTGGCGAAGGAACAAGCGAAATCCAAAAATTAGTCATATCCAGAGAGGTTATGAAAGAATAAAAAAAATGGAATGCTTTTGTATAAATGAAAAATAAGCTACATTTGCAATCCTGAAATTTAAAGATTTAATTAAAAAGACTATGCTAATCATTCCAGTTAAAGAAGGAGATTCTATAGAGAGAGCACTTAAGAAGTACAAGAAAAAATTCGAAAAAGTAGGCACTGTTAAGGAGCTAAGAGCAAGACAGTACTTTGAAAAACCTTCTGTAACAAGGAGAGAAGAAGTTTTGAAAGCTGCTTATAAGCAAAGAATGCAAGAAGAAGAAGCTTAGGTAACATTTCCTATTAAAATACGTATTCGAAGGGGAGCATTAGCTTCCCTTTTTTTGTGAAAAATAATTAGCAGCATTGCAATTATTGGATTTTCTTAAAGGGAAGAGGGTAATACTGTTTAAAATTAGATTATTGCAACAGAAATTTCTAGATTATATTCAGTTTGAGAAAAGGTATTCGGCGCATACGATAAGTTCCTATTCTAAAGACTTGAATCAATTTAAAGAGTTCATATTCGATGCTTTTGATATCAAGAGCATCTTGGAGGTGGATCATCAATTTGTAAGGTCGTGGATAGTTAGTATGATGGAAGCTGGTATTTCTTCTAGATCAGTCAATCGAAAATTATCTTCATTAAAATCATTTTATAAATTTTCAATGAAACACGGTCAAATAGAGATCAATCCGATGACAAAAGTCGTTGCGCCTAAAATGTCAAAAAGATTGCCTGAATTTATTGAACAGGATAAAATGAAGAGGCTTTTTGATGAAAGTGAATTTGCAGGTGATTTTTATTCGTTACGAGATCAGTTGATTCTCGAAATATTATATTCAACCGGAATTAGATTATCTGAATTGATTGGATTACTTGAAGTAAATGTATCTAAAGAGGAGTTTAAAGTTTTAGGCAAGCGAAATAAAGAACGGATTATACCGTTGAGTTCATCATTATCAACTTTAATAGAAAAATATCTAGAAGAGAAGAGATTAATTGGTAATGCAAACTGTAAGTTCTTGTTAGTCACTGATAAAGGTGATAAAATGTATGAGAAATTTGTTTACAGAAAAGTAAATTATTATCTTGGGATAGTAACGACATCCAACAAAAAGAGCCCACATGTGCTACGACATACATTTGCAACTCACATGTTGAATAATGGAGCAGAGTTAAACGCAATTAAAGAACTTTTAGGACACGCAAATTTATCGGCTACGCAAGTATATACACATAATACGATTGAAAAGCTGAAAAATATCCATACACAAGCTCATCCCAGAGCACAAATAAATAGGAGGAAATCACCATGAGTACAATAGTTCAATCAATTCATTTTGATGCAGATCAAGATCTAGTTAATTTCATAGAATCAAAAGTGAGTAAACTGAATCAATTCTATGACAGGATTATCGATTCGGAAGTTTATTTAAAGGTCGACAAGAATGCAACCAATGAAAATAAAATAGCAGAGATTAGATTAGCTATTCCTGGAAAGGAGCTTTTCGCGAAAAAACAGTGTAAAACTTTTGAAGAAGCAACAGATCTGGCAGTTGAAGCATTAAGACGTCAGATAAGCAAGCATAAAGGCAAGGTGGCGGTATAAATAAACAGAAGTAGATTATATCGCGTCTAAAATTCAGAAAAAAATACTACCCACGTTTGTATAAAACGATATTGTTTATACATTTGCAGACCTTTTCACGGAAAGGTCTGTTTTTGTTTGGGTAAATAATTCACCAAAAACAGCATTTGACATATTATTTCGCCTCTATAGCTCAGTTGGCTAGAGCAGCTGATTTGTAATCAGCAGGTCGTGGGTTCGAGTCCCTCTAGAGGCTCATTTCTTTCGCTGAAAGGGATTGGGGGAGATACCAAAGCGGCCAACTGGGGCAGACTGTAACTCTGCTGTCTTTCGACTTCGTAGGTTCGAATCCTGCTCTCCCCACATTTTTTATTATCTTTGTCAGCGTTTTTGAGGAAATTGCGGGAGTAGCTCAGTTGGTAGAGCGTCAGCCTTCCAAGCTGAATGTCGCGAGTTCGAATCTCGTCTCCCGCTCTAAAAACTGAAAGAAGAGTTTTCTTCTTTTGGTTGTTACAGAGGCACGGTTTTTAGCCGATGTAGCTCAGGGGTAGAGCGCTTCCTTGGTAAGGAAGAGGTCACGGGTTCAATTCCCGTCATTGGCTCTAAAAAGAAATATGGTTAGGCATGGTTTTGCGTGTTTTACCGAAAGAATTGCAAGTCTTGTTGGCTTAAACAATGCGAGACAAGCAAGGAATTGAGTCTAATGACTCTTGAAAAAAAGTATTATAAAAAGTTAATTAAAAATAAATTTAAACATCTAAAGATATGGCTAAGGCGAATTTCGAAAGAACAAAACCGCACGTAAATATCGGTACTATTGGTCACGTTGACCACGGTAAAACTACCCTTACTGCGGCAATTTCAAAGGTATTGTCTGATGCGGGACTTGCTGAAAAGCAAGATTTCGATCAAATCGACAACGCACCTGAGGAAAAAGAAAGAGGTATTACTATTAATACTGCACACATTGAATACGAAACTGCAGCTAGACACTACGCTCACGTAGATTGTCCAGGTCACGCGGATTACGTAAAGAACATGGTTACGGGTGCTGCTCAAATGGATGGTGCAATATTGGTTTGTGCTGCAACTGACGGTCCTATGCCACAAACTAGGGAGCACATTTTGTTGTCAAGACAAGTAAATGTACCTAGAGTTGTCGTGTTTATGAACAAAGTGGATATGGTTGATGATCCAGAATTGATTGAGCTTGTTGAAATGGAGCTTGGTGAATTATTGGAATCATACGGTTATAACGATACACCAATTCTTGCAGGTTCAGCACTTGGAGCACTTAACGGTGAACAAAAATGGGTTGATTCTGTAATGGAATTGATGAATAGTGTAGATACTTGGATTGAAACTCCAGAAAGAGATACTGCGAAGCCATTTTTAATGTCGGTTGAAGATGTCTTCTCCATAACTGGTCGAGGAACAGTTGCAACTGGTGCAATCGAAACTGGAATCATTAAAACAGGAGACACTGTTGATATTGTTGGTCTTCAAGACGAGAAAATGACTTCTACGGTTACTGGTGTTGAGATGTTTAGAAAGATTCTTGATGAAGGTAGAGCAGGTGAAAACTGTGGTCTTTTATTGAGAGGTATTGAAAAAGCAGATATTAAACGAGGAATGGTAATTGCCGCTCCGGGTTCAATTACACCACATAAAAAGTTTAAAGCAGAAGTATATATTTTGAAGAAAGAAGAAGGCGGTCGTCATACTCCTTTCCATAATAAGTATAGACCTCAGTTTTATTTGAGAACATTGGATGTAACTGGTACGATTGAATTAGAGTCAGGCAGAGAAATGGTAATGCCTGGTGATAACGTAACAATTACAGTTGAGTTGATTACTCCTGTAGCTATGGACAAGGGACTAAGGTTTGCGATCCGAGAAGGTGGTAGAACAGTTGGTGCTGGACAGGTTACTGAAATTATTGAGTAACATAATTGATTAAAATTTGACGAGAATAAGGTGGGGCTTGTAGGTTCCCACCTTTCTTGTCGTTTTTACGGGCGTAGCTCAGCTGGTAGAGCAGTGGTCTCCAACACCAAAGGTCGAGAGTTCGAATCTTTCCGCCCGTGCAAAAAGGTTCTGAAGACGATTGAACTAAAAAAAATATTAAAGTGGCAAAAATTATAACATACATAGAGGAAACTATTGACGAACTAGTCAATAAGGTGTCTTGGCCAACTTGGAAAGAGTTGCAAACGAGCGCAATTATAGTTTTAGTCGCTTCTATTATCATCGCCTTACTAGTGTGGGTTATGGATTTCACATTTGGAATCAGGGATGGTAAAGAAGTTGTTTGGAAAGGAATTCTTGGATTCTATTATGATTTTGTTAATCCACCAAAATTATAAAGGATCTAATCGATTTGGTTTGTAACCTATGATGAAAATGGCTGATATTGATTTAAAATGGTATGTAGTTCGTGCAATTAGTGGCAAGGAAAAGAAGGTGAAAGATTATATCGAATTGGAAATCGATAGGCTAGGACTTTCTGATTATGTAAAGCAAGTATTGATTCCGACGGAGAAGGTCTACCAAATTAGAAGTGGAAAGAAAGTTTCTAAAGAGCGTAATTTTTTCCCTGGTTATGTGCTTGTAGAAGCGGCTATGGTTGGAGAAGTACCTCACGTAATTAAAGGAATTACTAACGTAATCGGTTTTTTAGGTGCCAAAAAAGGTGGAGAGCCGATGGCCCTAAGGCAGAATGAAGTAAACAGAATATTAGGTAAAGTTGACGAGTTAGCTGAAACCGATGAGGAAATAACAATACCGTTTGTATTAGGAGAGACGGTCAAAGTAATTGATGGTCCCTTTAACAACTTTAACGGAGTGGTTGAGGAGATTAACGAAGAAAAGAAGAAGTTAAAAGTGATGGTGAAGATTTTCGGAAGAAAAACGCCACTTGAGCTAAGTTACATGCAAGTAGAAAAAGAAGGCTAATAGGTAGTGAGGTGGAGATGATTAATGCTTCCCATTAAAACTGAATTACCATAATTATATATAAAATGGCAAAAGAAGTAGCTGGATTAATAAAGTTACAGATTAGGGGTGGTGCCGCGAATCCGTCACCTCCTGTTGGACCTGCTTTAGGTGCAAAAGGGGTGAATATTATGGAGTTTTGCAAGCAATTTAATGCAAGAACTCAGGATAAGCCAGGCAAAATTCTACCATGCGTCATTACTGTTTTCGCAGACAAATCTTTTGAGTTTGTTATTAAAACTCCACCTGCAGCAGTCCAATTATTGGAAGCTGCCAAAGTGAAAAAAGGTTCGCCTGAATCTAACCGAGTTAAAGTAGCTACGGTTAATTGGGATCAAGTAAAGACAATTGCCGAAGACAAAATGCAAGATTTGAACTGTTTTACTGTTGATTCTGCCATGAAAATGGTGGCTGGCACAGCACGTTCAATGGGCATTAATGTCCGAGGAGGGAATGCACCCGCTTAATATTCAAATTGAATTATAATGGCACTGAGTAAAAAGAGAAAAGAAGTGTTGTCCAAATTTGATCAGGACAAAGCGTACAGCTTAGCTGAAGCGTCTTCTATTTTAAAGGAAGTATCTAATGTGAATTTCGATGCATCTATTGATGTTGCGGTGAGATTAGGAGTTGACCCTAGAAAAGCTAACCAGATGGTTAGAGGGACAGTTTCACTACCTCACGGAACGGGTAAAGATGTAAGCGTTTTGGTATTGTGTACTCCGGATAAGGAAGAAGAAGCAAAAGCTGCTGGAGCGGATTACGTCGGTTTGGATGAATACATCAATAAAATCAAACAAGGTTGGACTGATGTGGATGTAATTGTTACAATGCCATCCGTTATGGGAAAAGTAGGTTCTTTAGGTAGAATTTTAGGACCAAGAGGTTTAATGCCTAATCCCAAAACAGGTACGGTAACAATGGATGTTGCGAAAGCAGTGACAGATGTGAAAGCAGGAAAGATTGATTTCAAAGTAGATAAATACGGAATTGTTCATGCAGCGGTTGGAAAGGCATCTTTTGATGCAGATAAGATCAAAGAAAATGCAGATGAATTGATTCAAACATTGATCAAAATGAAGCCATCTTCTTCTAAAGGCACTTATGTTAAGAGCATCTATATATCAACTACAATGAGCCCTGGTATTCAAGTGGATACAAAATCTGTAATTGCATAAATAGCGTAGTATGACTAAAGAACAAAAAAACGATGCGATTGGTCAGTTAACGGAAGAGTTAGCAGCTGCTAACATTTTCTATCTAGCTGATACGTCTGAATTGGATGCAGATTCAACTTCAAAATTAAGAAGAAGCTGTTTCAAACAAGACGTTTCTCTCAAAATCGTTAAAAATACATTGCTTCAAAAAGCAATGGAAAAAGTTGAAGGAAAAGACTTTAGTCAGCTTTTTGATGTTTTAGCTGGACCGACGGCTATCATGTACTCTGAAGTAGGAAATTCTCCTGCAAAAATTATTAATGAGTTTAGAAAGAAGCATGATAAACCAGTCCTAAAGGCGGCATATGTTGAGGAATCAATATATATCGGAGATGACAATTTAAAAGCACTTTGTGATATCAAATCGAAAGAAGAGCTTATAGGAGAAGTTATTGGACTTCTTCAGTCACCTGCGAAAAATGTTATTTCTGCATTGCAGTCTGGAAAACAAACAATCGCTGGCTTAGTAAAAACTTTAGCTGAAAGAGAATAATTAACAAATTAAACACAACACACAAAATCAAATAAAATGGCAGACGTGAAAAACTTAGCAGAAGAGTTAGTAAACCTTACTGTTAAAGAAGTTAATGAGCTTGCTGAAATCCTTAAAGAAGAATACGGTATCGAACCTGCAGCTGCTGCTGTAGCTGTTGCTGCTCCTGGAGCAGGCGGAGGAGATGCTGGAGGCGAAGAAAAAACAGAGTTCGATGTAGTTCTAACTGCTGCTGGAGGTGCTAAACTTCAGGTAGTTAAAGCTGTTAAAGAATTAACTGGTCTTGGTCTTAAGGAAGCTAAGGAGATGGTAGATAACGCTCCGAGTACACTGAAAGAAGGTGTAACTAAAGACGAAGCAGAGGGCATTAAAAGTGCTCTTGAAGAAGCAGGTGCTGAGGTAGAATTGAAGTAATTTTTCCTCCACTAGTATTAGGTATAAACTACCAATTCAGTCTAAAACGGCTGAATTGGAAGTCTATACCCTTTGTCGTTTTTAGACAATTCATTTTTTTTCGAACTTCTTATTTAAACTAATTTACATTGGCAAAAACAAATAGTATTACAGGGAGAATCAATTTCGCAGCGAGTAAACATCAGTTTCCGTATCCGGATTTTCTCGAAGTTCAATTGAAGTCTTTCCAGGAATTTTTCCAATTGGAAACTACTCCTGAGAACAGACAGACCGAGGGTCTTTTTAGAGTTTTTAACGAGAATTTTCCGATTACGGATACAAGAAATCAGTTCGTTCTTGAGTTTATGGATTATTTTGTTGATCCTCCTAGATACACCATAGAAGAGTGTATAGAAAGGGGCTTAACGTACTCTGTACCACTCAAAGCTAAGTTAAAATTGTATTGTACGGATCCCGAGCACGAAGATTTTGAAACAATTGTTCAAGATGTATATCTCGGAACTATTCCATATTTGACTCCAAAAGGATCATTTGTTGTAAATGGTGCTGAAAGAGTAATTGTTTCTCAATTACACAGATCACCAGGAGTTTTCTTTGGGCAAAGCCGTCATGCTAATGGTACAAAACTGTATTCAGCTCGGGTAATTCCTTTTAAGGGGTCTTGGATTGAATTTGCGACAGACATTAATAGTGTCATGTACGCATATATCGATAGAAAGAAAAAACTTCCTGTTACCACGCTGTTTAGAGCGATTGGTTATGAAAGCGATAAAGATATTTTAGAAATATTTGATCTCGCTGATGAGCTTAAAGTAACGAAAACCAATCTTAAGAAATCGTTGGGAAGAGTTTTAGCTGCGAGAGTTCTTAAATCATGGGTTGAGGATTTTGTTGATGAGGATACAGGTGAAGTGGTTTCAATTGAAAGAACGGATGTAATTATTGATAGAGAAGTCGTACTTGAAGAATCTCACATAGAAGAAATTATTGATGCTGGTGTTAAAACCATCATTCTTCACAAAGAAGATGTCAATTCAGCTGATTTTGCAATTATTTACAATACGTTACAAAAGGATACTTCGAACTCTGAAAAAGAAGCGGTAGAGCATATTTACCGTCAATTAAGAAATGCTGAGCCGCCAGACATTGAAACAGCGAGAGGCGTAATTGATAAGTTGTTCTTTTCAGAACAACGTTATGATCTTGGTGAAGTTGGACGGTATAGACTAAGTAGAAAACTAGGACTTGATGAGAATGAGGAGTCTAGAGTTCTAACCAGAGTGGACATCATATCAATTATAAAGTATCTGATAGAGTTAGTAAATTCTAAGGCAGATATTGATGATATTGATCACTTATCGAATAGAAGAGTAAGAACAGTTGGCGAGCAGTTGCACAGTCAATTTTCTGTTGGATTGGCAAGAATGGCCAGAACAATTAGAGAAAGAATGAATGTTAGGGATAACGAAGTATTTACTCCTATAGACTTAATTAACGCTAAAACGTTATCATCAGTTATCAATTCATTCTTTGGAACGAATCAATTATCTCAGTTTATGGATCAAACCAATCCATTAGCTGAAGTTACGCATAAAAGAAGGCTCTCAGCTTTAGGACCAGGCGGTCTATCAAGAGAAAGAGCAGGTTTTGAAGTAAGAGATGTCCATTATACTCACTACGGTCGATTATGTACAATCGAAACACCGGAAGGACCTAACATTGGACTTATTTCTTCTTTATGTGTTTTTGCTAAAATCAATAGATTAGGATTTATTGAAACTCCTTATCGTGAAGTTAGCAATGGTAAAGTAAACATAAAGGATGCACCGATTTATCTGAGTGCAGAAGAAGAGGATGAAAGAACCATTGCACAAGCTAATGCACAGGTTGATGAGAAAGGAAACTTTTTAACAGACAAGGTTAAAGCCAGGCTAGAAGGAGATTTTCCAGTTGTTCCTCCTAAGGATATTAATCTTATGGATGTTGGAACGAACCAAATTGCATCGATTGCGGCATCTTGTATTCCCTTTTTGGAGCATGATGATGCGAATAGGGCATTGATGGGATCTAACATGCAGCGTCAAGCAGTACCTTTGCTTAAACCAAGTGCACCGATAGTTGGAACTGGAATTGAAGAGTTAATTGCCAGAGATTCACGTGTGTTGATAAATGCAGAAGGAGAAGGTGTTGTAGAGTATGTGGATGCTCAGGAAATTATCATTAAGTACAACAGGTCGAATAATGACAAATTGGTTTCTTTCACCGGAGATTCTAAATCATACGGCCTAACCAAGTTTCAGAAAACGAATCAAGGTACTTGTATCAACCTAAAACCAATTGTAAAATTAGGTGACAAGGTAACCAAAGGACAGGTGCTTTGTGAAGGTTATGCAACAGATAGAGGCGAGCTAGCATTAGGTCAAAACCTGAAGGTTGCGTTTATGCCTTGGAAGGGATATAATTTTGAAGATGCGATTGTAATTTCT
>Ga0315322_10002478_pt1 | contig 14270 bp, 12 predicted proteins | sample M110021515metaG_FD_203461 | JGI IMG/M metagenome (GOLD analysis project Ga0315322, IMG submission 203461) | Ammonia-oxidizing marine archaeal communities from Monterey Bay, California, United States - M1 100m 21515 | ecosystem: Environmental > Aquatic > Marine > Intertidal zone | place: USA... | reverse complement strand
AAGGTCCAAAGGATCACATCACTCGCCAAGCTTTTGACTTGCCACGATTTGATCGCCATACGCACTGCCCATAAAGAATTCCCCGAAGCTCCGAGAACCTCTGCAAGTGGTAAACGGTTGCAAAATTGGATCCATCGCTCCCTCCCCTATGCTGATGCCTATGCCTGCGATTCATCCCGAACAGAAATGGATTTAAACCGAATTACACCAGCCTCAAAAGGTCGTTCCGAATTGATTCACCTCGGGATTCAATCGGAACGAGTCGACGATAATCCCATCAAAGATCTCCCTTTCAATCCTATGAGGACTAGCTTCCTTTTGCATGTTGGAAGTTCAGCCTGGTACAAAAACAGAAAGAGACTTTTTAATGCCTTTGTTGATATAAAAGAAGGGGAGAACTTCAAAAGCCTCAAGCTCGTACTCGTTGGTCCGGTTCCTCAGCCGGAAGAACTGACCGAGAAAACAGAGCATTGGTTTAAGAATAACCCCAATGAATTGATCGTGCTTTCCGATTTATCCGAATCCGGGCTTAAAACACTCTATGAACACGCAAATGCATTGATATTTCCTTCCCTAATAGAAGGATTTGGCTGGCCGCCCTTGGAAGCTAGATCTTTGGGGTGTACCGTCATAACTTCGAAAACTGGTGCAATGGATGACATTCTGGGATCGGCGGCCACTTACGTCGATCCCAAGAGCACAAAAGACATAGTTGTAAAAATCAAAGAGATCTTGGATGCCGATAGGGCAAATGGGCCACCGCCACATATTCCCAAAGCAAGTGAATGCGCCCAAGCTTATGAAAACCTATACAAAAGGCTGGTTGAATCAAAGTAGTGGACATCCCTCTTTTCTTTTCTTCTCCTTTGCACTGTTTGCGGAAAACCCGTGCATTTTCAAAACTTTTGCAAAGCCGCTTCAACAAACCGAAACTATGTGACATTGGATATCGGTTTCCTGTCGCCATACGCCCCTTAACACATGCATCCATACGATGGAACAAGAGCAAGATAGAACCCGAGATCACTAACTTATTTCGATTAATCATTGGAGCACTGAAGAAGATGGAGCGTTCCATCACATTTTATGACGTTGGGGCAAACCACGGGAGATATGCGTGGCTGATCTCAGAAGCGAACCCGGACGCTGCCGTCATCGCCTTTGAACCCGATCCTGATAACATGGAACTACTTCGCATGACTGTTTCTCACTCCGACTTAAAAAATGTGAGAATAGAGGGAGTCGCCCTCAGCGATAAAGCAGGGCAAGTCAGCTTTCACAAGGATTCCCATACCTCTGCGACAGGCATGATCTCCAATGGAGAGATTCCTTGGGTGGAAAAATATCTTGGTCATGCAACTTCGACTATCGATGTCCGACGAGAAACTCTGGATTCATTTGTGACAGAGGAAACAAAACCTCACTTAATCAAAATCGATGTAGAGGGTCACGAGAACGAAGTCTTGCGGGGCGGGGGGAATTGCCTAAAAAACAACAATCCACTCCTCATCCTGGAGTCCTTTCCGCCGAAGCAGGAACAAGCAATAGATTTCCTGAAAAACTTGGGTTACACCGTTTGGGATGCGGAAAGAAATGAATCCGTAGGGACTCACACAAACAACCTATTCGCTTGGCATCCGAACGGTCCTCTCGCTGAGTCGAGAATTCAGGAAATTATAGAATCGTGAAATCCCCTAAGGTTAACATTTCTCTCATTGTACCCTGCAAAAACGAGGAGAGCAACATTGAGAGATGCTTAAATTCGGTACCGTGGGTCTACGAAACCTTCGTGGTCGATTCTCAAAGCACGGATCGTACCGTTGAGCTTGCCGAAGGTCTTGGCGCTAAAGTCATTCAGTTTCACCACAAAGGGGGATGGCCTAAAAAGAAAAACTGGGCACTGGACAAACTTTCGTTCTCACACGAGTGGGTTCTGATTCTTGATGCGGACGAATGCCTACCTCCTGAAGCAGAAAAAGAAATTCGTGAGATCATACAAAACCCACAAGATCCGAACGCGGGTTACTGGATCAATCGACGCTATTTCTTCATGGGGCGTCCGCTCCGGCATGCGTACTTCCCGAACTGGAACCTACGATTGTTCAAACACCAACTGGGAAGATACGAAAAAATCACCGAAGATGATACAGGCAGCGGGGATCATGAAATCCACGAACATATAGTAGTCAACGGGACAACAGGAAAACTTCGCTCCATTATGGATCATCATGCTTTTCCTACAATTGAGAGTTTTGTGGAAAAGCATAATCGCTATTCGAATTGGGAAGCAGTGGTCGAGAGCACATGTAAGGACGAGTCGCATTTACTCCAGAACGAGCTGGTGAAGGGTAAAAGGCGTTTACGAAGGATTTTCAGAATGCTACCTTTTCGCCCGACACTACGCTTTCTCTATGTGTACATTTGGCAAAAAGGCTTTTTAGACGGATGGCCGGGTTATGTCTTCGCTCGACTCCACGGGCAGTATGAATTCCTATCAGTAGTCAAAGCTCAAGAATACTTAAAAAGGAAGAGAGAGTCGAGGTAGAGTTCTCTCAGACTTGGATAGTTTACGACCTTCACCATCCACCATTATCTCACAGTGATAGAAACTTGGGCTAACTGCTCCTAGGGCCTCAAAGACAAGCGTTTGCCTGGCAGAGGACTTTAGTAAATCGGCACCTCGAACAATTTCAGAAATCCCCATTCCAACTTCGTCGACTACAGTGGCCAATTCGTAAGAAGGTTGACCGTTCTTACGCCAAATAAGGAAATCCCCGAAATCCCTTCCAACATTGAAATATTGTTCACCTAGCTGAACATCTACAAATGAAATTTGCTTGTCGTTGGGCACACGAAACCTCCAATTCATTCCGACTGGTTCCTTCAACATTCCGAGTTCACTTTTGTCGGGACGCAATTCAGGTGGGAAAAGAAACTCCTCGCCATCGGACGATTTGAGGTTAAATGATTTAATTTCACTTCGTGATCGATTGCATGGATAAATAATTCCTGCCTCTCTTAATTTTTTCCATGCCGCAAGATAATGCTGATGCCTCTCACTTTGGTTGTAGGGTCCATAGGCTCCGCCCACGTCGGGTCCTTCATCCCATTCCAAACCTAACCTGCTAAGGTCTTCCATCGCCGTTCTTAAAAATTCTGGTCGACATCGATCAGAGTCAAGATCGTCATTTCGAAAGACCAATGTGCCTCCTGCATCCCTAGCCCGTTGCCATGCCACGCGAAAAGTCCGAGCATGCCCCTCGTGAAGATATCCTGATGGTGTGGGTGCGATTCGTCCGCGATATATAGGATTTTGCTTGTGCTTAGGGGTTACTTCCATTTTGGCTCATCCAAATTATTTGTTAAATAACCTTCCCCGCCCCTTTACAAAGACAAAAATATGAATTTTGCCACAATTGGTCTTAACGATAAGATTGTTCAAACCGTTGCCGATCGAGGTTATGAAGAACCTACCCCTATTCAATTGGACGCAATTCCAATTATTTTAGAGGGTCGCGACTTGGTAGGTTCCGCACAGACCGGAACTGGTAAAACTGCAGCCTTTGCCTTGCCGGCCTTGCATCGTTTGGGCAAACACGGTGCTTGTCGTGTATTGGCTTTGGCGCCAACTCGAGAACTTGCCATTCAAATTGAAGAGAACTTTAGGAATTACGGGCACAACTTGGGTTTAAATATGGCATTGCTGTATGGCGGCGTCAAATATGGCAAACAACTCGATCAACTTGGAGCAGGTCCCGATATCGTCGTTGCTACGCCTGGTCGGCTGTTGGATCACATTGGGCAAGGTAACTTAAGCCTACAGAATATTGAGATATTGATTCTCGACGAGGTGGACCGGATGCTGGATATGGGTTTCATCGAGGATGTCACCAAAATAATACAAAAGACACCCCGAACCAGGCAAACCCTACTCTTTTCTGCAACGATACCCGATGCCGTTCGCAGGTTAGCAGGCTGGGCTCTTAAGGATCCCGCCGTAATCAAAATCGACATTAATATTTCAGCGGCCGAAACTGTCAGGCACGCACTATATCCCGTACCCGCAATTCAAAAGTTCGACCTGCTGGTAGCTCTTCTTAAAAGCATTAACTTCGACAGTTTAATAATCTTTTTTCAGACGAGGAGAGGAACCGACCGCATCAGCAGATGGCTCCAAGAGCATGGTCGAGAAGTAAGTGTGCTTCATTCCGACATGCGTCAAAACGAAAGAATGAAAGCCTTGCAGGACTTCAAAACGGGGAAGGTCAAAATTTTATCCGCCACTGACGTTGCTTCCAGAGGACTCGACATTTCAAATGTAACGCATGTAATTAACTATGACGTACCTCAGCATTCGGAAGACTACGTACATCGGATTGGAAGAACCGGACGAGCAAAAACAGAAGGAGAAGCATTTACTTTGTTTGCTCCGGATGACTTGCCCAGAGTTGATGCCATCGAAAAATTGTTAGGTAACCCCCTGCCCAGAGAGGAAGTCGAAGGATTTCCTTACCGAGAGACCCCTGCAGAGATGCTGCCCTGCTCGACCCCTGTCTCGCGCAAACGCAATCGAGGCTTCGGAAACAGTGGAGGGTTCGGAGCCAGGCGAAGAAAATAGTGGTTTTCTGATGAGCTCAGCTCATGGCAAAAATGTGAATTGCGACATTTCACACCTCACAGAGGAACAGCGTTTTGTCTGCGGAGGAGGAACTGAAAGGGCTTTCACGGGAGAATATTGGGACTGTAAGCTTGAGGGCATCTACAACTGCGTTGCATGTAGTGTCTCGCTGTTTAGTTCTGTCTCAAAGTACGATTCAGGTTCGGGATGGCCAAGTTTCTTCGAGGCAATAGATCCCAAAAAAGTAAGTAGGCGAACCGATTCCAGTCACGGCATGATTCGAGAAGAAGCCACTTGCACCAACTGCGGGTCGCACATCGGTCATGTGTTCCCTGACGGTCCTCCTCCAACAGGAATACGTTACTGCATCAATTCTGCTTCACTGAAATTGGAACCGACAACTCGAACAACCTAACGAACATCTAACCTTAAAATAAAAAAAAAGGCCGTATGCGGCCTTTTTTATGCAGTACGAAATAAAGAGTTAGCGAAATGCTTTTAGTGGATTTTTCGGTTTAGCGATCTCCACAACCTTACGAACGGGTTTCTCCACCAAGTCCACCATTGCATCCGTAATGATTTTCACAGGTTTAAGCGTCAGGTCAACGGCGAGCTTCACCGGCTTGGTCACGAACTTTGTACAAGAAGCGGAAAAAAGTAACAATAGCATAAGAAGAAATCTCAAAACATCCTTGCCCACAACTACTTTACTAACACAAGGTGACCTTTTTCGAAACTGGAAAAAGATTCTAATTCATCCCTATGCCAAAAGAACTGATCTTTATACTTCCAATTATAGCCGGAGCCATAGGTTGGTTGACCAACTTTCTCGCGGTCAAGATGCTCTTCCATCCTCGAAAAGAAATAAATGCCCTGGGTCTGATTCGAATTCAAGGGGTATTCCCAAAGCGACAGGCAGCGCTTGCCGAAAAACTTGGAGAGATCGTCTCGGAGCAACTGTTTTCCATTTCAGATGTAACAAGCAAACTCCGAGAGGTAGCGGGAAGCGATGACATAGCGGACATGGCAGCCAAGCGCATCGAAAAAACAATCAGCGAAAAACTCTTGAAGACATTTCCCATGCTCTCAATGTTTCTGAATGATGAGATGATAGCCAAGGTGAGCGGCCTATTTATTTCCGAACTGAAGGGTTTGCTAACCGAAGCTTCGGATGAGATCGCAAAAAAGCTTGAAAGCGAAATTGACGTAAAGGCAACGGTTCGTGAAAAAGTTGAAAGCTTTTCCAGCGACAAATTGGAGGACATGCTTTTCTCCATCATGAAAAAAGAATTTCGATTTATTGAGATTGTGGGAGGAGTGCTTGGTTTCTTGATCGGTTTATTACAATTATTGATCACATGGCCATACCTAGTATGATAATCCCACTTACATCGACCCTCTCACTTTAAGACAGACAATGTACTTCGAAGGCAAAATCGAGTCGCTTGCCATAAGTCTTGACTGGGACACCGCTCAATCCTTTCTGGATGATCCTTCCGTTAGGTTGCAACTTCTGTTGATGGCTGGATTGATCTGCGCTACCTTCATTGCCACTCGCCTAACAAAATGGAGAATTCACCCTCTAGCGGAGAATCCCGACTCCCCTCCTTTGTTGCGAAAGATCTGGGCGGCACTTGAGCGAATGATTGCCCCGCTATTCCTTCTTTCGCTTTGCTTGCTCACGGTAATTGTTTTTTACGAATACCATTCGCCCACTCGTGACCTTATTCGGCCCTTCACCAGCGTTGCCGGAGCTTGGGGGATTTTTCGGCTAGTTTCAGGTTTCATAAAAAGCCGGGCGTGGTTGCGATTGGTAGCCGTAGTCGCTTTCGGAGTTGCGGCACTTCATAGTTTCGGACTTTTAGGAGCTACTGTCGACTTACTGAGAAAACTGGGCTTCAGCATCGGAAACACCGAAATCTCAGCCTTGGACTTACTCAATGGCATAGGCATTTTGCTTGGGTTGCTATGGGGCACTTCAATGCTTGCGACTGCAGGCGAAACGCGCATCCGCCAACTCCCTCACCTCCCGCCATCCCTCCAAGTTCTACTGGGCAAGATCATGCGGATCGGCCTTGTATTTTTCTCCTTTGCCGTAGCACTATCAACCGTTGGATTGGACTTGTCCTCTTTTGCCTTGCTAGGCGGCGCGGTAGGAGTGGGCATAGGTTTTGGGTTACAAAAGGTGGTTTCCAATTTGGTCAGCGGTCTCATATTGCTCTTGGACCGTTCGATCAAACCAGGCGACGTCATCGAGATCGACGGAACCTACGGATGGATAAATTCTCTACGAGCTCGATACGCATCGGTGATCACCCGGGATGGCAAGGAACACCTGATTCCAAACGAAAACTTAATCACCAACAAGGTAATCAACTGGACGTTCAGCGACAAGAACGTGCGAGTCAGGGTACCCATTGGCATTTCTTACGACTCTGACCCGAGGCAAGCCATTGATTTATGCTTAGATGCTGCAAGATCAATACCTCGAATCATAAATAGCCCGGAACCACGTTGCCTTGTTACGGGTTTTGGGGACAACTCTGTAGACATTGAACTGCGTTTTTGGATAGAAGATCCGTCCAACGGCGTTGGCAACGTGCGGAGTGAATTGCTCTTGGCAGTATGGGATCGATTCAGAGAGGGAGGGATTGAAATACCATTCCCCCAACAGGACATTCACGTGAGAGGTTTACCAAAGGAGTTTTTCCCAGGGCGCAAAACCGAGACGGAGTCTTCTTGAGAATAGAGAAGGATCGCATTTGCAAATGGATCATCATAGGCTTGCCAATCCAGGCGGATTAAGTAAGATATTAACCTTTTTCAAAAATCATGATGTGCAATAAATTGATCGAATTCCAAGTGTGGTTAGCAATGGGTCCTCCTAGCGACCAACAGGAGGGCGGAGGCTTTATGTCTTTTCTGCCCATGATTCTTATTTTAGTCGCCTTCTATTTTTTACTGATCGCACCTCAAAGAAAGAAGCAGAAACAACACGACAAGATGGTACAAGCTCTCGAAAAGGGCACTCAAGTCAAGACTCTGGGCGGTATTTTCGGCACGGTGACGGGAGTGAAGGACGATCGCTTTGTTATACGAATCGGTGAGAATGTGAAGATAGAGGTAGCCAAAGAAGCCATCGCTGCGAAAATTAATTGAGTTCATCACCCACACCCTAGTTATTGCCGTCGCTGTGCTTGACAGGCAAATAGATCACTTTAAAATTTAATTAAGTCATGCCCAAAAACGTGTTGTGGAAATTCTTGCCGACTATTTTTCTCGTTTTAGTCAGCTTTGCCCTAATCACTCCGTTCGATGATCAAGACTTGGGTGAATACGCCCTGTCTCAATCTACTAGCGAAGCCAACGACACGCTGTATCCAAGTTACCCGAACTTTGAAACGATCCTTAACGAAGTCAAAGAAGGTTTGGGCGAAGACGAGAAGGTCAACTTCAAGAGCCTTAAAGACTTCGCCACCGAAAACCGTCTCGACTATGCAGAGTACTACAAACCACCATCAGGCGTACTCGGAACAGTAGCTTCCCGATTACTTCCATTTGTTGTAAAACCGGGAATCCGCGCCTCCTACGAAAAGGATCGTGAAAAACGTAACGAGATTGTTCTTCGAGCACTGCTCCGCAATTCCCAAGCATCCATAAGAAAGGGCTTGGATCTGAGAGGTGGTGTAGCATTCACTCTAGAAATCCAACCCTCAAATGAAGAAGACAACGCGACTCCGGCGAATGGCAACGGCGATTCTTCCGCGTTGGATAAGGTCGTCGAAATAATGAGCGAACGCCTAAACGCCTTTGGCGTTGCAGAAACGATTGTGCGAAAGAAAGGCGAAACCACCATCGAGGTTCAAATACCAGATCGAACGACAAAACAAAACCCGGAGATGATCGAAGAGCTTCAACGCCCGGCCAGACTGGCTTTTCATATGGTCAGCGTCGATCCCAAGGCACCTGTTAGCCCATTAGAGGGTGACGAGTGGGTAAACGATGACGGAACACCGTTCGTTGCCTTGCGTAACAACGCCCTGGTCGAGGAAGTTGCATGGGTAACTCGCTACCCACAAGCCGATGGAGACATATTGGATAAAGCCGCACCCCGCCAAGATCAATCCGGCGGATGGTACATAGCTCTGGACTTTACTTCCGAAGGTGGACGAGAGTTCGGAAAACTCACCGGAGAAATAGCTAATTCGAACACGGCTGGTGCAATCGGACGATTGGCGGTAGTCCTAGACGGGAAGCTCGAAAGTGCCCCAACTGTCAAAAAGAGAATCGATGGAGGAAGTGCCGTAATCGAGGGTTCTTTCACCCGCAGAGAATCCAAGATGCTATCAGATATTTTGAACAATCCCCTAAAGGTGTCTTTGACCATAGGCGAGAAGTACGAGGTTTCCCCTACTCTGGCGGAAGACGCAATGGAAAGCAGTACGAAGGCATGCCTGCTGGGAGCATTTCTGGTCATCGTATTCATGATTACTTGGTACAAAGGAGGAGGAGTTATGGCAGTGCTTTCAGTTGCCACGAACATTCTTCTTGTAGTGGCAGCACTCGCAGGACTCTTTCAAGCCACCTTCACCCTGCCCGGAATAGCTGCAATTGTACTGACCGTGGGGATGGCAGTTGATGCAAACATATTGATCTTCGAGCGGATCAGGGAAGAACTTCGTGCGGGGAAGAGTAGTGAGGCGGCTTTGGCCGGTGGCTACGAAAAAGTCTTTTCCACAATCATCGACGCGAATCTCACAACCCTCCTTACCGCCTCTATTTTGATATGGTTAGGTACAGGCCCCGTAAAAGGTTTCGGAGTCACACTTGCAATCGGTATTCTAGTATCCATGTTTTGCGCTCTCGTCGTTAGCAGATTTCTCATGGAATTGCTCCTTCACTACGGTGTAAAAAACCTGATCACCCTCAGGGCAATTGACAAAGGTCAACCTCGAGAACCAATCGATTTTCACAAGCACCGTCGATTGGCTTTCGCCATCTCATGGATAATCGTAGCAATAGGCATATTTGCAGTTTACGAGCAAAAGGATAACATTTTGGGAATTGATTTCCAGGGTGGAGAAGAATTAATTGCATCCTTCGACCAACGCATTGATGCTGCAGACCTAGAAAAAGTCGTTAAAGACTCAAAGCTTGGTGAAGTACAGCATGTTTATCGCTCCGAAGTCGGTTCCGGACAGAAAGGAGAATATTTAGTTCTTCAAACAGAGGCAAATGCAAGCAATGTTCTTGTTGCCTTAAATGTGGCCCATCCCACTGCTAATTTAGTGGAAGTCGGTTCTAACACAATTGGAGGATCGGTCAGCGAACAGATACAACATGACGCCATCGTTTCGGTATTGGTCGCACTACTCGGCATTCTTCTATATGTTGCTTTGCGGTTTGAAGTCGGTTACGCCGTAGGTGCAGTTATCGCAACGATTCACGATGTATTGATGACGGTCGGTCTATTTGTCCTGATGGGTTATCTATCAGATGGCAGCCTTTGCTCCGGGCAGTTTACCGCGCCCATGCTCGCTTCCATTCTGATGATCGTGGGTTACTCCATTAACGACACCATCGTCGTGTTCGACCGGATTCGAGAGGAGTTGCTAATGAATCCTGTAACAAACTTGAGAAAAATCATTTTAATTGCAATCAATCGAGTGCTCTCTCGCACGATTATAACTAGTGCCACCACGCTCATGGCCGCATTATCACTATGGATTTTCGGAGCTGGAGTCATCCACGATTTTGCCTTCGTGTTCGTGATCGGCATCTTGACAGGGACTTTCTCTTCAATTTTCATCGCAAGCCCCATTTTCTTCTGGTGGCACAAAGGAGACCGCAAGCATGTCGAGGAACGAGAATTCATTCCTAATTACGACTGGCAAACATCATCCAAGACTTGAGGCCTAAAAGCTTTTCCGGCCAAAGGTTGATACATGCGATGGGTTGAAGATTCAGTACCCGAGGAAATTGTCGAAAGACTTTCAAGATCGCTTTCCATATCTCAAATACTTGCACGATTCCTAGTACTTCGAGGATTTACTGAAGCCGACTCTGCTCGTGCCTTTCTTAAGCCAAGCTTGAGTGATTTAGCGGACCCTTTCGACCTTCCCTCGATGAAGGAAACAGTAGATCGATTGGTGCAAGCTCTGGATAAGAAACAATCGGTGCTAATTGTAGGCGACTACGATGTGGATGGGATAACTTCCACTGTAATGCTTAGCCGAGTTCTCACCGCATTGGGGAACGAACCCATGCATATCACGCCGAAACGAAAAGAAGAGGGATATGGATTGACTCGCCAAGTGATCGAGCGAGGGTTGGAAATGGGAGAGATCGATCTAGTCGTTGCTCTCGATTGCGGAACGAATTCCTCAGAGGAGTACGCCTTTCTTCAATCTAAGGGAATCGATCTTCTGGTAGTCGACCATCACCAAGCAAAAACAGAGAAACCACACGGTGCAATACTCCTGAATCCTCACCTGCATCAAAACGGAGGTGAACCTTGGCGAGACCTATGCACGGCAGGTCTAACCTTCAAACTTTCCCACGCTCTAATTAAAAGGCTTCGAGAAAATGATTGCAGAGCTGCAAAAGCAATTAGTCCCAAAGATTATCTTGCCTTAGCATCTCTTGGCACTCTTGCCGACATGGTACCTCTACAAGGTGAAAATCGCATTCTTGCTCGATATGGTCTCAAGCACTTGGCTCACCAACCCGGATTCGGACTAGAGTCGCTAATTTCCGTATCTGGCATTACCGCCAACCCGTCGTTGGACGCAGAAGACGTTACTTTTCGCATTGCCCCGCGAATAAATGCCTGCGGCAGGCTCAATATGCCGGAATTTGCGACGGAGCTGTTACTAAGCGAAGACCGCGAGGCATGTAAAATTCTCGCCAATAAAATAGACGGCTTTAATATTGAACGGCGGGAAATAGAGTCTCAGCTCACAGCCGAAGCAGTTGCAATGGCGGAAGAAATCTACTCGGATGAACCAGCCGTAGTTGTATTCGGAGAGGGAAACCATTGGAATCCAGGAGTTGTTGGCATCGTGGCAGGCAAACTTGCAAGCAATCTTCAAAAACCTTGCATAGTTTTGGCTAAAGATGGAATTGAATACAAAGGTTCAGGTCGAAGTGTACCTGGCGTTGACATGGTCAGAACCCTCTCTCTCTGCAAGAAATTGCTCACGCATTGGGGAGGACATCCAGCAGCCGTAGGAATGAACTTACCACAAGAAAACTTAGTTCAATTCCAAGAGGCTTTTATTCTAGCAGTCAAAGAGATAACGGGGAACAGTTTACCAGAGCCTTTTCTCACCATCAATGCAACACTCAATCCCGAAGACCTTCGCCCAGAATTGCTGCTCGAAATAAATAATCTTTCACCCTTCGGGCAGGAAAACCCTGAACCAACACTCGCTCTAAGGGGCGTTCGACTGTCCGGACCACCTAGACGGGTTGGTTCGGGAGACCATTTTCAGTTCTCAATATTCAATGGCGAGGAATCCGTGTCAGGCATAGCTTGGCAGATGGGCGACAACATACCTCCCACATCATACCCCCTTGACCTTGCGTTGCGTTTTCGCTGGAACCATTGGAACGGAAGACGTTTGCCGCAAATGGTTCTGCGCGACTGGCGAAAAGCCCAAGAATAATCGCGTCTCTTTGCCTTTTATTCCTATGGGTTGATTTTCTCCTCGAGAAAAGCAATCAATTCCTCTTCAGACAGTCGTTTTTGCATTGTAGTGTCTCGATCCCTCAAAGTGATACTTCCATCGCCTTCTACCGTATCAAAGTCTACAGTTACACCGAAAGGGGCACCTGCCTCGTCGATGCGACGATAGCGACGACCGATTGCACCGCCTTGGTCGTAAACAACATTCCACCTGCGCCGCAAGCGCTCGTGCAACTTACGAGCTCTTTCCACCAACTGGGGTTTATTCTTCAACAAAGGAAAGACGCCGACCTTAACCGGAGCCACACGGGGATGAAATCTAAGCACAGTTCGCTTGTCTCCTTCGATTTCATCTACGTCATAGGCAGCGCAAAGGACTGCAAGCAAAGTGCGATCGACTCCTAGGCTCGGTTCAATGACATGAGGTATATATCGCTCTTTTCGCTCTTCGTCAAAATACTCCAAGGACTTGCCGGAGCATTCCTGATGACGAGAAAGATCAAAATCACCTCTAGCTGCTATGCCTTCCAGCTCTTGCTCGCCAAAAGGAAATTTGAAAGTTATGTCCGTGCAAGCTCGAGCGTAGTGAGCAAGCTTTTCCTTAGGGTGCACTTCCTCCCCGAGATGGCTGTCGGTCAAACCAATGGAAGAGAACCATGACTTCCTCGTGGCGATCCATTCACGATGGTATTTTGGCCATGCCTCTTTGTCGGGAGGAATAAAGTACTCTATCTCCATTTGTTCGAACTCGCGTGAACGAAAAATAAAATTTCGGGGAGTAATCTCATTGCGAAATGCCTTGCCTATTTGCGCAATACCGAAGGGAACTTTAACGCGTCCTGAATCAAGAACATTCTTGAAATTCGCAAAGATACCTTGAGCCGTCTCGGGGCGCAGATAACAGACCGAAGATGCATCTCGCAAAGCACCGACATTCGTCTCGAACATCATATTAAATTCACGAGGTTCGGTAAGAGAACCAACTTCACCAGTGGCGGGCGAGGGAACAAGTAAACGCTCTTCGGAAGATATCTCGTCAAAAGGTCGCAATGAGACAGGGAGTAGATCTCCCTGCTTACTCTGTGTGCGCTTCATCTCGAGAGCCCTTGCATTTGCCTCCTCCTGCATGACTTCTGATTCGAGAACCGCAACCCAGCCAATGGTTTCCTCTCCCACGGCAACAGGACCACAAAAAAGTTGATCCGCTCGGTATCTCATCTTGGATTCACGACAATCGACCATTGGATCGCTAAAGCCATCAACATGACCTGAAGACCGCCAAATCTCGGGGTTCATTATAATGCTAGAGTCCAGTCCGACGACATCGTCTCGACGGCGCACCATGTCCTCCCACCACGCATCCTTGATATTCTTTCGTAGTTCTACTCCGAGGGGACCATAATCGAAAAAACCGTTGATTCCGCCATAAATTTCGGAAGATTGGAAAATGAAACCACGACGTTTACACAACGCCACGATTTCCTCCATTTTAGAATTTTCTTTGCTCATAAATTTTAAATGTTAAAAGAATACAATATGATTGCTCGTGAGAGGTACAACGCCGAACTTCGAATACAAGTAAATTTCAGTATGAAAAAATCTTATGTACTGGAAAACATTCTATCGAATGATAAATAAAAAGGCAGGTCGTCACATGTTTTGCCGATTGACTTACTAAACTTCAAATGCTTCCATTCTGAAATTTAATGAAGACACTGAAAAAAACATTCAAACAGTATGTCGTCGTTATCACCTTGACCATTTCGGGACTTGGTTTCACCGGCTGTGGTATGTTCCCACAAGCCAAAAAGTATTTATCCAAAAACGTGAATGTGGCTGGTGCATTTACACACACTCCAGATTCCTTTGCCCCCATCGAAACTGGTACTCTCCGGTTGCAATCAGACGAATTGTGGTATCGTCGTGACTTCAGCGGTAACAAAACCACTTTTTTGTGGGGACTGT
>Ga0315322_10002477_pt1 | contig 14272 bp, 11 predicted proteins | sample M110021515metaG_FD_203461 | JGI IMG/M metagenome (GOLD analysis project Ga0315322, IMG submission 203461) | Ammonia-oxidizing marine archaeal communities from Monterey Bay, California, United States - M1 100m 21515 | ecosystem: Environmental > Aquatic > Marine > Intertidal zone | place: USA... | reverse complement strand
GTCGACCCCCCCCGGCGGCTTCCTTAGCTTGACGTTCAAGGCGCCTGGATTCCAAGCGACTCCCTATCTAGCCGCAGCGTCTTTTGGCAACACGCCGGGCACGCCAACCGCATTCGGAGTCGTGCCGCTCAACTTTGACGGACTGATGTCGCTAAGCCTTGCGCTTCCAAGCATCTTCGTAAACTTCGCCGGATTAATCGGACCGACGGGTGAAGCACCGGGACTGATATTCATCCCCGCTGACCCCGGCCTCGCAGGCCTGTCCTTCTACGTCGGTTTCGTCACCCTGCCGCCGCCCGGAATCGCGTGGGGCATCTCCGACTCGCTGAAGCTCACGATTCAATAGTCTAAATCTGACTTCGGATTAAATGCTCCGGGCGGGCAAGTGCAAATATCGCACTTGCCCGCCCGGTTATTCGAGAAGGGAAACGCGAGTCCCTACTCGGTCGTTTTCTTCTTGCTCGGCCACTCTAGGGTCGACTTGATCTTCTCCTTGCCACGGACCAGGGTGATGACCTTCTTTGGTTCGCCCTTCTGAAGCTCGGCAACGATCTCAGACTGGGTCTCGACGCTCACCCCGTCGATAGCGACGATCACATCACCAGCAAGCCAGCCAGCCTTCGCTGCAAGACTTCCCTCGATCACGTCGTTGATGTTGTTCTCCTCGAGGTAGACCCCCATCGTGCGTCGGTTCGAGCGGCGCTGGGGCCGCTCGCGGATCAGCTTCGTACGGTCGAGCATCGTGTCGAGATTCGCAATCCCAAGCGCGCCAACTGCAACTACCAATGCCGAGTGGCGCTGGTATTCGGGGTTCACCTCGTCCACCGTGTCGTGAAGAGTGTGGTGTACGTAGTTGTAGTCGAGCTCCCCGGATTGGTCCCAAAAGAATCCCGGTGCACCGCTCTGGGTAAAGGAAGCGTGGTCGCTCATTCCCATCGTCGACAACCCTTTGTTCTCGCGAACTCGAAACGGCATCTCGGGGTTTAGAGCTTTCAAGGGTTCAAATACTTTGTGCAAGTCGTCGATCAAAGCCGCCGGACCTTGAATACCTGAGAGGTAGTTCCCTCCCCCGTCGTGAACAAGAACGGCACTCGTTCCCGCGCAGACTTCGGGGTGCGCAACGGCATAGGCGCGCGAGCCAAGAAGCCCTTGCTCTTCCCCACCCCAAAGCATGAAACGGATAGTGCGACGGGGCTTCAATCCCGATTTCGCCAACAAGCGCGCCGCCTCGAAGGTAGTTGCGCAGCCAGTTCCATTATCCTGCGCGCCAACAGCCGCGCCCCACGAATCCAAGTGCCCGCCAACGATGACGTACTCGTCGGGAAACTCGGTCCCGGGAATGTCGGCGATCACGTTGTAGAGTTCGATCGGTCCCTCGACGAAAGTGTGCTCAAGGTTGAACTCGACCTCGACAGCCTCTCCCGCTTCGAGTTTTGCTATCAAATCGTCGTAGCAGTTTGAAACCAAACGGATGCTGGGCAGCGTCGGCAGGTTGTCCCACGAGATGCGATAAGCGCCGCCGACAACTGGATTCGCACCGCCATTGCGCAGCTCGCCCAGCATGCCCGCCTCTTTCAAAAGTCCGTCCAGCTCCTTGCGGAGGGCAGTCTTCGGACGCTCGCGGCGCGGGCGCCGTAGCACCCAGCTATCTCTGTAGAGTTCGGCGTCAAACTCCTCGACCTGGAGCGGCTCTAGCACGACCGAGCCGCGCGTCGGCCCATCCGTTCCTGCACTCCAGCCATTAGTCACAAAGTCGAGCTCAATGCCGAGTTCAATGTCGAGCTCGGGAGCGATAAGGAAACCCGTGTCGGCTCCGCGATCGAAACCGACGGGGAAGGAGCCCCACCGCTCGACGCTAACTTCAAGGCCATAGGATGCGAATCGCTCCTTCGCCCACTCGCCCGCTTTCGTCAGACTGGTCGATCCAGTCAAGCGCGGACCAAAGGTCTCAGTCAGCTCGATCAGGTGCGTGTCCACTTGGTTGTCCCCGCCCGCGAGGTCGATCAGGACCTGCGCATGACTTGGGCCGGCCTCGAGCACCTCTACCACATCCTGTGCGTGCCCAAGCGGGCCAAGGAAGGCGAGAGTGGAGAGAAGAACAAGTGCAGGCGCACTGCGGCGCCGCAGCTTTGAAATAGGGGTCATCGAGTTTCTGAAAAGGGCATGTAGGCATTTCCCTTGGTGTAAATACGCGGTCATGAGGGGGATGGCGCGCCAAGGGGACTTCCCCATGGGAAAGGAAAACGCGGGCTTTGCAAAGAGAATTCCCCCCCGCTAACAATCAAGAAGCAATGTCTGTACACAAGTGCGTCGATTGAGCGCCCTACATGCGCTAACGTTCCTTTTAGGTTTCCCCGCTTTGGCCCTTACTCCGTCTCAAACTCACGCTAACTTTCGATCGTGCTCACCAAAAATCCCTCGATATTGCTCCTCGTCCCCACCGCCCTAGAACTAGCGCGGCTAGACGACCACGGCGGCTTCCCCCCCGAACTCGCAAGGGTAGAGCTCTGCGGCTTCGGTCCCATCGCTGCCGCCGCAAGAACATCCGCCCTTATCGCGGCACTCCGCCCGAAAAACGTAATCTTGATCGGTATCGCGGGCGCCTACGATATCGACGCAAACCCAAACGGTAGCGCTCTCTCCTTTGGCAGCGTCGCAATTGACGGCATCGGGGCGGGCGAGGGTGATGACTTCTTGGGCCCGCGAAAACTTGGCTTCCCGCAGTGGCCGGGGAGTCCAGAGACAACCGGGGCGGTTCACGAGGAGCTCGGCCTCGCCGGAGATGGCCCTCAGTTGCTCACCACGCCCTCCGCTTCGGGGTCGGCCCGAGAGTCCGCCCGCCGCACGAAACGCTTCCCTAGCGCCGTAGCGGAGGACATGGAGGGCTTCGCCGTCGCCCTCGCTTGCGCCATGGCCAAAACCAACCTACATATCATCCGAGGCATCTCCAACGAGGTCGGCCTGCGCAACCCCGCAGAGTGGCGCATTCCCGCTGCGCTCGGCGAGGCACGCCGCCTCACCCTCGAGCTCCTCGAGGGCCCAGGCAAGTGACCCAAACTATCCACCTAGGGATCTCCACCTGCCCTAACGACACATTTGCTTTCCACGCGATCCTAAACCGTGAGATCGACCTGGACGGCTTTCAGTTCGACACCGAGCTCCTTGACGTCGAGGAGCTCAACAAGGGCATGGCCGCCGGCCGCTTCCAAGTCGCCAAAATGAGCTTCCACGCGATGCTTCACCAGGCCGGAAACCTGCGCCTCCTCTCGGCCGGCTCGGCCCTCGGTTTCGGCGTCGGCCCCGTCGTCCTAGCAAGAGCTGGCTACGCAAAAGACAAGCCTCAAAACCCACGCATTCTCACCCCCGGCCGCTGGACTACCGCCTCCCTCCTCTGGCTCCTCTTCCACAGCGATCACGAAGACCAAGAAATGCACCCGGTCGTATTCAGCGACATCATGCCCGCGCTGCAAAGCGCCACTGCCGACCTGGGCATCTGCATCCACGAGGGCCGCTTCACTTGGCAAGACTCGGGCCTAGAACTCGCCGAAGACCTAGGCGCGCGCTGGGAAGAAGAAACCGGCGCTCCCCTCCCCCTCGGAGGCATCGCCGCATGCCGCACCCTAGACGCCCCCACGGCAGCCCGCCTAGCAAGCGTCATCCGACGCTCCGTTCAATGGGCTCGGTCCAACCGCGATGCATGCCTCCCCACCATGTCTAAGTACGCCCAAGAGCAAAGCGACGAAGTCCTGTGGGCCCATGTCGACCTCTACGTAAACGACTGGACCGTTGACCTAGGCCCTCAGGGACTGGCCGCGATTCAAGCCCTCAACAAACTCGCGCAAGCAAATGGTCTTGCGCCCCCCGGTGGCCTTGAGATCGCGCAAAGCGATAGCCCCACCCTCCGCTAAAGAGCCGGCGCATCGCTGTGGGGCATGCGCGCAAACTTCAGCAACAGCACAAGAGGGGTGGGCTGGGAATCTCCTCTGCGCGAAGTGCAAAAGCAAAGCGCCCGATCCCTTCGAAGAAGAAGGGAGCCGGGCGCCTAAACTGAGGGTGTGAGAGCTAGGCTCTACTTGCCACCAGCATCACGTGCTTCGAGCATCTCTTTACGGATCTCTTGGGCGTGGTTCTTGAGGGCCTGCATGGCCTTGCGGACACGCGTGCATGCGGCTTTGTTACCGCCTTCGGCTTTTTCTACGTCGCCACGGGTGGTCTCCACGAGGGCGGCAAGATCGTCAAAGTTTTGGCTCATGATTGTTCCTGAGTGTTAGCCCGGGTCGGCATAGGCCTTCCACTAGGGCAGTTTAGATGGGGCGTCCCGGACATCCGGAACCCCCACAAAGAGCCACAAACCGGGGTCCCTTGCAAGTGCGTTCTGGAAGAGAATGCGGGTTTTGAGCCCGATAGCTAGGGTATGGCGGGTCAGGCTCAACTATATGGTCGAACCCAAACTACTTCAGCTAAAGGGGTTACGATTAATTCCAAGGTCTAAAGGCTTTCCTTTCCCTTGTACCCAGCCATTTTCAAGACTTCACGCCATTCCTTTGCAGAAACGGGTTGAACGGACAGTCGCGAACCCTTGCGGATGACCTCCATGCCCTCCAGGCGGGGGTTCTCTTTGAGGGTTTGCAGAGGGAGCAGCTCGCGAAAGGGAGCGATTGCGGAGAGATCGACGTGGATCCAGCGAGGCTTCTCGGGATCGCTCTTTGGATCAAAGTGCGCGTCGTCGGGGTCGAAGGCAGTTTGGTCGGTGTAGCCCTCAGTGACGACCTGGGCGAGGCCCCGGACGCCTGGCGGCTTGGCGTTCGAGTGGTAGAACAGGACGCCATCCCCCACCTTCATTTCGTCGCGCATCATGTTACGCGCTTGGTAGTTGCGGACACCGTCCCACATGGTCTTACCCGAGGGCTCGGCCATAAGGTCGGAGAAGGGGTAGACGTCCGGTTCGGACTTCATCAGCCAATAGTGGCGAGGGCGTTTCTTTGGGGGCATGTGAATGAGGGTACTGAATCGTTAGCGGCGCGTCAGGCGTTCGTCGCTGGCAAACTCAACGAAATAGTCGAATGCGACTGAGCCGCCATTGTCGAGGCTCACTTGGCAGCGATAGGCGCGGCCCACCTCCATCACGAGCCCTTCTGGGCGAAAAATGAGGCAGGGGCCGGCGCCGTAGCCTCCATTGTCAACGTGCAAGTAGTCGATCTTTAGGGGCTCGCCTTCCGGCAGGTAGTGACGGCCAAGTGGCTGCATGGTGACCTGAATCTTCTCCTCTTTCGGGAGTGCGCCCGCCAGGGGCGTGATGCTCCAAGCGTAGTGTGCGCCGAACATCTGCGTCGGCACGAAACCCTCGGGCGGGAACATCACCGCGCGCTTGCCGCGAACGCCCCGACCGCTATTGTCCATCGACCACATCGCCGAGAAGCGGCCAGAGACGCCGAAGCCCGTTCGCTGCATCGTCGGATTGACACACCAGCGGCGGTGACCGATGCGATCGATGTTGCTCGCGTCCGAGTCGTCCATGTACATGTCCACCGAGCTTGGCAACGAGCCCCCCATTGCCAAGTTGCTTTTTCCCGCGCCGAGAACGCCGTCCTTGTACAACTCATCGCCTGTGTCCGCAGGGCGTTCGGGCGTATGTGTGATTCTCCCCAAGCGACGGCAGATTTCCGAGGCGGCGTCGCAGAGCGCATTCCACTTCGGCTCCAAGCTCATGCCTTTATATGGAACCTCGCAAAGCGCCCGATAGGCTTGCAAACGGCGCAGGGCTTGGGCCCTTTGAGCGGCGACCCGCTCCTCTTCAGTGAGCTCGCCAACTAGTTTTGGCACTTCGGCTGGCGCCGGGGCACCCCACACTCCCGCGAGCTCGCCTAGCAGGCTAATCTCCGCCCGAGGAAACGGCTCGATTCCATCAATCTCAATAGGAACGCCAGCCTTCCACTTCTGCTCGCTAAGAGTCTTGCCGTTATCGCGCACTTTGAGCGCGCCGTCTAGCTGCCCCGCTTTGTGATTTGCGGTGAGCACCCATTTTCCATCTTCGCTGCTCTCGGTGTACTTGCCTGCCTGGAGACCCCTTTTGTACCCCGTCGAAATTTCCCGTTTTCCATTCCTGTAAAAGATCTCGTAGCGGCCGTTGAGTTCGCCCGACTTCCAAGTCGCCACGATGTGTCGCTTGCCGCCGGCGAAGAAGCGCTGCTCGCGACCATCGAGCTTGTCCTTCGCATAGCGGGCTTTGACAAGTGCCGTTCCGTCCTCGGCGTATTCGACAAAAGCGCCGTGCTTTTGGCCCTCTTCGTTGACCGAGTACTGGATGTGAACCTCACCGCTCGGATAGAGCTCGGTCACCTCACCATCGATGAGGTCCTGGGGGGAGCTCACACGCGGAATGAGCAGGAGTGCTAGGGAGAAAAGGAGTAGGGTTCGCATCGACATGCCGAGGGCATCCTAGCAGGGGACGCGCGGGCTCACTGGAATCGAATCGTAGCCGTTACCGGAAAGTGATCGGAAGGCCAGCGGCCAGCGCGGCGCTTATTGTCGATCGAGGCCCCAAGAACCTCTAAGGCGCCGCGATAATAGACGTAGTCAATTTTGCCACGCGTCGGTGCCTCTTGAAAACCGGTGAACGTACCGACTTCGGTTGCGTCTGGAAAAACAGAACGATAGGAATCCAAGAAACCAGCGTCCCGCAAGGCCCGCATCGGCGGACTGGGCTCGTCGGCATTGAAGTCGCCGGTAAGGATGATCGGGTCATCGCCAAAGTAACTTGCCAGCAGCTTTGCACTCTCTAGTCGCGCCTCTTCCCCCCGATGATCGAAGTGCGTGTTGGCGTAGATGAACTCGCCCTTGGTGCCCAAGTCAATCAGTCGCACCCACGAGCAGATACGCGGTAACGCGGCGTCCCATCCCTTACTCGCCACTTCGCCCGGACTCGGCGACAACCAAAACGTCCCGTGATCCAACTTTTGGAAACGGTCCTTTCGCCAATAGATCGAGCAGGCCTCGCCGTCGTCCCCGGGCCCGAGCCGACCCGGACCATACCAAGTGTGGCTCGCAAGATTCTCTCGAAGCAGCTTCGATTGGAAAGGGAGCGCCTCTTGTAAGCCGAGTAAGTCGGGGTCGTACTCTCTGATAACTTCTAGAACTTGCTCCTTTCGATTTGGCCAGCTGTTATCGCCGTCGTTCGCCGTGCCGTAGCGGATATTGAAGCTCATCACACGCAGGCCTTCGCTTGGATCGAAAGCTGAGGCTGCAGCGTCGGAGTCGGGGGTATGCACATCCTTACAGCTGGCACTCCAAAGGAGCAGGCAAAAGGAAAGGGCCGTTGTAATTCTCATGGGGGCGCCGATTGAGGTTTGACCGAGTAGGTCACAGTTAGGGGGGCAAAGAGCGACGGGGTCAATTGTGCCGACGCGGCGCCTGCCCATTGAACAAGCTCGCAACAACACCCCACCCGGCTACACAAGGTCTGTGTCGATCAGCTGGTACCACCAGTTCTGCCGTAGCCAAAGCATGTCGTAGCGCTTGTGGTAATAAACTCCAATCATGAAGTACTCGCTAGGATAGACGCGCCAACCGAGCTCTTGGAAGCTTTCAAACCAGCACGACCAATCCGGGAATATCCCGGTCAGAGTCGTCGCCCCATCGCGTGCGGCGAGCGCGAGGAGTCCGTCGTTCAAAAGCGCTGCGACAGCCGGCTCGTCCGACGGCACAAGCCAATCGACAAGCAGCCCCATGTCGGGCTCCGTCCAAGCGCCAAAACGATAGACAACGTAGCCACGCAAGATGCCATCGCCATCACGAACACCCAGCACCGTGTAGTCGTTCTTAGGGTGGTCAAACAATCGCCAATTCAAGAAGGCGTCATCGCGAATCGCGCTCGCTCCCCATGCACCTGCGCAGCGGTCCCACAGCCAACGCGACTGCTCGTCAAAACGCTTGATAAATTCCAAACGCAGCCCATCGCGCTCGCAGCCCTCCAATAGGCCCTGGTCCGCGTCCCGGGGCACGGCTTTCACAAGTAGGTTCTGCGTGCGAACGACTTCATAGCTGAGCAGCGCCTTGCCAATGCGCCACGCATTCCAGACTGGCCAGCCGTAGTGCAAAAGGTCCTTGTCGCGTCCTCCATAGAGGTCCTGGAACTCCCATACAAGCTTCGCGTACAAGCCCGGGCGTCGCAGCCCTTGGCGGTGGGCAGGGTGTACAAAGGAGTCTACACTTTGGCCGAACAGGCGCTCTTCACCGCCGATCCAGACGCGCACGGGCAGCGATGAAAAATGCGCTGCAACCTCGCCATCTTTAGTCGCGACGAGCACGCGGGTCCCGGCGGGGTTATCGCGATAAGCCCAACGCCACTCCTCCATCGTGCGCGGTTCGAAGTCTGGATTGTTCTCCGCGAAAACTAGATTAAAAGTCTCGAGCAGAGATTCGACATCGCCTTCCTCTAATGGGCGCAGGTCGTAGCCCGGCGTATAGGAGCGCTTGTCCTCGGGTTTGATCTCGTCAGTCATCGCTTAGCAAAGGTCCGTGTCGCCAAGGGTGTAGTACCAGTTTTGGCGCAGCCAACGCATGTCGTAAGGCTTGGAGTAATTACGGCCCACCAAGAAATAGGACGAGTCACGTGCGCGAAAACCGGCCTCTTGAAAAGCAAGCCACTCGGGCGCGGTGTCAGGGAATAGCGCGATGATGTTCTCCTGATCCTGTTCTTTCGCTTTGGCGCGTTGCCAAGCCAACAACTCGACCGTCGCGCCGAAATCAAATGGCGCAGCAGCTGTCTCAGGTGCACCTACCATCCAATCGCAAATAAGCGACCCCTGTACGCCATCGAAAGAGCCACTCCTTTGAACGGTGAGCCCGACCAACTTGCCCGCACGCCGAGCGGCGGCGATGCGATAGTCGTGGCCTGGATTTTTGACGTAACGCCAATCGAGCTGGGCCTTGTCGCGAACGGCCATTGCTCCGGCGCGAAGGGCATGTGCCTCGAATAACTCCCCGGCGTCTTCGGGGAACTCGCTGAGCTCCTCGATATCCACCCCACTTCCACTCGGTCCGAGCGGGGGCAAGAGCAAATTCTCAACCTCGGCAAGTAGGCTTAGCTGCGTGCGCACGAGCTCGTACTTGAGGTAGGCTTTGCCGATACGCCACGCCGACGGAACAGGTAGGCCCCACATCACCGTATCTTGGCGCTCGCCCGTTCCCCCATACCGCTCGGCGTAGGGATAACCCGTCAGCACAAAAAAGCCGGGCTTCTTCAGGCCGCGCCGATAGGCTGGATCGGTCATCGAGTCGATCGCCTGGCTAAATGAAGCCGGCTCGCCGTCGAGCAGCATGCGCTGGGCGACGCCCGCGTACTGGCTGATCACATTGCCCTCGTCTGTAACGGCAATCGAGATGCGCCATCCAGAAGGATTGTCGAGATAGCACCATCGCCACTCTTCCATCGTCCGTTGGACAAAACTCGGGTCGACACCGGTGAAGACGCGATTGAAAGTGTCGAGAATGGCAACCTCGTCACCGGGCTCGTACTCGCGAATCGTATAGGGGGGAAGCTCACTCACAGGGATGAGGGTACCCCACTCGGGCGCAGAAGAAAATGGCGGGAGTGCATGGGAATCGAACCCACCAGTCCCGCTGTTCACGAAACTCACCGGCTTTGAAGGCCGGACGGCACACCAGCACCGATCCACTCCCGCATGAGAGCGCGGGAAGGGTAGCCTCCCAATGCGCCCGTGTCATGGATTGCTGGGGGGAAACTCGAACTGTGAAACCTGTGTGTGCGGTGAAGTCAGCCCGCGCAATAGGCGTTCTCATGATAGGATCCGGCTGGCTTCCCCCCCCTCCAGCTCGTTTGCTAACTAGCCACGTAACACCCCCAAAATAATTTTAGGAGTCCTCTCTTGAGTAAGACAGCATTGATCGCCACAGCCGCAACCCTCGCAATGACGAGTGGTCTGGCCTCTGCGCAGTACGATGTCAGCATCGCTGGCACGGTCGTTTTGCAGACCGTTCAAAGCGGAACAACCGCTTTGACAGCGGGCAAGTCGACCATTATCCGCGCCGGCTTGAACTCGACCGGGACACTGCCCTCGGGCCAAGGCATCGACGGCATTATGCGCGTCTTCGTCGGAGGTGTCGAAATCGCCGGCTCGCCGATTTACTCGAGCAACGGCCCCTTGATTCCCCAGGTAGCTGCCGATAAAGGCAACCTCGACCACTCGCTGAATTTCTACTTCATCCCACCGATCTCGACGAGCGTCGAGTTCCAGATTGAGGTTAACCCCGCCGGACCCAACCAAGTCACTGAGACCGACTACACCAACAACTCGTGGACGTCCGGGACCCTGACTTTTAACTGTCGGAATAATCCCGAGGTCATTTATGTCCCGATCGACTACCGCCCAAGTGGCGGTTCGACCCCCAACCTGCCAAACCCGACACTAATCGAGCCTGGCAACGGCGACAACTTCATCCAAGGGATCTACCCCGGCGCCGACTGGGAATACCGCCCCTACGATCAGCCGAGCAAGCTCTGGACGAGCTCACTCTCGGGCTCTGGTTCGGGCCTTTTGAGCTCGCTCGCTTCGGAGATGCAGTTGATGAATCCCAAGCCGGACTTCATGTACGGCTGGATTCCAGGCAGCTTGCCCTACAACGGCCAAGCCAACGGTGCGCCAGGTATCGTCGGCATCGGTAACACCCAGACGATTCGGCACCAGCGCACTTTCGCTCACGAGCTTGGGCACCTGTTTGGCAAAAACCACAACACACAAACCATCGGAACGGTCGGCGTAGACGTCGAGCACCATCTCGCGATTACCGAGAGCCTGCCCGAGATCAAGCCGCCCTCCAAGATGGACATCATGGCAGCTGGCCTCCTGACTCACCAAGCGTGGGTTTGGCCGACCAACTACAACTTCTTCCTTAATCACTCGATCTATAAGTGCCCACCGATTGCAGATAAGGCTGTTGGCGCCAAGCCAGGCATGTACTTCGGCGGCATCTTTGACCCGACGACGGGCAGCTTCACATTGGGTGACTCGCTCTCCATCGACGATGTGCGCGAGATTCCCAGCATCCCCATCGCACAGGCGGACCTGATCTTGATCGCGCTCGGCAAGGGCGGCCCAGTTGACCAGCTGGCGCGTATTGGCATTTCGGCACACACCGAGTCCTGCTCGGGTGACCCCGCAGACCTTGCGAGCCTCGCGGCGCCGTTCTCGGCAACGCTGCCCGCGAACGTGAACCCACGAGACGTCATGACGATCGTCATTACAGACCGCAACGGCACAGTAATGGCGCGTATGGACCGCTCTCCTTCCGCGCCTACAGTCGAGTTCACCTCACCCCGTCCCACCGAACTGATACCCCAGAGCTTCACCCTCGAGTGGCGCACGGCGGATGCGGACGGCGACGCAGTGAAGCAATACCTGCGCTACAGTCCGGACGGCACTCGTTTGATGCCCCTTGCGCTCGAGATTCAAGGCAACAGCTTCACTGTTAACATGACCGAACTTCCACGCTTGATCACCGGTAAGGGTTTTTTCGAGCTCGTAGCATCGGACGGTCTGAACACGACGGTCGTGCGCACGGCCCTTCTTCGCCCTACGCTTCAGCTTGCAACGGCTGCCGGCGCGAACCCCACGACCTTCATCCTGACTCCCGACAGCGGCAAGGTCTTCCCGAAAGCCAGCACAGTATTACTGCACAGCTCTGGCTGGGATCTCGAGGATCGGGGCCTGACAGGATCTAGCGTCATTTGGAGCTCGGACCTGGATGGTCAGATTGCAAGCGGGCGCGTGACTAGCACGACCGCTCTGTCTGTGGGCAACCACACGATCACCGTCACCGTCACGGATAGCGATGGCAACATCGCCACCGATACGAGCGCGATCACGATCACGGACCGATCGCTTCCGGGTGTCCTGACAACCTGTCAGACCGACATCGGGTTTGGCGGACCTGGCAGCTCGATTTTGATGGTTTGCGGGGGCGACTTGTCGACCGGCACTACCGCCGACCTAACACTGACAGGCGCTGCTCCCTCACAGCCGTTGTGGATTGCAGAGAGTTCTACCAGCAACCCCACTCCGATCTTCGGCGGAATGATCATTCCGATTCCCCTCGGCTTCATCCTTCCCGGTTCAACGGACGCATCCGGCTCTTACACGCTTGCCGGCTTCCCCGGTGGTGGTGGGCCCGCGACGATCTATGTCCAGGCTCTCTACCTCGATCCCAGCCAAGCGCTGGGCTTTGGCATCTCCAACGCGCTCCTAGTCGACTTTCTGCCCTAGAGATTCGACTACAGTGACTCGGAGTGCGCCGGCGAGTGGTCTTACCTCTCGCCGGCGCACTCTTTTAAGGCCTAGAGTCCAAACGCAGCACTCCGGGTTCACCCGCGAGAATGCTTGCAAGGGTACTGCTGGAAACGCCCCCGGCCCACCTTCGGAAAACCCGAGGCGCGTCGAGCGCAAGCCACTCTCGCCCCTCGAACCCAACGGAGAAGGGCACGCTGTCCCCGTACATCTTGGGGATATGCAGCCGCAGACCTTCGCCGCCATACGCGGACTCGGCGCCAAGCCGAACGACCAGATGCGGATCGACGAGGCCGCCGGAGTTCTCAATGCGGACGAGCAGCTCGGCCCCCTTGCGAGCGACCACAACACTCGCGGGAGATGCACCGGGCTCTTCTCGCAACATGGAGAGCCTGCGAGTCTCCTCACCAAGGATCAGCACTCGCCGGCGCCGTAAAGTGGTGTCGAGTAGCAGCGACCACGGCGCACCGTTTCTATCCACCCAAGAGAAGCGCGCGAGCAGTTTCGGATCGGCACCGGGTGATCGCGAGCCACCCGCCAAGTCGAAGGCGAACTCAAACTGCTCGCCAGCAGCAAGACGGACATCCATCGGAAGCTCTCCAACTTCAAAAGCCCCCCCCGCGAGTTCGATTCCAAAGTGAACAGCTACTGCAAATGGAAATGGGTTGCGCGCCGTAACTTTCGGACTCCAAGTGCCGCACCACGCCGAGCTCCACGGCTCAAGCACGGGCTGCCCATGCGCGACTTTGCCAGCTGCCACATCCTCGGTCAAAGGCTCGTCGACCAAGCCAAACCCCGTCACGATGAGTTCGTCGACCTGGAGCGGGTACTCGCCGCGATCCTCGGGTGCAAGAGCACAAAGGGCGCGAATAGAGAGCGCGCGCCTAGGCTCGTTGGTATTGATGCCGAACAGCGGTTGACGAAATGCGTCGAGCAGATCTTGCGGCTCGTCCACCGACCAACTCCACCGCTGGCACGGCCAGTCGAGTGCGCCCAAATCACCCACTGCACTCCGACTCCAGCCGCCTGGCCCCACGCCATACGCTTCGATGCGCTCATCCCTAATAAAGCGGCGATCAGGCTCATTCGCTATCACGCCAAGGAGCATACTCGGCAGCCCCATATCGCGCGCCTCCAGGCAAATCGTGCGATGGAACGATGCGATGATGTAAGGGGTTCGGCCGGCGTCGCCACCCCGAAAGCGCTCGTGCCCCAAAATGCGTGCAACAGCCGGAAGCAAGGCCGGATCTTTGATCTCGATCATGTGAAACGGTGCCCCGGTGAGCCCTAGCCCATCGGGAAGCAGCCGAAAGGCCTCCTCAAAGGTAGGAACCGGCTCGGACTCGTGTTTAGAGCTGTGCCATGCGCCAGCATCGAGCGGATAGAGCGCAGCCAAGCTGCGCTCCGCGACCAGTCCGCTTCCATCCGTGGTGCGGCCCAACGTATCGTCGTGCATCAAGACTGCCTCGCCATCCTGTGTCCGCTGCAAGTCGTACTCGAACCCGTCTAGGCCATGCTCGAGCGCCCGGCGCAAGGCAGATAGCGTATTCTCAGGCGCATCCCAAGGCGCTCCCCGGTGACCTAAGATCCAGGGTGGGCCGGCTGCCAGGGGGGCACTTTCGACTTCGCGTTCGGGCCCTTCGAGCCACCTCATTCCATTTTCTTGTCCACTTGCCATAGGCACAGTCTTTCCAAACGCGGGCCACTTGGGAAGAATCCATCTATGGCAAGGTACGAAACTCCACTCCAGCGCGCCCTTTATCCGCCCATCGCGACGGCTGCAGTCCTTCTCTCCTGCGCACTCGCCTGGGAGGTCTCAAGGGATCAGTTACTTTGGGCCGAAGCGCTGCAATCGGCGGGCGCCTCAATCGCAGTCGTGGGGAAATACGTTGTGCTAAACGGCCTTCAATCCGGCTCTAACCTAGGTCCCTATGGACTTGCGCTCTTAGTCCTTGTCATCGATGTCAACA
>Ga0315322_10002474_pt1 | contig 14284 bp, 17 predicted proteins | sample M110021515metaG_FD_203461 | JGI IMG/M metagenome (GOLD analysis project Ga0315322, IMG submission 203461) | Ammonia-oxidizing marine archaeal communities from Monterey Bay, California, United States - M1 100m 21515 | ecosystem: Environmental > Aquatic > Marine > Intertidal zone | place: USA... | reverse complement strand
TACTAGACAACTACTCAGGTACAAACATTGCGGTTAATGCCCCATTGGATGTTACTGGTGATGTTGGTGTAACTGGTTCAGTTACGGCTACTGTTGCAATGGTTTCTGACACAATTAGTGAAAGAACTGGTGCGGCTGGTGTTACTGTTGATGGCGTATTATTGAAAGATAATGCCGTTACTGCAACAGGAACTTCAAACCTAACAACTGCAACAATCGGTACTGCTGATATTAATGGCGGTGCAGTAGACGGAACAGTAATTGGTGCTAACACATCAGCGGCTGGTACTTTCTCAACAATGACAACAGCGAGTGCGGCAATCACTGGTGGTTCTATTTCAGGAACTTCTATTGACTTGTCAGGACAAACTTTGACATTGACTGCGGATTCAGTATCTGGTGATTCAGTTCACGGTGGTACTATTTCTAACTTTGCATCAACTGGTATTGACGATAATGCTGACCAAACAGTCCTAACTTTAGCGGCTGATGAGTCTGCAACTTTCGCCGGTGCAGTTACAGTTACTGGTGACTTAACAGTTAACGGTTCTGTGACTTCAATCTCTTCAACTAACACTACTATCGAAGACAACACAATTGTTTTAAACAATGGTGAGTCTGGTGCTGGTGTAACTGAAGGTTCAGCAGGTATTTCTATCGACCGTGGTACAGCGGATGATGCACTTATCAACTGGAATGAGACATCAGATGAGTTCGAACTAAAAGTTGGTGCTTCATATGGTGACTTGAAAATTGCAACACTTACAGGTGATGTAACTGGTGATGTAACTGGTAACTTAACTGGTAACTCTGCTGGTGTTCATACAGGTAACGTAACTGGTGATTTAACTGGTAACTCTGCTGGTGTTCATACAGGTAACGTAACAGGTAACTTAACAGGTAACTCTGCTGGTGTTCACACTGGTAATGTAACTGGTGATGTTACAGGTGATGTAACTGGTGATTTAACTGGTAACTCTGCTGGTGTTCACACTGGTAATGTAACTGGTAACTTAACTGGTAACTCTGCGGGTGTTCATACTGGTAACGTAACAGGTAACTTAACTGGTAACAGTGCAGGTGTTCACACAGGCGCAGTAACTGGTGACGTAACTGGTGATTTAACTGGTGATGTAACTGGTAACTTAACAGGTAACTCTGCTGGTGTTCACACTGGTGCAGTAACTGGTGATGTAACTGGTAACATAACATCAACAGGTAGTTCAGTATTTTCATCTATTGATGTAAATGGTGGTGCTATTGATGGAACTACTATCGGTGCTAATACATCGGCAGCAGGTACATTCTCTACAATGACAACTGCAAGTGCAGCCATAACTGGTGGTACTGCGTCATTAACAACAGCGACAGCAACTAACCTAAACTCAGGTAACGTTGATATTACTGGTGGTTCTATTTCAGGAACATCAATCGACTTATCAGGTCAAACCCTAACACTAGGTAATGACTCGATTTCAGGTGACGTAATTCACAACGGTACTATTTCTGGTGCATCATTGGCAGGTTCTGCTGACACGATGTCTGGTTATGATATTACTGTGGGTGCAGGTCGTACAATAGACGTATCTTCGGGTACTCTAACATTAGCGGCAAACCAGATTTCTGGTAACTCTGTTGATGGTGGTACAATCTCTACATTTGCTTCGACTGGTATTGATGACAATGCGACTTCAACGAAGTTAACACTTTCTGACTCTACTGCAACATTTGGTGTTGCTGGTGATTTTGGTGCTAACGACCTAGACGCTGGCGCGGCTACACTTGGTTCACTAAGTGTAACTGGAAATGCTTCAGTAACGGGTAATCTAACTGTATCAGGTTCAGTAACAACTACTCTATCTGAAACAGTGAACATCGAAGATAACATTATCGTTCTTAACTCAAACCATACTGGCGTGGCTTCTGTCGATGCTGGTATTACGATTGAACGTGGTGCTTCTGACGATGCTCACATTATGTGGAACGAAACAACTAACAAATTTAACCTACTTGAAGGTTCATCTGCGGCTGACCTTGTAATTGGTGACCTAACTGTTAGTGAAATCGCTCTTACAAACGAACTTCCATTATCAATGGGTGGTACACATACTGATACTTCAGGATATAGTGCTAACTCAATTATGTTAATGAGTGGTTCTGCAGGCGTTTCTGAACTTGCTAAAGGTTCAAATTCAACTGTATTAAAAGTTGCTTCAAATGGTTCTCTTGGTTATGCAAAAGTCGATATGACTGCTGACGTAACTGGCACTCTTCCTATAGCGAATGGTGGTACAGGAATCACATCAGCAGGTTCTGATAATAAAGTTATGATGTCAGACGGTTCTGCATTAGGTATGGAATATGTACAACATGTACGTAATTCATCTGGTGTAGTTGCGTTAGACGGTTCAGGCGTTTCTTCAGGTTCTGGTGAATATGTTGCAATTACAAATGCTACTGGCAAAGTAACATTAACTGCCAAAAACGCGGCGGCATCTGGTCCTGTAGACATGTATCTACAAGGTCAAGGTGGCGGTGACGTATTTATTGTTGGTCAATCTGGCGAAGCCTTAATTCAAGGTGAAGACGATACAGACTTAACAGTATCTGGTGGTGATGCCTCTGGCGCAGGCGCTGGCGACCTAGTTCTTAAAGGTGGTAACGGTACAGGCGGTAACGCCTCTGGTGCAGTTGTCATTAAAGGCGGTAACGGTGGTTCAGCAGACGGAAACGTTCAGATTAAAGGTGCAGACGACACAGCAATCGCTACTTTTGTAGAGACTGGTAGTGCAACTGACTCTTTAACTGTAACTAATGGTAGTGGCGGTGTAGAACTAGCAATGGCTGGTGGTACAAACGTCAATATGAATCTTGCTCCTAAGGGTTCTGGTCTAGTACTAGCACCTTCAGGTTATGATATGTCAAGCGGTGCGGACCACGCACTAGCATCAAAAGGATATGTAGATGATAAAGCATCAACTTCAGGTTCTTCTGGTACAAGACGTGTGGCATTCTCAGCAAACGGTTCATCATCATTTACAATCGGCACAATGGCTAACATTGCAGGAAAGTCTTACTACGTAAGTAGAATCCTTGCAAAAGTTACTACTGCGTTTGTTGGCTGTGATGAGTTAGTTGTTTCTGACGGCACAAATACTCTAATGGCAACAACTGATGCTGACCTTTCTGAGGGCGGTTTATATATTGTTGACTTAGGTTTTGAAAATGCAACAACAGGTGGTGCAACTATTACTGGTACTTTACAGAATAGTGGTTCATCTGCTTCACCAACAACTGGTGCTGTGATTGTTACTGCGGAATACAAGCAAATCTAATTTGTGAGTAAACTGTAATAACTATTACCATCAAGGTGATATAGAAAGGGGAGTTTAGGCTCCCCTTTTTTATGTTTATAGCCAAATTGTTTTTTTAGTAATATTCACATTTAAGATAAATACATACAGAACTAAAATCTTTAACGACAGACTTAATTTATTAGGACTGACATGAGAAAAAACGAACGTTGAGGAACGAAAATGGCTGTAACAATTAACGCAAGAGGGACTAGTGTTCCCTACTTTAAAATTGGCAAATCAGGAACGACCTTCTACCAAGGAGATTCAGACCCGAGTGGCTCCTATACAATAAACGCAAATGACGTTTGGTTTGATACATCAAATGGCACTGTAAAGTTTCGTGTATCAAACTCTTGGTCTGGCATTACTACAGCATCAGATTTAACTGTAACTGGTGACTTAACAGTTCAAGGTACTACAACTACAGTAAACTCAACAGAGATACAAGTTCAAAATACTCTAAAGTTTGAAGGTGCTACTTCAAATGATTTCGAAACAACGCTAACAGTTGTCGACCCAACCGCAGACAGAACGATTACAATACCAAATGCGACAGATAGATTAGTTGGTAGAGCAACATCAGATACATTAACTAATAAATCAGTTGATTTAGATTCTAATACACTCTCAGGCACACTTACAGAATTTAATACTGCTATGCAAGGTGATAGTTTCGTTTCTTTAACAGGAACTGAAACACTTACAAATAAAACTCTTACTAGTCCTGTATTAAACGGAACAGAGATGACGCCAACTGGTGCTATCGTTATGCCAGTAGGAACAACAGCACAACGACCAGGAACAGGAGTTGTTGGTATGATGCGTTTCAACTCTGATATAGATTCTTTTGAAGGTTATAATGGTGCTTCTTGGGTTAAACTTGGTCATACAATACCAACTGGCGACTCACATAACTTTGGCGCTATTTCAGAAACTTCAGATGTGGCTAGCATTAATTACGGTGCTATTACAGACACAGATACGGACAATTACACATACGATAGAGGCTTAATAACTGATGCCGATATAGTATCATAGTATTAGAGTCTAATTTTAGATAAATACTATTAACAAGAGTACGGAGATACTATTATGGCAAAAATACACGGAGCCGCATCGGCAAGTGAAAGTTTATCTGGTAACATTAATTTTTATACAATGTATGTAACAACATTGGATATTACACACACTGGCGACATTTTAAATCAATCTCAACAAAATTTAGATGATATTGTTAATATTATATCATTGGTTGCACAACCAACAATTATGAATAATCCTTTATCTGCTACATTGAACGGTATAGCACCAACTTTGACAGGTGCTGGATTCGTTTTTAAATTTGCTGTTGAACATAGTAAAGTTTTTGAACGTGATGGTGATAATGTTGCTATTCTAAAAGAACTTATTCATGGAACAACAATTGATGGTGTTGCATTATCTACTTCAAACGTAGAATTTTCTATGTCAGATATACTTTAAACTAATTAATTTAATTAATTCAACAAAGAGAGGACAAATTGTCCTCTTTTTTTGTTCTGGATGAATATAATTCCTGGCACCAAATGATAAATACAATTGTAATAATTAATTTAGGGAGATGCTACTATGGCTGAGAAAGAACCAAAATTAGCACATTTAGAAGCAGAGAGTTTAGAGACTCACGTAGCAGTATGTTACGAGAGATATCATCATTTTAATAAATCTTTAAAAGAGATTAATGAAAAGATTGATAAGACTGAAAAAGAGATGGATAAGGGTTTTACTGAAGTAAAGAGAATGATAATGTGGGCAGCCTCAACGTTATTTTCTACTATGTTAATTGCCTTATTTGCACAAATGTTTAATTTCTTAGGCTAATAAAATGTTATTTGAAGAAATTTCTGAAGAAATATATGAAGCGAAACTAGTATATGCTAGAAAAGGAAGAGCAATTGTTCGTAAATATAGATGTGGTTCAGGAAGACTTAAGGGTAAGACAGTAACTAAACCAGCGGCATGTTTTAAACCTGTTAATATGAAGAAACGTTTCACATTAGCAAGAACTAAAGCAAAAATGGGTGCTAGAATGAAACGTAAAGCGAAAATGACTCGTAGAATGAATCCAGCGAGTAAGAGATTAAAAACTCTAAATAGACGATAACGGAGAATACAATGACATTAAAGAATGAAATAGAGAAAACAATGTTTAAAGAAAGTATTGATGACAGAATACAAGATATTGCTACACTTATTGATTCTCCAGTCGAAGACGTACAGAAAAGAATGAAATCATTAAGTTTTTCTGATTATATTAAATTGATGTCTGCCTATAAGGCTAACGATGTGGGCACAGTTAAAGATATTATGGGATTAATGGAGTCACTGAATGAAGAAGATTGTCCTGCTTGTGATGGTTTAGGTTGGGACCAGAGTGTGACTGCCGATGAAGATGATAGAGGTTGTGATGAATGTGGTGGTACTGGCAAGATTGAAGAAGGATATTATGAACTCCCATCAATAGATACAGACAAATATCAAGAACGTGATGGACTTGAGGGTCCTATTATGACACGTTCAGGCAAAGTAGTTTATTATGACCACGTAGAAGGCAAATACTACGACCCAGATACAGATATATACTTAACATATGACGAGTGGAAAGCATTCGACCCAGAACTTCCTATTAAATCAGAAGCCTATAGCACAGGTTCACAAGGTGATGAAGATGGACAAGAAGTGGAACCGTCAGCACAAGATATTCAAGCGGCGAACAACAAATTAAAATCACAAAGAACACAAGCCATGCAAAGACTTGGCAGAGACAATTTAGGCGGTGCAACAGCACAGATGGCCGCAAATGCAATTGATAACGCAGAACAAGGAAAAGTATTGACTCCTATTCAGAGACAAGCATTGGCACATCAAGCCCAAAACTTAGATAATCTAGCAATGAACAAAGATACTAGAATACAGTTTAGAAATTTACTTAATAAACTTAGAAATCAAACAGACCAGGAAGGTCAATAATGAAGTTAAAAGAGATATTAGGTGGATTATTCGTAATGATTACGGAAGAAGAGGAAGATTTATTAAATAAATACTTTTCTGAGGGAGATTATGTAAACGAATCGCAGTTGTCAGGTAGAGAAACAGTCCTGGCAGAGAAATTAACACATAAAGGTGTGTTAGTTCCTACGTTGCGAGGGTTTAAAACTGTTTAACAACTAGTAGGAGTTCTAATGTCAGTACCAACTAAACAAGATGTAGACTTTATGTCCAAGATGAGAAAGGTCATGAATGGAGAAAAAGTTGCATTGAACGAAAAAATAACTCAAAGTAATTCACCACAAGAAGTAGATATCACACCTGGTGTAAAACGTGCAGATGTCGATGCTATGGCAAACATTATGAAAGGTTTTGCTGAAGCAACAACGAGTGTAGCACATAAAGTCAAGCAAACAATCACAGAATCTACTAAAACTGAGAAAGGCGTCAAAGTTGGTGCATTTTCAGTAGAGAAAAACAAAGAAGGTAGATACGATATACTTGATACTCGCAGTGATTCTCTATTATTCCAAGATATTCAATTATATGAGACAGTTTGTTGTATTGCTAACCATCTTAATGAGGGTAAAACAATTAATTCACAAGAAATTATGGAAATAATTAGAATTAATGAACAATTTGAACGCAATTATACAACAGCAATCCAACACAAACACTCATATCAAGTGGCCAAACGTGCAACTAATGAAGGAAGAATGGATATCGCTCAAGCAAGGTTCTCACAGTCAAAACATCAGGCTGGCAAATATAAACGTAAGATATCTAACCTCTACGAGGATATAATTCTTTAACGTATTAGTAATATATGAATATATGTATTAAAAAGATAAATACATGTAATATGTATTAATTGGAAATTATTATGAACTTAAGCACAAACAAATTTTTTAATTCAACAGATATTCACGTGTCTTCTCGTATGAATGAGTATCTGAAGAAGAATTTTGGATATGAAGTCGAAGGTGATATCGCCAGCCTTAAAGAGGCAAAGAAATCACTCGAACTTGAGCAAGTTGAGTTGAAAAAAGACGGATATATGAATCAAAAGTATATGGAAAATATGCTTATGATTGAAACAATAGGTTCATTATTAAAAGCACATAATGAAACTGACGACATCAACGAAGAACGTGTTGATGAGATTGTACCTTTAATAATCGGTGGACTTGCCAGAGCGGCAGTCGGTGCTGTTGCAAAAAAGGCAGTCGGTGCAGTTGGCGGTGCGGCATCCAACGCAGTAAGTAATGCGGCAGGTAATAGTGGCGTAAATGCATCTAAAAAATCAAAGGGTAAGAAATTAAATGCAGTAAAAGAAGATGATGAAGAAAAAGGTCCTGACCATTACAGATGGAAGAATGACTCACAATTATCTATCGCTAAAGACAGATTAGAAGCCAGCATGAAACAACTAGAACATGCGATACAATATAGAGCAGAAAATAGTCATTTGATGATGCGTGGTGGAGATAAAGCAGGTACAGGCGACTTGTATAATATGCATGACAAACTAAAAGATGTACTAGATAACTGGGATGAAAATACCGAATATTACGGAATGTAATTAAATTTAATAACCAAGGAAATAAAATGGAAAAAACTAACTTAGAAAAGACTTTAATGGAAGAGTTAAACTCTCTACTTGAAGTTGATGCGGCTGAGGCAGAAATCACAATGGCAGCCAGAGGCATTGTTGACGAATTACAAGACGTAATTGAGAAACTTGGCAAAATTCAAAACGACCAAATCGGTCCACTAGCAGACGAAATGGCATACTCACACGGTCCTGACCAAGCGGCAACGTTTAGAGGTTCAGTTGATGATGCAATTAATGGTTTACTAGGACAAGCACGTTCTGCCAAAGATGCAGTATCAGATGCAACACTTGTACTATCAGGCGAAAAATCATCTGATGACATGGGTGATGTTGAACTTGGTGGCGATATGGGTGATGACTTTGCTGATGACATTACAGCAGAAATTGGTGGTGATGAATCAGCATCAGGTGAAGAAGAAAATCCTTTAGGTAGAGAAGAAAGAGACTAATATGAATTTCGCCAAACTTCTACAAGAGAAGGCGAATTATGATGCTCAGTTAATGGGCGATATTAATGCTTATCTTATTTCATTAAAAGCAAATGATATTCCATCAATGTCTATGGACATGATGGTTCGTGAGTTAAATGGAATGGGATATTCAGTTAGTCCAGAGTCTATGGTAGACTTATTATCTAATAGTAAATATGTAACTAAAGTCACTGTAGATACTATTGAGTTAGATTCTAAATATGCAAAAAGTGACAAGGCTGATAAAGACACAGTACGCAAACTGGCAGTCAAAACAGCGAAATCAAAGGTGAAAAAATAATGGCACTAATAATTAATAAACCAATTGTAACAATCTCTAAAGAAGATATGAAAGAACTTATACACAAAAATTTAAAGAAAGATGACCCTTTTGCAGGACTTTCAAAAGAAAAGAAAGAACTTAGACAAGAAGTTATATCTGCAAAAAGACATCGTGAATTTATGGGTCGTGTTGCAAAAAATACTGGTAAAGATTTAGAAAATGCAATCGCAACAAGTGAAATCGTATCAGTTGCAGTAGGTGAGACAATAGTAACGACTGAAGAACCTGTCGAAATGCCAAAAGTTGATTTTCAATCAATGACTAAAAAAGAAATTGATATATGGGCTGAAGAAAATCTTGGTATTCAATTAGACAGACGCCACACTAAAGCAAAACTTATTGAAGAAATTCAAGAAAAGATGTAATTTTACTTGATTTTCGTTTCAAAGTATAGTATAATCATACTATGCTTACAGAAAAATTTACCTACAATCCCCTAGAACGAGTTAATATTAAAGGCAGTCGGCATTATCAAACGCCCGACGGACAGCCTTTGCCAAGTGTTACAACAGTACTTGATGCATTAAAAGACAAAACTGCTTTATTTGAATGGCGCAAACGTGTCGGTAATGAAGAAGCAGATAGAATTATGCGACTTGCTACTGGAATCGGAACACAAGTTCATTTACATTTAGAAAAATTCATACTAGAAGAAGTCAGACCTAATGGTTCAAACTTGATACATCAGATGGCAAGAGAATTGTCAGAGATTGTCATTGACCAAGGTTTATCTAAAGTAAACGAAGTATGGGGAACAGAAGTTCCGTTATATTATCCTGGTCTCTATGCAGGCACAACAGACTGTGTTGGTGTATGGAATGGAAAGCCAGCAATCATTGATTTCAAAACTACTCGTAAGCCAAAGAAACGTGAATGGATTGACGATTACTTTTTACAAGGTGCGGCATATGCCGAAGCCCATAATGAAATTTACGGCACTGATATCAAAACGATTGTTATAATGATGATTGGTTGGGATGAAGAAGCAGATAACATGGGCAACTACCAAGAATTTGTAGTTGAAAGTGATGAATATGAACGTTATGCCAGATTGTGGGCAGGCAAGGTCCAAGCCTATTTTGATAAATACATGTAATAATGGGAGTTTAAAATATGGCAACAAACGTAAAAATATTACTAAGAAGAGGTTTACGCAACGAGTTAGCAGGAGATACATTATCTGCTGGTGAACTAGGTTATACTACCGACACAAACCAATTGTATGTTGGAGTTGAAGAAGCAATCAATGAATTGCGTTTTGACCCTTTTGCTAATGCACACGCAGTTATCCAATCTTGGTTGGATAGTGCTGATTGTCCAGTATCAGGCTTAACAGTTGATGAAGACTTAGTTGTTGCTGATATCCCAGCAGGACAAATAGATAGTATTATTACAGCATTAAACACTTATACCCAAACTCTTGTATTCAATAGTTCCACTGCAACATTTACTGTAGGCGAATTATTAACTCAATACAGACATAAGAAAACAACTCTCACATCACCAAATGTAATTCCAAATATAAACTCAATTACTGCTACTTTTGATGTAGAGGGCGAAACTATTACAGCAAGTACTGTGACACTTTCTGCACTACTAACAACATTACAGGCAAATGCGGCAATTAAAGCGGCAAACGTTATTGTTGAAGTTGTTGGAACAGGCGCGGCAAGTAAACTGTTTTTTTGTAAAATTGATGGCGGCGAACTTAATGTAAATTTTGCATCAGGTCATGCGGCTCTAGGATTTACTACAGGAACTAATACAGTAGCGGCAGTTACTGGTTATGATGTTTATGCAAACGGTAAAATAACAGCATCAGTTCCTGGTTCTGGTATTACCACGGTCACAGTAGAACTTTCAGAATATTCAGACTACTTTGCGTATAGACAAGAAGGCACCGGTTATCCATATGCTAACGCTCCAGACTCAACTGCATTCTTCAAATTTGGTACACCAAGTACTCCTGATTATTCAGCATTATCTCCAGCAGTTGATACAACAAGTATTACAGGCTCATCAGATACAAGAATTGGTTTATTTGGAAGTAAAAGAAAGAACGTAGAAGTTCTTACAGAAGAATCAAGAAACCAACTATTCACTAATCAACATTTAAAATCGTATTCAGCATCAACGGGCTTACGTTCAGATTTATATAAGAAAGAATTAGCAGGCACAACAGGAACATTTTTATCTTATGTTGCCGCAGAAGCAACTTCATTCTTTATTGATTACTCACTAAAACAAGTAGGGTCTTCAATCACATTTGTTCGTACAGGCACACTTCGAATGATTAACGGAGTACCACAATCAATCAATTTAGCAAAACTTACAGATACTAACGTAGAAGTTCACCAAGATACAAATACGGATACTATTGTAGATGCTAACGAGATGTCAAATATAGTTTTTGTCGCTACAATCGATGGAAGCAATATTAAAGTTAATTACACACAAGATGCAAACTTTACTACTGAAATATCATATACTGTAAAACGATGGACGATGTAAATGCAAGATAAAGCAATATTGCTTTATGAATGGCGTCAATTACGATTAAAACTACAAAACAAATTTACTAAATCTACACTACAAGAAATCGTTAATTGGTGGAAATCTTTCCCATATCATAGCAATGGATTTAATTATGATGATGTAACAACATTTCCTGATGTATGGGAATATATTAGTGAGAAGTATTACACAAACAGCGGCAATGGACTTGCCTGTTTCTACACTCTATATCACGCATACCCAGATAACAAACCCGAACTATGGTTGATATTAGACTTTAGTGAAGGTGGAGAAATATACTTAGTTGCTTATATGGACGGTTATGTACTTAATCGAAAGAATGGTAAAGTAGACAAGTATGAAGAAGTCAAAGGTGACATAGATATTATGGAACGAATGACATATAATGACATAGAACCACATCTTAAAGATAGGAAATAGTTAAGTGTGTAGTTTATGTATAAATAAATACATATAATAACAAAAGGTAAATAAAATGCTAAAAGAAAAAACATATGAAAAAGGTGATATAGTAACTGTATACTTACAAACAGGTCAAGAAATCTTAGGAAAACTTGATTCTGAAGATGATAATTATATTGTTATTACAAAACCATTAACAATTGCAATGGGACCTAAGGGTGCTATGTTTCAAACTTTCACTGTAACAGGTGATAGTGAGGGTAATGTTCACTTTAAACAAGGTAAAGTTATTTCTATGTTAAAAACTAGAAAAGATACAGCAGATTCATACCAAACAGCAACCTCAACTATTATAACTCCAGATAAAGGAGGAATTATAAAATAATGCCACAAGCCGCTAGAACAACTGACCCAATATCACCACATTCACCATGTTCGCCAGAGCAATGCGGACCTGGAAGTGATAATGTGATTATTCAAGGGTTACCAGCATATCGTGTAACTGATAACACAGTACCACATGGCTTTGTTCTATGTGTTCCACATGTTACACCATTAGTAAAAGGTTCTCATAATGTTTTAATAAACAATAAACCAGCAGGAAGAGTAGGAGATAATCATTCTTGTGGTGTGGTAATAGTTTCAGGCTCAGATAAGGTGATTATAAATGGCTAGTGAAGCGGAAATCGAAAGACTATATCAGTTATTTGTTGCGAATGGTGGAGGCAATCTAACATTCTCAGGTTCAAATTTAACGCCAAAACAATATTCAGAGGCTATTAATGCATCTCAATTGACACCACTTGAAATGGCGCAGTTAGAATCAAAACAGCATCAGTTTAACAGACAGTCTGCTTTAAACACAATTGCATCTGAAATAGATGCCAATAACTTCAATAATCCATATTCAGCAAGAGGAATATTCGGAACTTCTTTACTGAATACTTTAGGAGCCCATCAAGGTTCTATAAATGCTGGATTAATAAATGGTGCGTTTAGTGGCTTTACAGATTCCAACAGAGCATTAGTTGTTGCAGGAGTTCTATCAGCAACAGGTGTAGATTTAGAGAAGATTATAAAAATTGCAGGATTAACTGCATTGGGAACTTCAATGTATACATCATTGACAGACCATACTAATAATCAGACTGCAAATGTTCCAAAAACAATGGAAGATGCAAGTTCTTTATCATCAATGAATGAACAATTTGGCGAGGAAGGAGACCCTTGTTCGTTCTTTAATCAATTGATGGGAATACTAGCAGGCATATATGACGGCACGTTAGATTTTATCGAAAAAGCAATTGGTGATATAACATCTTTTCTTAATAAAACTGGAATTACACAACTATTTACAGATATTATAAATGCATTAAATGGCGCAGTTGGCGGAGTAGCAACGGCAATAGCCGCAATTGTTGGACTATTAGTTGGTGCTGTTTTAGAAGTTATGAAAGCATTATCACCTTTAGTAGGAAAAGTAATAAACGCAATCAATGAGGTTACAACAGCAATTGCAAGTGAAATAAACGCACTTGCTAACATGGCAGCCGAACTTCTTAAGAAAGCATTAGCACTACTTATCGGAAGTTTTGGTTCAGATGATTGTAAGAAGAAAGTATTAGAAAATACTGGCTCACCAGAAATGAAAGACGCAATTGAACAACTAAATCATCCATTAGGAACAGGTAATCCTCATATAGTAGGTACAACAGAAGATAACAGAGCAAATGCTGAAAATGTATTAAGAGCAATGAACGATGCGAAAGAAAATGCTTTAATTGACGATGGTGTCCCTCAATCTCCATATACACCTCATGGACAATCTTATACTGCAAAAGATGACTCTCTACATGATACTCCAAAAACAGATTATTGGACTCGTAAGATACGCTCAAGGCAATATAATGCTATGCATAATGAATGGATGCCTAGGCAAAAAGATTATATGAGAGATTCAGGAGCCATAATATCTCAAATGCAGTATGCATTAACGTCAAGTGATTTTACAAACAAAAAAGCATTAAAAACTAGATTAAAAGATTTAATAAGAGAACAATACGCTCAATCAAAGAAAATTCAAGGAATGAGAACTCGATACAGACATGAGTTTGAATATGTAACAAAAAATATTAATTTCCGAGATAAGATAGATGATGCCAATGAGAGAAAAATTGCAGAAGCATATAAAACCAGAATCAATCCAGCAATGACACGCACATATAATGCGGCCGTCACTTCATTAAATAATACAAAAACCGAGTGGAGTAGTATTGACAACCAGTTACATTAATGTTATACTATTCAGTACGATAATTACACTATTTTAAGATAAATACAAGAAAGTGATATTTTCGGGAATATATTATGAAGGTAAATGAAATAATTAAACAAGTAGAAGAGGGAGTAGATGACCCTCATATTTTTAAAGCAGTTTTCATGGCAGGTGGTCCAGGAAGTGGCAAGTCTTATATTGCAAAATCAAGATTATTAAAGGGCGGTGGCTTAAAAATTGTTAATTCAGATGAAATATTTG
>Ga0315322_10002473_pt1 | contig 14284 bp, 8 predicted proteins | sample M110021515metaG_FD_203461 | JGI IMG/M metagenome (GOLD analysis project Ga0315322, IMG submission 203461) | Ammonia-oxidizing marine archaeal communities from Monterey Bay, California, United States - M1 100m 21515 | ecosystem: Environmental > Aquatic > Marine > Intertidal zone | place: USA... | reverse complement strand
CATTTCAACCTCGATGAATTTAAAAATCAATAATTATACACTTACCTATATAATTTTCATTTTTAAACATCAAGTAATTCGTGAATAGCTTAGATAAAAATGACATAAATAAAATTACGTCCAACCTTATGGCAAAAGGTTTTGATTATTCTAAAAATAATTTAATTGTCTTGAGTTCACAAGGAGAAGCCTTCAAGGTATACAGTGCCTTAAACTCACTTTATCCTGATCAAGATTTCATACACTTGCCTAACAGTGAAGTCCTACCTTATGACTTTTTTTCATCAACACCTAATATTCGGTCGGAGCGCATTAAAGCCCTCTCCAATACAACAAAACAGACGAATAAGACTCTCGTGTCGTCAATACAGACATTAATGAGTCCGTGTTCTAACTATCTGCATGTCAGCAATATTAATAATTTAAAGGTAGGTGACAAATTTCAAAGACAGTCAGTAATTAGTGATTTAGAAGATAATGGTTATAAACGAACTGAAGTTGTAACTGAAAGTGGTGATTTTTCTCAGCGCGGAAGCTTAATTGACATATTTCTAAGTAGTTGTTCGCGGCCTGTGCGAATAGAAATCTTTGAAGAAAGAATAGAATCCATTCGATATTTTGATCCTAGAACACAAATAACAACAGAAAGAACAGAAGAAATTCATTCGCTTCCAGCCTATGAATACCCTAAAGACGATACAGGTGCTGCTAAATTCAAAGAAAATTGGAGATTAAATTTTGATACCTTTGAAAAAGACTCCGATATTTTTAACAGAGTGATGAAAAAAAGAAAAGCTGAAGGGGTTGAGATGTACCTTCCTCTCTTCTTCGATTCAAAACCATCTGTGATTAAGTTTGTCGAAAACTTTCAGTTTATTTATTTCGATCAAAATACAGCTCAAGCCGCAGTTACTTTTCAAAGTCTTATAGAGAATAGATTTGAAGAATATAGATATGATCTGGAAAGACCTCTTCTGCATCCAAAGAAACTTTTTACTGAATTTATAGAGATCACCGAACTCTTTCAAGATAATCAAATTAACTATTTTAATGTGGGTTTACCTGACGATAATTTCCAAGATTCACATAAAGCAATTCCTCTTCAAAACGATGTCGTTAAGCCTATGCACACACTTCCTAAAGAAGGAGATTTAGTCGTCCACTTATCTCATGGTATTGGTCGATTTTTAGGTTTAAAACAACTAGAAAGCTTTGTTGGTAGAACTGAATGTTTGCAAATAGAGTATTCCGAGAAAAGTAAAGTTTATGTTCCCATAGAGCACATGAACTTAGTTTCTAAGTATTTTGGTCCTGAAGACAAGTCTCTAGATTCTCTTGGTTCAATTCGTTGGCAAAAAAGAAAAGAAAAAGCACTTAAACAAACTTTTGATACAGCTGCTGAATTACTTGAACTCCAAGCTAAAAGAGAGTCTAAAATTGGTTTTAATTATTCTATACCTGTCAAAGAACTAGAGGAGTTCTCTTCAAATTTTCCCTACCAAGAGACTTTTGATCAAAACAGAACGATTAATGAAGTTATTGCGGATCTTTCTTCTGTTAAACCAATGGACCGCTTGGTTTGTGGAGAAGTGGGGTTTGGTAAAACAGAAGTAGCCTTGAGAGCTTCATTTATAGCTAGCTACAATTCTAAACAGACTTGCATACTAGTTCCAACCACCCTTCTTGCTTCTCAACATCACAAAACATTTAAAGAGAGATTTCAAAACACCGGTGTAAATGTAGCTGTATTGACAAGAAATCTTACAAAAAAAGAAAAAGAAAATATGCTGGCTGAATTAGAATCAGGCGTAATAGATATCCTCGTCGGCACCCATGCAGTTATTCAAGACACGGTAAAATTTAATGATTTAGGACTTCTAATTATTGATGAAGAGCATAGGTTTGGCGTACGGCAAAAAGAAAAGATTAAATTACTGAAAGAAGAAGTTGATATTCTAAGTCTTTCAGCGACTCCTATCCCTAGGTCTTTAAATTTTGCTCTGGCAGAACTTAAAGATTTTTCTATTATTGCTACTGCGCCAAGCAACAGACTTGCCGTTAGGACATTTGTCTATAAATATAACGTAAACCTAATAAATGAAGCCATAGAAAGGGAGCTAATGAGATCGGGACAAGTCTATTATCTTTGTAATGATTTGCGGTTGGTGCATGATCGGAAAGCAAGGATAAAAGAAGATTTTCCTGATTTACGTGTTGAAATTGTACATGGAAAACTTAAAGCATCTGAGATTGAGAGCGCCATGATTCAATTTAACAATGGAGAGATAGATGTCTTGGTTTGTTCAACTATCATAGAAAGTGGTATAGATGTATCAAATGCCAATACACTTATCGTGGAACAAGCGGACAGGCTTGGTCTTGCTCAGCTACATCAGCTAAGAGGGAGAGTCGGTAGGGGTGATAAGCAAGCTTATTCGTATTTCCTTAAATCAAACTTTCTTGTTAATCAAAAGGCTGCTGAGTCGAGACTTGAAGCTTTAATGGACACAGATTCACTAGCTGCTGGCTTTCTTCTTTCCCTAAAAGATCTAGAGATAAGAGGTGCAGGTGAAATCCTAGGATCTAATCAAAGTGGAGTTTTTGACTCTATAGGCTTAGATCTCTATTCACGTCTTCTTAAGAAAGCTACGGATTACATAAAAAAAGGTGTTCTTAATTTTGAAGAATTAGATAAAAGTCCAGAAATCAATTTAGGCATATCATCCTTTATACCTGATGATTATTTACCCGATCTCAATCAAAGATTGTTGATGTATAACAGGATCGCATCCTCTAATTCTAAAGATGAACTGCAAGAATTAAAGGTAGAGATGATTAATCGATTTGGTTTATTTCCAGAAGAGCTTAGGAACCTGTTTCTACAAAATGAGCTTAAATTGATGGCTCTTGAAAATTCTGTATCCAAAGTGAATGTGAAGAAAGAAAAAATTGATATTTTCTATATTGATTCTAATCAATCTACTACTATTATTAATCCTGAGAAGTTAGAACAGAGAATTGAAACAATCAATTCCGTAATTCAAGTTACAGGAACAAGAGCTAATGCTTAAACCTTTTACATTTTTTTATCTTCTTTTTTTACCCTTTTTGGTTTCTGGTCAAGAAAACAATCCTTTAAAAGAACTTGCTCAATTATTAAAGAACGAAAAAACCCCTGTCTACAGAATTGATTTTATTGTCCTTAAACATCTTGAAATAGAAGAAAAGGATAAACAAGAAAAATGGCCTACTTTAAAAAATATTAATTTTAATGAACATCTAATAGCGCTATCACCAGATCCAGAACTTTTAGTCGATTCACCTTTATTGAATGATAGCATCACAAAAAAATTGAATGGCATCAATTATCAAATTCTAATAGAAAAGAGTTTGGACATCGTAAGTGAGGATAAAAATGTAAAGATAGAAACAAGACTTCCGGTAAGATTTTATGAAAAAATTGTTCTAAACTCTCCGGTCGATGAAATTGTAAGAAAACTAAAACTAAGCAAAGGTTATAGGGTTCTTTTTGAAAGTTCTTGGTACCAGCCTGTCTTTTCAAAGTTATATGCCCGCCCCGTCTATATTGAAGCAAGGGATAATAAAGACAGAATCTATGGTCAGTTAAATATCTATAAAGGCCGGTATTTACACAGTGAAATGATACTAAGATTTTCAAATTTAACAAAAGAAGAAAATATTCAGATAGAAGTAAGACCTAAAAACTTCAATTCTATACTTGAGGACCTGACCAAACCACAGGCTATACCTGATGACGATGGCTCTTACTGGATGAATACAATTTTGTCGCAAATAAAAATTAGATTCAGAGATTTCAATGAGAACATTATTGGTCTTGATAAAATACAGCCAAACCAAGAACAAAAAGGTATTGAGAAAGTTTATTTTAAAGACTTATACGAATTAAAAGAAGAGAGAAAAATGGATGAAGAAGAGTACTATTATGTAGATCATCCTTATTTTGGAGTTCTTTTAAGGATTTCTCTCGTTAAATAAAACTAATTTTTTTTATTTAAATTATCTTCCAAAGCCTCAAGTATTAATTTTTTTTCATCAGTAGCCTCTAGAAGTAATTTATTAGTCTTTTCTAGTCCCTTTTCTAAACTTAACCAAGGACCTTTGTCGTGAAGTCTTTGATTCATAAAATTGGAATAACGGCCCATGGCTTCAGGAGAAGCGTGCTCAGGGACATTTGAACAAATGAGTCTTTCCGCTAATTCTTTATATCGGCTATCTTCAAATCCATCTAGTAATTTTACTCTTTCATTCCAAGGTAAGGAATGGAAACGCTCCATCCATAATTGATCAGCTTCAGAAGCAAAACCTGCGTAGACCGATTGTTCCACATATTTAGGTGGCGGGTAATTCACTTGATTGTTGGTAAGCAACTCACTTACTCTCGTTTGAAGATTTGTATTATTCTTAATTTTTCTAGCCCTTTCCTCTAATTGTTCAAAGGGTATGTCTAAATACTGATTAATTTGTGGTATAGAATTAGCTGACATAACTGGCATACTTTTATTTATTTTTACTTTACGAATAGCAGAACCGCTATTACCTATTTGCTCTAACAATTCTGTATCTGTTAATTCATTTAATTCATCAGGATCAAAATAAAGATCAGCAACAGCCACTTCATTATTCATTTTTCTATTCTGGCCACAGAAAGTTACTGGGTAAGTAAAACTCTTGCGTCTTATTATCTCGCCCATCATCGCAAAAGGTTCTGACTGCAATATATTTAGATTCCCAAATTTAGAAGCGCCTTGAAGAGATGCTCTCCATACCTGCGGAGCATTAGATTCTACTAACTTTGCTAACTCTAACATTAAATAGCAATCAGCCAATGCATCATGAGCATTTGATGCTTCTATATTATTGGCCTCAGACCAGTCTGTTAATTTCATGCTCACTTCGCCTGGTTCGAATGATGGCAGTTGAAGACTTTTAGGAAAGAAGTTAGCCACTAGTTGCAAAGTACTCATCATGTCTAATCTTGTAGCACCCGATGTGTTGGTTATGTAAGAAGGTAGCAAACACCAATAAAATTGTCTTCTAAAGAGTTCTTCATCAAAACGATGGCCGTTATAGGTTATAAAGACTGAATTTCTACCTTTTGGCCATTCCAACCAGGCCTTTCTTAGCTCAATCATCATCTCGTAATGTGACTGGAGTTTGCCTTCTAAGCAGTCTATTTTTTTGTGGACTAAAAAGGCTTCTGGGCTTGGTACAACCCAAGGCAACAGATTGCTACCTATATCTTGAGTATCCTCGGTAGTAAAATTTTCGTCTGTAAGTATTGAACCTACTTGAATTATTTGAGAAAAGTTTATATCAAGACCTGTAGTCTCTGTGTCAGTAAAAATATAGCAAGGATCTGCATTCAATTGAGACAAATTATTACCTCTTGTTTAGTTTGTGAATAATCACCTGTTAATTGCTTTAACCGCTTTATTTATAGTAAGCATTCTCTCTGTAAGTATGGTCCGTTACATCTATTACTTTTTTTATTTCTGAAACTTGTTCAATGAGGGACCTCTCCACACCATCCTTTAAAGTAAGGTCTACCATTCCACAACCTTGACACCCTCCTCCAAACTGTAAAACTGCTGTCTCTTTATCTATGACTTCTATTAAAGACACCTCACCTCCATGAGACGCTAAACTTGGGTTTATCTCTGAGTAAAGAATGTAATTAATTCTTTCTTCCAATGTTGCATTTTCATTTACTTGCGGCACCTTGGCATTTGGTGCCTTGATGGTTAGAGTCCCCCCAAATTTATCCGGAGAGTAATCAACGTTAGCATCTTCTATGAATGAAAGAGATTTTTGTTCTAAATATAAAGGAAATTGATATCCTGCAACTAGGTCAAAGCCTGAAATATCATCTTCTTCTTTACAGTAAGCGATACAAGTCTCTGCATGAGGAGTGCCAGGTTCGCTTACAAATACTTTAACACCTATGGTTTCCTTATCCTGCTTATTCAGAAGTTCTAAAAGGTAATCCTCTGCTGATTTGCTGATTTCTATGTTACTCACAAATTTATTTTATAGTAATAGCTGACTTAAATATATTTAGTTTAAGAAAACCTATAAAATGTTGCTTTAGCGTAAACAAGGTAGTTATGTTATCTAAAGTCAATTTTTCAGAATCATTAAAGAAGAAGATCCATCTCTTAGATGGTGCTATGGGAACCATGATACAAGCTCAAAATCTTCAAGAACAAGATTACAGAGGTAAGAGGTTTGAAGATCATAAGGTGGATTTAAAGGGTAACAACGACCTTTTAACACTTACCAAACCCGAATTGATAGAAGAAATTCACTGCTCTTTTCTTAAAGCGGGTAGCGATATCATAGAAACGAATACCTTTAATTCTAATGCAATCTCTCAAAGTGATTACAGCCTCGAAGATGTAACTTATGAATTGAACCTAGAAGGAGCTAGACTTGCAAAAAAAGCCATAAATAAGATTAACCCTGCAGCCTTGGTTGCTGGGGTTCTAGGTCCAACAAATCGTACTGCTTCACTTTCTCCAGATGTATCGGATCCAGCAGCAAGAAATGTGACTTTTGATTATTTGGTTGAAAATTACCATGAAGCCATAAATGGATTAATTGATGGCGGTGCTGACATTATTCTTATAGAAACAATATTTGATACTTTGAATGCTAAAGCTGCAATATTCGCTTACTTAAATAAATGTGATGAATTAAATTTTGAGATACCCCTGATGATCTCAGGCACTATAACTGATGCTTCAGGTCGTACTTTGTCAGGTCAAACTGTAGAAGCCTTTTGGGCTTCCATGAAACATGCCAATCCTAATTCTATTGGCTTTAATTGTGCTTTAGGAGCGGAGCAACTTCGTCCTCACCTTCATTCAATTAGTAGAATAGCAGACACAGCTATTAGCCTACATCCCAATGCAGGCTTGCCTAACGAAATGGGTGATTATGATGAGTCACCTGGTGCCATGGCTCAACTTATAAATGAGTTTGTTGAAGATCAGCACATAAATATAGTTGGTGGTTGTTGTGGAACAACGCCAGATCACATAAAAGCTATTTCAGCAAAATTGAAGGGCTCTAAACCAAGACTTATACCTGATAGAGATTTTACTTCCATGCTAAGTGGACTTGAACCGCTCTTTATTAACAACGAATCTCTTTTTATAAACGTAGGAGAAAGAACGAACGTAACAGGCTCGCGTAAGTTTGCTCGTCTTATAAGAGAAAAGAATTATGAAGAAGCACTTGATGTTGCAAGAGATCAAGTAGACTCAGGAGCTCAAATAATAGACATAAATATGGACGAAGGAATGCTGGATTCTGAAAAGGAAATGCAACATTTTCTTAAACTATTAGCAACAGAACCTAATATATGCAAAGTTCCAATAATGATAGATTCTTCTAAATGGACTGTCATAGAAGAAGGATTAAAGATTCTTCAAGGAAAATGTGTTGTGAACTCTATTAGCCTAAAAGAAGGAAAAGAAGAATTTTATGATAGAGCAAATTTATGTAAGAAATATGGTGCGGCAGTTGTCGTCATGCTTTTTGACGAAAATGGTCAAGCAGATTCATATGAAAGAAGGTGTGAAATCTCGAAGAGATGTTATGAATTACTAGTAAATGAAGTAAATTTTCCTCCTGAAGATATATTCATTGATCCTAATGTTTTTGCCGTAGCAACTGGACTTGAAGAGCATAATAATTATGCAAAAGATTTCATTAATTCATGCAAATACATATCCACGAATCTGCCGCACGCAAAAATTTCAGGGGGCATAAGCAATGTTTCTTTCTCGTTCAGAGGAAACGACCCTGTAAGGGAAGCGATGCATTCAGTATTCCTTTTTCATGCAATCAGAAACGGCCTAACCATGGGCATTGTTAATGCCGGTCAATTAACTGTTTATGAAGACATAGAACCAGAGCTGAAACATTTGGTAGAGGACGTTATCTTAAATAAGAATAATGAGTCTACTGAAAACCTTGTAGATGCAGCCATGAAATATCTTGGAGGAGAGGAAGATAAAGAAATTGAAAAACTCCTCTGGAGAGAAGAAATAGTTGGTGATCGAATATCCCATGCTTTAGTCCATGGGATTAATAAATTTATTATTGAAGACGCTGAAGAGGCAAGATTGTCTTTAACCAATCCCGTACAGGTTATTGAAGGTCCGTTGATGGATGGTATGAATATAGTTGGCGACTTATTCGGAGAAGGAAAAATGTTTCTTCCTCAGGTAGTAAAAAGTGCGAGAGTTATGAAAGAAGCTGTTGCATATTTGGTTCCCTTTATCGAAGAAAGTAAGACAGAAAAAGCTAAAACAAACGGGAAAATCGTTATGGCGACTGTAAAAGGCGATGTACATGATATTGGTAAAAATATAGTCGGTGTAATACTCCAGTGCAATAATTTTGAGGTTGTAGACCTTGGTGTCATGGTTCCTACTGAAACTATTATAGAAACAGCAATAGCTGAAAACGCAGATTTCGTAGGTCTCAGTGGTCTCATAACACCCTCTTTAGATGAAATGATAATCGTTGCCGAAGAAATGACTCGTAAAGGTCTAAAAATACCTATATTAATTGGCGGGGCAACTACTTCAAAAGCTCATACAGCACTAAAAATTGAGCCAAACTACAAGACAGGCCCTGTTATTCATGTCATAGACGCTTCTAGGAGTGTTGGTGTTCTTCAGGATTTAGTTACGGAAGATAAAAGAGATGCATTCTTAGGAGATATTAAGAAAGATTATGTTGAAGTTAGAGAAAGACTACAAAACTCAGACTCAAAACCCTTGATGAAATTAGAAGATGCAAATAATAATAAATTACAAATTAATTGGGATGAATTTAAGCCCATTAAGCCTTCTTTTTTAGGTACAAAAGCTTTTAATGATATAAAAATAAAAGACTTACGAAACTATATTGATTGGAGTATTTTCTTTAGATCTTGGGATTTAGCAGGAAGCTATCCAAAAATACTTAAGGATGAAGTCGTTGGCGAAGCAGCTACCCAACTATTTAAAGATGCAATAGAAATGCTAGATGAACTTGAACAAAAGGACATTATTAAAACTTCGGGTGTCATAGGATTTTGGCCTGCAAATCAAATCAATCATAACGATATCGAAATCTACGAACCGCACTCAAATATAGTTCTCGAGACTTTGAATAATCTGCGTCAGCAAAAACCTCAAGGAACGAGACCAAATGCTTGCCTTTCTGACTTCATTATCCCAAAAGAACAAAAAAAAATAGATTATTTAGGTGGTTTTGCAGTTACCACTGGGCTTGGAGTTGAAGAAAAATGTAAGGAATTTGAAAAAAATAATGATGATTATTCGTCTATCATGTTAAAAGCTTTGGCTGATCGATTGGCCGAAGCATTAGCAGAATACATGCATGAAAAAGTTAGAATATTATACTGGGGCTACGCTACTGAAGAGAATCTTTCTAACGAAGAGCTTATAAAAGAAAAATATCAAGGTATTAGACCAGCACCAGGATATCCGGCCTGTCCTGATCATTCAGAAAAAGATAAATTGTTTTCTTTGTTACAAGCAACCAAAGCAACCGGTATTTCCCTTACCGAAAGTTATGCCATGTTCCCTGCTGCTTCTGTAAGCGGTTGGTATTACGCACACCCTGAGAGTAAATATTTTGGAGTTGGAAAGATTGGAATTGACCAGGTAGAAAAGATAGCTAAATCTCGAGGGGATACTCTTGATGAAACCAAAAAACACCTTAGACCAAACCTTGACTAAGAATGCCGCTCTTTCCTATGAGGAACAACTCAAAGCAAAAGAAAATTTGTTTATAGACAAAATAAAACCTTCCATCGAAAGATTCTCTATTTTTAAATCTCCTCCTCAAGGCTATAGGACCAGAATTGAATTTGGACTAAGAAAATTCAATGAAACATTAGGCTACTCTATGGTACAAGAAGGAAAGAAGGTTCAAATAACAGAACTTCCTATTTGTCATCCTAAAATAAATGAATTAATGAAAAGAATTATTTTTTATTTGAATCAAGATTCGGATTTTTCAAATAAACTTTTTCAGATTGAATTTCAAGTATCGCAACTAGGGGAATCCATGATTTCATTGATTTACCACCGATATCTTGAAAAAGAATGGGAAGAAAAAGCAACAAAATTAAGTTCTTTAATTGAGTCTTCAATTATTGGTAGAAGTCACAAGCAATGCATAATCAAAGGATTAAATTATGTGACAGAGGAATATCGCACCAACGAATTAACATACAACCTTAGACTCTATGAGCAGTGCTTTAGTCAGACCAACCCTTTTATTTGCAATGATATGCTTAACTGGGTTGAACAAAATGTACTTACGGATGGAGATTTAGTTGAGCTCCATTGTGGTCTGGGGACCTTTACAATTCTTTTTTCTAAAATCTTTAGGAAAGTTTTAGCCACCGAAAACAGTAGACCTAGCATCAAAGGTCTTGAAAAAAACCTAATATTAAACAAATCAAATAATGTTTCTTTTGCTAGATTATCCGGACACGAAACTTTAGATGCTTTAAAAGGAACAAGAGAGTACAGAAGACTAGGCAATATTGATCTAAATAATTTTGATCATTCAACGATATTTTTGGATCCACCAAGAAGTGGCCTTGACGAAGAAACTTTACGTTCTGTTAAAGGATTTCCACAAATTATATATATATCTTGCGGCTTTGAGTCCTTACTGAAAGATTTGGAGTATCTGAAGAAAAGTCATCGTATTTGCCAGACCGCTTTGTTTGATCAATTTCCTTACACCGAACATATCGAGTCCGGTGTAATTCTTAGAAATTACTAGACTCTATATTTTAAAGTTTAGAGTCAAGCTCAGGTAAAGCTTCAAATAAATCTGCCACCAAGCCGTAATCAGCAACCTGGAAAATAGGTGCTTCTTCATCTTTATTAATAGCAACTATAACTTTACTGTCTTTCATTCCAGCTAAATGTTGAATGGCTCCTGATATACCTACTGCTATGTATAGATCTGGTGCAACTATTTTTCCTGTTTGCCCCACTTGCATGTCATTAGGAACAAAACCTGAATCAACAGCTGCCCTAGAAGCTCCTATTGCTGCTCCTAATTTATCCGCTATACCATTTAAAAGGCTAAAATTATCTCCATTTTGCATACCCCTGCCACCCGAGATAACAACATCAGCAGCTGTTAATTCAGGTCTATCTGATACAGCTATTTCTTCTTTCAAAAAAGACGAGATAGCCAAGTCTTTATCCATATCAACAACTTCTATAGGGCTAGATCCTCCTGAAGCTTCACAAGCATCAAATCCTGTAGTTCTGACGGTTATTACCTTTACGGAATCTGTACTTTGGACAGTGGCTATACAGTTACCAGCATAAATAGGTCGTTCGAAAGTATCCTCGCTGACTACCGCACTAATATCCGAAACTTGAGCGACATCCAAAGATGCGGCAACTCTAGGCAAGAAGTTTTTACCATTGGCTGTAGCTGGTGTAAGAATGTGCGTGTAACTTGACCCTACTTCTGCTACTAAAGATCCTATATTCTCAGGTAAGAAATTTGCATAAGCAGGTTTGTCAGCCAATAGAATTTTCTGTACTCCAGGGATTTGTGCTGCTTGATTTGCTACGCCTTCGCATTCACTACCTGCAATTAGTATTTCTATATCACCACCAATTTCACTAGCCGCTGTAATAGTATTTAAAGTAGCAACTTTTAATTCATTATTATCATGTTCTGCTATTACTAATATACTCATGAGATTACCTTTGCTTCATTTTTTAATTTATCAACTAGTTCATCTATGCTCTCAACGATTATTCCTGCTGCTCTTTCTGGCGGAGGAGAAACCTTTAGTGTTTTAATTCTTGATGTTACATCTATACTTAAATCTGATGCAGGAATGACATCCAAAGTTTTCTTTTTTGCTTTCATAATATTTGGCAAAGAAGCGTAACGAGGTTCGTTGAGTCTAAGATCCGTGGTTACTATTGCGGGAAGCTTTAATGAAACTGTCTGGAGTCCGCCATCTATTTCTCTTGTAACTTCAACAGATCCGTCAACAACTTCTACCTTAGATGCAAAAGTGCCTTGCGGGTAATTTAAAAGGGCTCCAAGCATTTGACCAGTTTGGTTGGAATCGCCATCTATAGCTTGTTTACCAAGAATAATTAATCCTGGTTGTTCTTTTTCTACCATAGCTTTTAGGGCCTTAGCAACCCCGAGAGGCTCTGCCTCTTCTTCCGTTTCAACTAAAATTGCCCTGTCGGCTCCCAAGGCCAAACAAGTTCTTAATTGTTCTTGTGATGCTGAGGAGCCTACTGAAACAGCTATAACTTCTTCCGCTACTCCTGCTTCCTTGAGGCGAACTGCTTCTTCTATAGCTATCTCACAAAAGGGGTTTATTGCCATTTTGGCATTGCTAAGATCAGGGCCGGTTTCGTCAGACTTAGCTCTAACTTTTACGTTGTAATCTACAACTCGTTTTACAGGAACTAGAACCTTCATAAGTATTTCCTTTATAATGCTAATTTTAAAAAAACGTATTCTATAACTGCTGCAGCCTGCACACAAACTAAAACATAACTATGGAAGAAATAGAAACAGAAAGAGAATCGATGGAATATGATGTAGTCATCGTTGGAGCTGGTCCAGCAGGGTTATCTTCAGCTATAAAATTAAAACAATTGTGCGATGAAGCTTCTATAGAAATTTCAGTATGCGTCGTTGAAAAAGGTTCTGAGGTTGGTGCTCATATACTTTCAGGAAATGTATTTGATCCAAAGGCACTGAACGAACTTATTCCAAATTGGGAAGAAGCTGGGGCTCCTCTCAATACTCCTGTAAAAAATGATTCTGTAAGATATTTTATTAATGATTCAATCAGCCTACCCATCCCTACTTTGTTGGCAACTACTTTTAAAAATCATGGCAACTACATCATGAGTTTAGGAAACTTTTGTCGATGGCTAGCCGAACAAGCGGAGTCTCTAGAGATAGATGTCTTTCCAGGTTTTTCTGCATCTCACTTAATATATGAAGATAATGTTGTCGTAGGGATATCAACCGGAGACATGGGAATAGATGCTAACGGTGATAAAAAACCATCTTATGAACCAGGAATTGATTTAAGAGCAAAACACACTGTTCTTTCGGAAGGCTGTAGAGGGCATCTAGGGAAACAAATAATTGCAAAATATAAATTAGATAAAAAAACTGATCCTCAACATTATGGAATAGGATTCAAAGAAGTTTGGGATATAGATCCTGATTTACATCAAGAAGGTCTAGTAATACACACCATGGGATGGCCTGCTGCGAAGAATGTTCTTTCAGGCTCTTATTTTTACCATGGAGAAAATAATCAAGCCTTTATAGGTTACATAGTTCCTTTAGATTATGACAACCCTCACATCAGTCCTTTTGAAGAATTTCAACAATGGAAACATCATTCTTCAATAGAAAAGTATCTAGAAGGAGGAACTAGAACAGCTTACGGAGCGAGAGCGTTAATTAAGGGTGGACATCAGTCTTTGCCTAAAATGAGTTTCCCAGGAGGTCTCCTTGCTGGTGATGACGCAGGCACTATGAACTTTCCTAGGATCAAAGGAACCCATACAGCCATGAAGTCAGGCATGCTTGCAGCAGAAACTATATTTGATGAAATAAGCAACCCCAGTTCCACAAAAGATCTTGAAAGTTATATAACTAAGTTTAAATCTTCTTGGCTAGAGAAAGAGCTCCATAAAGCGCGTAACTTTCTTCCTTTCATACATAAATATGGAACTTTATTGGGCGTTGCTTTAGCAGGAATGGATCAGCTGATATTTAGGGGAAAACTACCTTTCACATTACACCACGATGTTCCTGACCATGAGTGTTTAAAAAAATCTGCAGATATGCCACACATTGATTATTTAAAACCAGACGGCTTGATCAGTTTTGATAAATTATCGTCTGTCTTTTTATCAAATACCAATCATGCTGAAGACCAACCTTGTCACCTGGTTTTAAAAGAACCAACAATACCAATTTCAGTGAATTTACCATTGTATGATGAGCCGGCTCAAAGATATTGTCCCGCTGGTGTTTATGAAATAGTTGAGAAAGATAATAAAAAATTATTTCAAATTAACTCTCAGAATTGCGTTCACTGTAAAACATGTGACATAAAAGACCCATCTCAAAATATAAATTGGATAACACCCGAAGGATCAGGTGGTCCTAACTATCCAAATATGTA
>Ga0315322_10002466_pt1 | contig 14300 bp, 10 predicted proteins | sample M110021515metaG_FD_203461 | JGI IMG/M metagenome (GOLD analysis project Ga0315322, IMG submission 203461) | Ammonia-oxidizing marine archaeal communities from Monterey Bay, California, United States - M1 100m 21515 | ecosystem: Environmental > Aquatic > Marine > Intertidal zone | place: USA... | reverse complement strand
GAGAGCAGCCTGAATGCAAATGCGGAGAGCTCGGTAGCCCGAGGACTGATGCAGTTGACTGAAGTCGCCTGGGTTGACGTCACCGAGTTGCATTACAGGCAAGCCTTTGATTGGGAAACGAATGCGGAGGTGGGCATGCTTTACCTGCAAAGGCTCAAGCGCATGCTTGAGAAAAACGACGTGTTTTCCTATCCGCGTCTGGCGGCGAGCTACCGGTATGGATATGGAGCCTTGCGCAGGGAAAAGTTCATGGTCAGCCGGTTGAAGACCCCGGTCAACAGAATCTATAGAAAGTTATTTGCCGGGGAAATGGCTCCGGTCGCCCCCCCAAACTGATCCATGGGGGCGAAAAGCGAAGTCAAGCGCAGGGAACGGGGTGTCCCGCCCTTGGAACCGCCACCGTCTTTCGAGAGCGAAATGAGCGCGTTTTTGGCCTGGGCCCAATTGGAAAAGGGATTGGCACGCAATACGATCGTTTCTTATGAGGCCGATCTGATCCAGTGCGCGACGAATCTTTTCGAACAGGGGGTGGAGAATTGGAAAGGCGTTCGATTGGAACATCTTTCCCATTGGCTGGCGTCCCTAACCGAAGATGCCTATGCGGTGTCCAGTCTGTCCCGCAAGCTTTCGGCGGTGCGTATGCTGGCAAAGTACCTGCAGGGCGAGGGTATCCTGAAGGAGGACTTTACCGAATTGATGACCAACCCCAAGAAGCGCCGCCACTTGCCGGGTTGCTTGACGATCGAGGAGACGGAGAGCTTCCTTTGCGCTCCTGACTTGAATACGCCCTTGGGGAAACGCGACCGGGCTCTTTTCGAGTTGATGTATGGCAGTGGGTTGAGGGTTTCCGAGATATGCGTGATTCCGATGACTGCGATCGATCCGGAGGAAGGAATTGCCCGGGTTTTCGGAAAGGGCTCGAAGGAACGGGTCGTCCCGGTCGGTAGGCATGCTTGCGAGGCCATCCGAAATTATCTTCATGGCGGGAGGCCTCATTTGGTCAAGGACGGGACGGGAGGCGAATTGTTCTTGAGCATGCGCGGTAAGGGTATTTCCCGAAAGACGGTCTGGGTCCTGGTCAAGAACTATGCCCGTAAGGCGGGTATCGAGAAAAACGTAAGCCCGCATGGGTTGCGTCATTCCTTTGCCACTCATTTGCTGATGGGAGGAGCGGACGTTCGCGCGGTTCAGGAAATGCTTGGCCATGCGGATGTCGGAACTACTCAAATATACACTCAGGTAGAGGCGGAACGCCTGCTTGACGAGCATGCGAACTTCCATCCTTTGTCACAATCGGCCGGTTAAAAAAGTAAACTTTTTCCCAACGTGCGCAAAATAAGGTTGTAAGGATTGAGGATGCACCTTCTTTAAGATGTCCTCGTGAAGGTTACGGTTTTTGTTTCACCCAAGACAACGGTCTTGGATCCTCAGGGCGCCGCGGTTGAGCAAGCGATGAAAAGCTTGGGCCACGAGACGGTTGAAGGTGTGCGGGTCGGAAAGACCGTGACTTTCGAGATATCCGGAGAAGATACTCCCGAGATGCGAAGCAAGCTGGATGAGCTTTGCGATGGCTTGCTGAGCAACCCGGTAATCGAGGATTACCGTTTCGAGATCGAATAAGGGTGAGGATCTTCCGCTATCTGGATCAAGCCGGAACCATGGGTTTCGGTCGCTTTGACGAACAGGGCCAGACTTACCTGATTATCAAAAAGGACGATGGAGGTTTCGAGGCAACGGATCAAAGCATTACTCCTTACCGCCTGCTCACCCCGATCGATTTCAGGTGCATATATGCGGTGGGGCTCAATTACAAGGCGCATGCGGAGGAGTCCGGTCAGGAACCTCCCAAGTATCCGATGATTTTCATGAAGGCTCCCACCTCGATCCAGAATCCGGGTGATCCGATCGTCCTGCCGCGCTTCCTGCGGAGCGACCGGGTTGATTACGAGGGTGAACTGGGTGTCGTGATCGGGCGGCCCTGCAAGAACGTGACACCCGAGGAGGCGTTGTCCTACGTCTTGGGATATACCTGCGCAAACGACGTGAGCGCCCGGGATTGGCAGAAGGAAAAAGGCGGGGGGCAGTTCTGCCGTGGAAAGAGTTTCGATACCTTTTGCCCTTCCGGACCTTGTCTGGCCACGGCGGATGAAATTCCCGATCCTTCGAAATTGACCATCCGTACCTTCGTCAATGAGGAGAAGATGCAGGAGTCCTCGACCGACGACTTGATTTTCGACGTGCCCCATCTCATTTCCTTTCTTAGCGGGAGTACGACCCTTTTGCCCGGTACGCTCATCCTGACCGGGACGCCTTCCGGGGTAGGGGATGCCCGTGACCCGCGCCGTTATCTTGTTCCCGGGGACGAGGTGACCGTGGAAATCGATGGCGTGGGCATTCTGACCAACCCGGTGGTGGAGGAAACCTTTGGTCCGGATTCCGAAAAACCGGAGGAAACCGAATAAACCCATGACGACTTCATGAAAGTAGCAATCTTACAGTTCCCCGGATCCAATTGCGATTGGGATGCGGAGCATGCCGTCCGGGACGTCTTGAACGTGCCGGCCCAGCGCGTATGGCATAAGGCCGCTCTGCCCGCGGAGACGGAAGCCGTGATCGTTCCCGGAGGGTTTTCCTTCGGTGATTACTTGCGTTGTGGCGCAATCGCCCGGTTCTCTCCCATTATGAGCGATTTGATTGAGTTTGCCCGCAAGGGCGGACAGGTGCTCGGGATTTGCAACGGGTTTCAAATTCTTTGCGAAGCCGGGTTGCTCCCCGGAGCCTTGGTCAGAAACGATTGCATTGAATTTCGCTGTCTGAACCAGGCACTCCGAGTCGAGGATTCAAACGACCGCTTTAATCAGGCTAAGATGGGTTCGCAGATTGCTTTGCCCATTGCCCATGGAGAGGGGAATTACCGCGCGGATGAAGAGGTGCTGAGCGAATTGGAGGCAAATGCGCAGGTTCTTCTGCGCTACGTGGGCAACCCCAATGGCTCGGTCAATGACATTGCCGGCATACGTAACGAGGCAGGCAACGTCTATGGAATGATGCCCCATCCGGAAAGGGCCATTGAGCCCCACCATCCCTGTCAGGACGGATTACCCGTGCTCAAAGCCTTTCTCGATCCCATCCGAAAGAATAATCCGATCGAACTTTCCGCGTCATGACCGATCAAGCCCCTGCCGCTCTCCCTCCGAATCCCGATCCTTGCCTGAACGTCGAGATCACGCCCGAATTGGTTTCCCAGCATGGCTTGCTTCCGGAAGAGTATGAAGACGTGCTCAAGATTCTCGGGCGCGAACCGAACCTGACCGAATTGGGAATTTTTTCGGTCATGTGGTCGGAACATTGCGCTTACAAGAATACCCGCAAGCTTTTGCGCCTCTTTCCTACCGAAAAGCAGGACAAGGATGCCATCGGGCAGGTCTTGGTAAAGGCGGGGGAGGAAAATGCCGGGGTGATCGACGTCGGGGAAGGCTGGGGGGTTGCCTTCAAGATCGAGTCGCATAACCATCCAAGCGCAATCGAACCTTTCGAGGGAGCGGCGACCGGGGTGGGCGGAATCGTCCGCGATATTTTTACGATGGGAGCCCGCCCCGTTCTTCTTACCAATTCCCTCCGTTTCGGATCACTCGAATCAGCCCAGGTCAAAAGACTTTTCCGGGGAGTGGTAAGCGGGATTTCCCATTATGGCAATTGTCTGGGCATCCCGAATATGGGTGGGGACGTTTACTTTGACGATTGTTACGAGGGGAATCCGTTGGTCAATGCCCTGTGCGCGGGCATTCTCAGGCATGAAGACATTCAGCGCGGAGCCGCCACGGGTGTGGGCAATCCGGTTTACTACGTCGGCCCGGGAACGGGCCGGGACGGATTGGGCGGAGCAAGCTTTGCTTCACGCGAATTGACTGAGGAGAGCGCCGAGGACAGGCCGGCCGTGCAAAAGGGGGATCCTTTCATGGAAAAGCTTCTGCTCGAGGCTTGTCTGGAGATGATGGCCATTCCCGGGTTGGTGGTAGGCATTCAGGATATGGGAGCGGCCGGTTTGACCTGTTCGACGTGCGAGACTGCATCCCGGGGGAATTCCGGAATCGAAATCGATCTCGATCTCGTGCCTCAGCGCGAGACGGGAATGAATTCATACGAGATCATGCTCTCGGAGAGTCAGGAGCGCATGCTGGTCATTGTGAACCGGGGACGCGAGCGCGAACTCGAGGAGGTGTTCGAAAAATGGGATTTGCATGCCGCGAGGATAGGGGAAGTAAAGGAAGGAGATCGCATGGTTGTCCGTCACAAGGGTGTGGTGGTAGCGGACTTGCCTGCGAAATCCCTGACTGACGAGGCTCCTGTTTATGATCAACCGGCGAGCGAGCCCGTTCACGTAACCCAAGCCCGGGACTGGGCCCCCGAGTCCGTCCCCGAGCTTTCGGCCGATGGAGTGGGGGATGCCTTGGAGAAGTTGCTCAAGCATCCGACCATCGCGTCGAAGAGATGGGTTTGGCAACAATATGACCATATGGTCATGTCCGGATGTACGGTTGAGCCAGGAAGCGATGCAGGGGTCGTTCGTTTGAGCATTGCGGGCATCGACAAGTACTTGGCCATCGCCAATGACTGCAACAACCGCTTCTGCTACCTCGACCCGTACAGGGGTGCCCAGATCGCATTTGCCGAGTGCATGCGCAACCTGGCTTGTTCGGGCGCCAAGGCCTTGGCGGTTACGGATAACCTGAACTTTGCAAACCCGAACAAACCGGAGGCCTACCATATGCTCAAGGAATGCGTAAAGGGGCTCGCGGATGCCTGCGCTTTCTTTGACGTTCCGGTAGTGGGTGGAAACGTCAGTTTGTACAATGAGCATGGTGAGGGAGCCATCGACCCGACCCCGGTCGTTTCCATGGTCGGGCTGATCGACAAGGCGGAACGGGTTACCCGGAGCTTTCTTTCCCAGCCCGAAGAAGAGATCGTTCTACTAGGGGATCTTCCCCATGAAATCGGAGCCAGTCATTTCCTGCAGACTCAATTCGGGAAAAAGGAGGGTCGCGTCCCTGAGATCGACTTGGAGAGTGAGAAAAAGGTTCAGGGTTTTCTTCTTTCACAAATTTCAAACGGAAACGTGCGGGCCGCTCATGACGTGTCCGACGGGGGGCTTCTGGTAGCGTTGGCAGAGATGCTCTTCGAGAAAAGCGAGCTTGGGATGACGGTAAAACTCGATTCATTGGGTGCATCGGGACGGTTGGATGCCTTGCTCTTCGGAGAGAGTCAGGGCCGGATCCTCGTTTCCGTTTCGCAGCGTGATTCATTCCTTCAGGCAGCCGAGCAAGCAGGCGTACCTGCTCGCTCGATCGGGACTTCCGATTCATCCGGCCGGTTGAAGGTATCGGTTGCCGGAGATGAAATTCTCGATTCCGACGTTTCCGGCTTGTGCGAGGCATGGGCTCAGTCTATCCCCAAATTGATGATGCAGGACTGATTCAGGCATGAGTGACGAAATAGGCCATCATTGCGGGATTGCGCTGATCAGGTTGCGGAAACCGCTTGCTTATTATTCGGAGAAATACGGGACCCCGCTCTGGGGCTTCAATCAACTTTTCCTGCTCATGGAAAAACAGCATAACCGGGGGCAAGATGGGGCGGGAATCGGTTCGATGAAGCTGAATATGCCTCCGGGCGAGGCCTTCATGTTCCGGGAGCGCAGCACGAGTAGCAAAGCCTTGTCCAAGATATTCGGTAACCAACACAGGCAATTGGACAAAAGAATCGATGCGGGCGTTGCCTTTCCGGAATTTCCCGACACCATAAAAACGCATTTCGATTACGGTGGAGAAGTTCTTCTCGGGCACTTGAGGTATGGAACGTCAGGTGCTTATGGCTCCACTACTTGTCATCCCTATTTCAGGAAGAGCAATTGGCCGGGTAAGAACCTGATGGTTGCAGGGAACTTTAATCTCACCAACGTTGACGAACTAAACCAGAAATTGGTCGAGCGCGGGCAACATCCGGTCTTCGATACCGATACCCAGGCCATCCTGGAGGAAACCGGTTACCATTTGGATGCGATCAATGACAAGCTTTCCGCTCAAGCTAGGGAAGAGGACGTCAAAGGCGAAGACCTGACTAATTGGATTGGCGAGCGCATCGATCTGCCAAACGTATTCAGGGAGGCGTCCAAACATTGGGATGGAGGGTACGCCCTTGCCGGCGTTATCGGCAATGGTGATGCCTTTGCGATGCGTGACCCTCTGGGGATCCGCCCGGGTTATTACTTTGCGGACGACGAGGTAATCGCCATTGCATCCGAACGCGCTCCACTAATGACCGTTTTTGAGAAAAAAATCGATCAAGTCTCCGAGATCAAACCCGGAACGATCGTGGTGGCCAAGGCAAATGGGGAACTTGAAATCGACCGGTTTGCCGATGACCCCGCCCAAGAAACGGGTTGTTCGTTCGAGCGCATATATTTTTCCAGAGGTAACGATCCGGACATCTATGCCGAACGAAAGACATTGGGAGCCTTGCTCGTTCCTTCCGTGATCGAAGCGGTTGGACCCGACTTTTCAAAGAGCGTGTTCAGTTACGTTCCCAATACCGCCGAAAGCGCATATTACGGGTTTATGGAACAACTCCGTCTGGTCCGACGTGCGGAAGTCAAGCAACGATTGATCGACTCCCACAAGAGCGGCGAACTAAACGAGAGCCTGATCGATGATCTGGTCATGGATAATTGGCCAAGGGGAGAGAAGATTGCCAATAAGGATATCAAGTTACGGACCTTCATTAGTCAGGAGTCCGGACGAGCCCAACTGGTTTCCCATGTTTATGACATCACTTATGGCGTGGTTCGTGAAAAGGATGATGCATTGGTCTGCATTGACGATTCGATCGTCCGCGGAACCACTCTCAAGCGGAGTATTCTCAAGATTCTGGGACGGGCCAAGCCCCGCAAGCTGGTCATCGCCTCGACAGCTCCTCAAATCCGGTATCCCGATTGTTATGGGATCGATATGTCGGAACTCGGTAAGTTCATTGCTTTTCAAGCCGCTGTCGCCTTGATTGACGAGAGGGGATACAAAGGACTGCTTGAGGAGGTTGCGGTCAAGTGCCGGGAGGCCTTGAAAGAAACCAAGCCCGTACTTGTTAACCACGTCAAGCGGGTCTACGAGAATTTTTCCCCGTCCGAAATATCGACCAAGGTTGCTGAACTGGTCTGTCCCGATGGCGGGAATGGGAGCGTTCCGGTCGAGATCATCTATCAAAGCATCGAAAACCTCCACGATGCCGTCCCGGATCATTCGGGGGACTGGTATTTTACGGGAAACTACCCGACTCCGGGCGGATATCGGGTCGTTCACAAGGCCTTTCTCAATTACTACGAGAAAAAAGACGGCCGAAGCTATTGAGTTTTTTTCTCATGCTTTTCAGACCGGTAAATAACTTTCTGGATGATTGAACTGAGATGAACGGTAAATTGTTTCTTCTGCTTTCCGTTACCTGATCGAATGGCAAAAAGGACGAAAAATTCTTTGACATCGCAGGAGGAAAGTCAGTTATATTTCAAGGAGGATGGACACTAGTTATCAAACACTCGTTCTGAACCGCCTCTGGCAAGCGGTTAACGTGGTCGGGGTAGAGAGGGCATTCAGTTTGTTGTCTCTTGACCATGCCCAAGTCATTTTTGCAGAGGATGGAAGTTTCAGAATGTTTGATGGCGAATCCTGGTTTTCGCATTGCAAGGATTTGGAAGATTGTTCGGGTGCGAGAGTGATTAATACAGTTAGCCAGAAAGTGTTGGTGCCTAGTGTTTTGATCCTGCGTTCCTACGATCGGACGTTGATGCAGGAAATGAAGTTCAATAGGCAAAACCTGTTGGAACGGGACGGATACAAGTGCCAGTACTGCGGACAGAACCTTCCGGTCAAGGAATTGAATATGGATCACGTGATTCCCCGTGACCGGGGCGGAAGCACTACTTGGGAAAACGTTGTGATTTCTTGCATTCGTTGTAACAGCAGGAAGAGCAACCGATTGCCCAAGGAGGCAGGAATGCGACTGCTCAAAGAGCCGAAAAAGCCGCCTTGCCGGCCATTCATGACATCTCTTTACGGAAAGCATACGGAAAAGACCTGGTCCCACTTTTTGCAGGGAAAATAAAGTAGTTGCCTACAATACTCGCTCGCCTTGGGTTCAAAGACCGATATTCCTAAGGTTGTGGACAAGAGAGAAGAAGGAGAGAAGTCCGATAGAAGGGCAGTTGATGCGCTTTACAGGATTAGCGCACTGGCTAGCAGCGAGCCCGATCCAAAGTTGGCCTTGGAGGGAATTCTCGACGAGGTTATGGGAACTTTTCATGCCAGTTCCGCTTCGCTCAGTCTACTCAATGCCGACTCCGACAAGTTGCTGATCGAAGTTCAGCGGGGGCTCGCGAAAACAACCAAGGGTTTCGAGCTTCCGATGGGGGTGGGAATCACCGGATGGGTTGCCTTGCACGGCGAGCCTTTCCTGTGCGCAAACGTCGAAGAGGAGGAAAGGTACTTCGAGCTGGATGACAGAATCCGCTCCGAAATGGCAGCCCCCTTGAGCGAAGGCGGACGTACGGTTGGAGCTTTGAACGTCGACTCACTTGAGCCGAATGCATTCGCCGAAGGAGATCTCCGGTTGCTCGTCTTGATGGCAAACGAAGCGGGTCGGGTTTTGGAAAACATGTGGGTGATCCAACAACTGCGCAGGAAGGCCGATCAGTTGCAAACCTTGGTTCTCGTAGGCCAAAATATGGCGGGCAAGCTTAAGGTCGAGGAGGTGTTGCAAACGATCACCCGAGAAGCCTTGTTGCTTTTCAATTGTCAGTTGTCCGCCTTTTTTCTTTATGATCAGGAAAAGGATTTGCTCAACCTACACTCCATGCAGGACGCTCAGGGGGTACGTTCCTACGAGGAAGTCCTGGCTCCCGCAGATAGTATTCTGGGCACCTCTTTACGAGGACACAGGCAGGTTCAGACACGCGATCTTCTCCGGACCGAGGAACATCACTTCGTCAAGCTCATCCGTGAGGAAAACCTCCAGTCTATGCTCGTGACCCCGGTTTTGTACGAGGACAACCCAATCGGCTTGCTTACCCTTTACGTCGACCGCAAGCATCGTTTTAACGATGACGAACGAATGATTGTCCGAGCTTTGGCGGATTTGGGGGCAATTGCGATTCAGAATGCCCGCCTGTATGCTCGAGTATTTGATTCCGAAGAAAGCATGAGAAAGAGTGAACGGTTGACCACCTTGGGTACGCTGGCAGCAGAAATTGCCCATGAAATAAGGAACCCTCTCATGGTCATCCGCTTGCTTTTCGATTCGCTCGAACTGAAGGATGAGGAAGATGAGGACAAAAACAAGGATCTCTCGGTCATTCGTGAAAAGCTTGACCATTTGGAACAAATTGCCGGGCGAATTCTGGATTTCGGGAAAAGCAGGGAAGCCTTGAGGAAAACTTATCCTTTGGGTGAAATTTTCGAGGACGTTGCGTTGCTCGTAAGGCTAAAACTCGAACAGTCCCAAGTCGTTTTGGAAATTAGGGATATATCGCACGACCTGCTTGTCTTTGTTGACAAGGGTCAACTTCAGCAGGCTTTGCTCAACTTGATCCTAAACGGGTTGGTGGCCATGCCCGAAGGCGGCCGTTTGGTAATCGAGACATTGCTGCCGGGAGAGGGGAAGGTACAGATCCTTGTCAAGGACACGGGGTCGGGAATACCGGAGGAGTTTCTTGAGAAAATATTCGATTCCTTCCTTTCGGCAAGACCAGGAGGAACTGGGCTGGGCCTTGCTATTTCAAAGAGAATTCTCAGAGCGCACGATGGCGATTTGGAATTGGTCGAGTCTAGCCCGAATGGAACCGTCTTTCGTTTGACCTTGCCTTTGTTTACCTAGACTTCGTGGTAGTATTTACCTTTGTTCAGGGCGTGACTGATTTGTTCACGCAGATCCAAAAAACGCGAGGGTGAAAAATCTTCCTCCTCGTTAGCTCTTTCAATGTTGAATATGTCGGTAGCTATTCCTTGTTCGGTTGCGATGCGGGCGAACACAATGGTGAACCCGCAGTCGGAAATCGATTTGGCTATGACATGGAGAAGGCCCACTTGGTCGGGGGCTCGGACCTCCACGATCGTTCTTCCCAACGAAACGTCACGATATACGTCTACCCGGGGAGGGATTTTTTCTCCCAATTTGTCTTCATTTGAAAAGAGACGGTTCCGATCGTTTTTCTTTCTTTTTTCCGAGATCAGTTTGTCGGGAGAACTCTCGCCCAGGAGAAAGGACTGAATCGAGCTTTCGCATCGCTCGCGGGTTTTCAGATTGCTTACGACCCCGCCTTCGTTTCCCTCGACGTAAAAAACGTCAATGGCCAATTCGTCTTTGCGCGTGATCGCTCTGGCTCCTAAAATATTTATCCCGGCTACCGCAAAGGCTCCGGTTACTTTTTCAAACAGACCCGCACGGTCTCGGGTGACGATGTCTACGATCGTAAGGGTACGCCTAAGGTCGTTTCTCCAACTGATGATCGGACTATCCGAATTCGCCCCATTCTTTTCGAGCCGCTGAACCATATCAACGTGCAGGGCAATTTCTTCCTTTCCTGCATGTGAAAAATATCGAACGGGAACTTGTTCGAGATGGTTCAGGATTTCTTCTTTGGAAACCCCTTCGACCTGCATGTCCTTATAGGCGTTCTTCAATGTGCTCGGGTCCTTGCGTGCGTGCTTCCCTTCAAGGACGGACAGCGTATTTGAGAAGAGTTGGGTGTGCAGCTCTTCCTTATGGTCATTCCATAAGTCGGGTGCGGTGGCATTGGCATCGCAAAAGGTATGTACGTAGAGGAATCTCAACCTCTGTTCCCCCTCGATGAAGGTGGCAAAGGAATCTATGACTTCCGGATCGTCGAGGTCGAATTTGTTTGCATAGCGAACCATTTCCAAATGGTTGCGGATCACGAAGAGAATGCGATCGTGCATTTCTTCGGCAATATCGAGTCTCTGCAAAAGATTTCTGCCAATTTCAACCCCTCTTTCGCAGTGCCCCTTGGGACCTTGGTCTTTTCCCAGGTCGTGAAGGAATAGGATAAGGTATAGGAGTCCGGGAACTTCGTTTTTGCGTAACTCTTCGAGATAGCGCGCCGAACGAGATTTTTTCCCCTGAAAGACTTCGTCGAGGATCGTAATGCAGTGCAAGACGTGGATGTCTGCGGTAAAGCGGTGATAGAGGTCGTGCTGAACCTTGCAACTCAATCGCCCGAATTCGGGCACGAACCTTCCGAGCACGCCCAATTCGTGCATTTCGTAAAGGGTCGGGCTTACGTTACCGATTTCCTGAAGGATCGAGCGAAAGGTTACGTTGGCCGAAGTCGAGTTGATGAGGGATGCGTCGATGAGGGAAAGTCGGTTTCTCACGAGTGAACGAAGTCCCGGGGCAAGTTTGGCTGACAAGCGCTGGGCATGCCTGAAAATACGAATGATCCGTTCGGGGTCATCGTCCAGGACTTGAGGGTCGGGGGCGAACAATTCGTCACCTTTTAAGTCAAAACCATCCACTTTTTGGACCGGAGGCCCACGATAAGCCCGAAGTACGCTCGAAAAACTTATGCTTGAGGTCGAACCACTTTTGGATCGGATCATCCTTTTTTCTAGAATTCCACACAATTGGTTGATGGTTTGAGCATTCGAATAATAATCACCCATGAAGCTCTCAACTCTACGGAATATATCTGGTTCTTCATACCCGAGGCCTAGGGCGACTTCAGGTTGCTTTTCCAAATGAAGTACGTCGACGGGGCGTTTGCTCCGAAAATGAAGTTCGTTCCGAACGCGAAGCAGGAAGGAGTAGGCGTCCTCAAATGATTTGGCCTCTTGTTCGCTTAGGTAATTTCGCCCGACCAGTCCCTCGAGTCCCTCTTTTTCGTACTTCACCTTAGCCATCCAAAGAATCCCTTGGTAATCCCGAAGTCCACCGACCCCGTTTTTAACATCAGGAGCTTGAAGGAAAACGGTATTTCCTTTCTCAGCTCTCCTTTCTTCTTGATGCCCAAGCAATTCGGAGAGGTATTTTGCAGGCTGATTTCGCCTGCAAAACCTTAGGAAGCGAGAAATGAAGTTCTGGGCGACTTTTCTGTCGCCGCAAACATAGCGAGCATCCAACATCGAATTCTTGTTTCGGATGTCTTTTTGCGCCTCGTTGATAGCCTCTTTCACTTCACGGGATGCATGCCCGACTTTCATGCCCGTATCCCAAAGAGGATAAAGGATTTCTCTAGTCATCGTTTTCTTTAGAAAATCCAAAGATTTACCCATCGATTGCCGTGGGTAAAGGAACATCAGATCAATGTCACTGTGCGGGCTTAATTCCCCGCGACCATAGCCCCCGGTAGCCAATATGCACATTGGCTTGATCCTGTCACTGCTCTCGGAGATGACTTCGATTGCATAGTCGAAGAGGTTTTGTATCAGGACGTCCAAAATGACTGCACGGGCCCTAGTGAGCCGTAAGCCAGGGTCTCCCTTTTGGTGATAGCGAAAAAGCATTTCTCTTTCCAAACGCATGAACTCCTTGATTTGCTCCAAGCGGTCCTTGTCCGATTGGGACGCTCGAAAGGAAAGCCTTAGCTCGGCATGCTGTCTAATGCGTCGAAATAAAGGATCGTCTTCCATTTTCTCACAAGTGCTTGACTGATACCGATAGTTTGTAAGTTGAGCGAGTCAAATCGCATGCCCTTTGATATTGCCGTTACATTGGATTGGGGATATTGGTAAATCGAATGCATAAATACATCCTTTCTGGCCTATTCCTGTTTCTTGGACAGGGTTTGCATGCCGAGCCCTTTCTTGCTCCGGACAATCCTTTTCTCCGCCACGAAATAAGGCTGTTGCAAGATGCCGGGTATCTTTCCGCAACTACGGGAACATGGCCGCTTTCTCTTGGCGGGATGAGCCAGGAAGCTCGGAAAGTCGAGTGGGGTCACGATTTGCTTGGGTCCACTCTTGAGCGCGAACGCAGGGCCGGCATTTCACCATTGCGGGCCAAGCTTGGGCTTTCGGATAATCGCGTTACCGTTCGTTCCTTTGGTAGTGAACCGAGAGCCAATTTCCATTCAAGCCTCGTTACTTCATGGATGAACGATCGTTTTGCCGCCCGCTTGTCCTTGTCCACCCTTAATGGTGTCGAATCCGATTGGAAGGGAAGAAAGGACGAAGGTTTGGCTCTGGACGGTTCGTATCTTGCCATGCGATTAGGCAATTGGTCGGGGAGCATAGGGAAAGTCGGCCGCTGGTGGGGGCCGGGTTGGGATGGAAGCCTGATCATGTCGACAAATGCCCGCCCGATTCCTGCACTCTCATTGGATCGGCGAGTGCCTGAACCATTCGAGTCAAAATGGCTTTCATGGATTGGACCTTGGAGCTTTCAAAGCTTCATTGGTCGACTGGAGAAGGAAAGGCATGTACCGAAGGCATTTGTTTGGGGAATGCGAGTTGAATTTGCTCCTCAATCCATCGACGGGTTGGAAATCGGTCTCTTCAGAATGATGCAATTGGGCGGGGAGGGGAGGGCTCAGGGACTGAAAACATGGATCGATGCATTTCTCAGTCAGGACAATAATTGGGATTCGAGCAAGGAACCCGGAAACCAATTGGCTGGATTGGATTTTAGGTGGCGGCCCTATCATCTCCCCATGGCTTTTTATGGGCAAGTTTCCGGGGAAGACGAAGACAAGTTTTTGCCTAATGCTCTGTTTTTTCAATATGGGATCGAAACTTGGGCGACATTTGAAACTTCCACCCTTAGAATGTTTGTCGAGTATGCCGACCTGACTTCCACTTGGTGGAATGGCGCTCCTAATACGAGAAACATTACTTATTCTCACCATATTTACCAAGATGGATATCGTTATCGTGGTCGCCCAATCGGGCACTGGGCCGACCAAGATTCTCAAATCTTAAGTTTGGGAGCAATTTTCCTGAATGATCAAGGCATGGGTTGGGGCGGAACTCTTAGATCCGGGAATCTTAATGAAGACGGGAATGGAGGGAGTTCCGTTTCAAATGGTTCTGCGACCGAGCTTTTATCGTTTGAAGTTTATAATTCTCTCCTATACGCTGACCAAAATGTAGAACTGAGAACCTCTTTGGGATGGGAAAGCTTGAAATCCAATGCTTCTTCGTCCAAAAACGAAGGTTTGACAGCCTATCTTTCCCTTACACGAATTTTTTAGCATAAGATATGAAAAATATTCTTTTCTTTACCCTTATCCTTGTTGCTGTGGG
>Ga0315322_10002464_pt1 | contig 14311 bp, 10 predicted proteins | sample M110021515metaG_FD_203461 | JGI IMG/M metagenome (GOLD analysis project Ga0315322, IMG submission 203461) | Ammonia-oxidizing marine archaeal communities from Monterey Bay, California, United States - M1 100m 21515 | ecosystem: Environmental > Aquatic > Marine > Intertidal zone | place: USA... | reverse complement strand
ATCCCATAGCTTTCAAGAAGGTAAAGCACATGCCCCCGCCGATGATCAATTGATCCACCACTTCGAGGAGGGCTTCTATGACACCAAGCTTGTCACTCACTTTCGCGCCACCCAACACAGCTACGAATGGGCGTTGCGGCGAGGATCTGAGCCCCTCAAGAATTTCGATCTCTTTTTCCAACAAACGGCCGGCAGCGGACGGGAGTCGTTGAGGAGGGCCGACCACAGACGCATGAGACCTATGTGACACACCGAATGCGTCATTCACGTAGCCATCAAACGCCTGACCACCGGCCCCTTCGATTAGGAAATCTACAAAATCCTGATCGTTAGAAACTTCACCTGGGTTGAAACGCAAATTCTCTAATAGCTGAGCCCCTGGAGCCAGTTCTGCCACTCGGGCTTTCAACAGCTCGGTCGAATACCGATCGTCGTGCTTACCCTCTGGACGGCCGAAGTGCGTCCCAATCACCACCGCAGCCCCCCGATCGAGTAGCCACGACAACGTGGGAAGAGCGGCGCGGATACGCAGGTCATCGGCAATCTCACTGCCCCTCATTGGCACATTGAAATCACAGCGCACAAGGATTCGTTTTGCCTCGAGGTCACCTAATTCGGTCTCGAGATCTTCGAGGGTCGGCACTAACGAAACAGCCACGCCTATTTCAACCGCAGGTAATCGAGACAAGATCCACTAAGCGGTTTGAATAGCCCCACTCATTGTCGTACCAGCCACTAATTTTCACGAGATTATCCATTGTCATCGTGAGCCCTGCGTCAAAAACACAACTCGACGGATCACCCACTATGTCCGCGGAAACAAGTGGATCTTCGCTATAAGTCAGGATGCCTTTGAGTGGCGCACTCGAAGCCGCAGCGGCAAATGCTGCATTAATTTCTTCAACCGAAGGACTGGCCGCCAATACCGCAGTGAAATCAGTAATTGAACCATCCGGTATTGGAACACGTAGCGAAGTGCCATCCAACTTCCCGTTCATGGCTTGAAGGACAAGGCCAGTAGCGCGAGCCGCGCCGGTAGAGGTCGGGATGATGTTGACTGCAGATGCTCTCGCCCTTCTCAAATCGCTATGAGGGCCATCGACAAGCGATTGATCACCCGTATAGGCATGCACTGTCGTCATCAATCCTTTTTCGACTCCAAACGCGTCGTCGAGAACCTGCACCATGGGGACAAAGCAATTAGTGGTGCAACTAGCGTTAGAAATTACCTTGTGTGAAGTCTTGTCAAATTCGTCGTGGTTAACGCCCACAACGATTGTCGCATCAGCTCCGCTAGCTGGTGCTGAAACGATCACAAGTGGAGCCCCGGCTTCTAGATGCTGTGCAGCCTTGTCTCTATCAGTGAAAATACCCGTTGACTCGATAACTACATCAACCCCCAAATCAGACCACGGTAGGTCTCCGGGATTGCGTTCCGATAAGACCTGCAGCAAATTTCCGTCAATCGAAATGCCGCCATCGGTAGCGGAAATATCATTGGGTAAATTTCCGAGCACAGAGTCGTATTTCAGCAGGTGAGCCATCGTGGCCTGATCACCTAAGTCGTTTACCGCGACGATTTCGACGTCAGCAGCTTGTTTTTGTACAGCTCGAAAGAAGTTTCTACCGATACGGCCGAAGCCGTTAATACCAACCCGCACGGTCATTAGAAGGTTCGCTTTCTTGAGGGAATAGAGACGCTTCTGAATGTCTACCGCATGGCTTGGATCTAGGTGCGAATTGATTGCGTACTTCTAGATTTCTTTCAATTCGAGATCTCTGTGGCGAGTACGAAGGGAATGGCCGTTTTCATCCAAGATTCGACCAAACTCCTCGGCAATTGCAACACTACGGTGGCGGCCTCCAGTGCAGCCAAACGCAATGGTCAGGTATGCCTTTCCTTCCTTCATGTAGGAGGGAATCAAGAACTCAAACAGAGGCAGTGTGTGCTCAACAAATGAGATCGTTAACGGTTGCTCAAGCACATAGGCCCGCACCTCTTGATCGAGACCTGTTCGCGGTCTCAGCTCAGGAATCCAGTGCGGGTTGGGAAGAAAGCGACAGTCGATAACCAGATCTGCTTCCGTAGGAACCCCGTGCTTGTAGCCGAACGACATGACGGTCGTTTGCATAAACGGCTCGCTGTCGGGTTGGCTAAACGCATCAAGCACTCGGGACTTCAATTCATGAACAATGAGATCGCCCGTATCGATCACGAGATCTGCGGCCTGTCGTACGGACTCAAGCAACTCGCGTTCCCGTTCAATGGCTTCAACTACCGATCCGCTACTTGCGCTCAATGGGTGACGGCGTCTCGTTTGGTCATATCTCCTAAGCAGAACCTCGGTCGGGGCGTCGAGAAATATCACCCTGACACGCGCAGAAGAGGACCTAAACTTTTCGAGAAAATCGAGCAAGTCTTCCTGATGCTGATAGGACCCTGCCACTAGTGCAATTCGTTCACCTAAAGAGTCGGAGGGGGTGAGTGACTCTGCTGCTGTAGCCAGCAGACTCGGCGGCAAGTTATCAATTACAAGCCAGCCGAGGTCCTCCAGAGTGTCGGCCACCGTAGAGCGACCTGCGCCCGAGAGTCCCGCCACTACAACGAAATTCGGAGAATCAGTCATCCTCTTAAGGTTAGGTGGATCTACGAAAACAATTCACTGCTTCTCGCACACAAGCACCAAAAGCCGCGGAATGTGGCTGGCTGACCTGTAGGCGATATTACGTTCCAAGAAACCTTCAGGGGGTGCTGGTTCAACCATTCGCTTTAGAAGAAGCTCATTTTCCGCCAACGTATTTAAGTACACACTCAAGGGGCGGTGAACGAAAGATATCTCCACTCCGAGTTCAACTTCTTCAATGGTTTCTTGTTCCACCAAGTACTGACCAATCCTCCAATACTGACTCGGTGTCTCAGAGGTGTAATCCTCCACCCACCCACTTCCTGGCGTTTGTAAGAGCGGGTGATTCAGCAAAAAAACAAATCGCCCTCCTGGCTTCAGGATGCGCGCTACTTCAGCAATTGCTTCCCTCATCTCCGTTATGTGTTCGAAAACAAGGCATGCAACTGCTCCGTCGAAGGCCCCGTCCCTAAACGGAAGTGAAGCAGCTGAAGCCTGGATGTACGCTTCACCCACCGAACGTTCAAGGGCCTTTGAGACCTGTTTCCACGAGGGGTCGACACCAACTACGCGAGAAGGCTCGCTTGGCAAAGCTCGGGTAACTTGACCCTCTCCGCATCCGATATCCAATATCTTGTCGAAACCCATCGTCAGTTCATCAACCAAGGGAAGAATTTGCTCTTGGTACTCAGGGTCTACGCCGTCTGTGAACTGACGTTGCCACCAACCTGCATGAGAATCCCAAAGGTCACCGCTCATGCTTGGCCTTGGGTACGTTCATGGACGGCAGTTGCCACCCTATTAGGAAGCCATGTCACGGCAAGTAGATCTTCAAGTGATGCTTGCTGAACTTTTCGAACGCCCCCAAACTCCTTGATCAGACGCTTTCTCCGCACATCCCCTAACCCCGATATGTCATCCAGGACGCTACGCGTCATCCTCTTGTTCCGTAGCTTTCGGTGATAAGCGATAGCGAAGCGATGACTCTCATCACGTATGCGTTGCAATAGATACAAAGCTTCGGAACCTCGGGGCAGTTCCATAGGTTGACTCTGCCCCGGGACGAACACTTCTTCGAATTGTTTCGCCAACGCAACCACTGGTATTTCTGCCCCTAAGCCAAGAGATTCAAGGACCCGAACTGCCACACCGAGTTGTCCCTTACCTCCGTCCACGACTAGGAGCTGAGGAGGGTAGGCGAACTTGGTGACCTCGGTCGAAGGCAGATCTCTTTCCTCAAGATAATTTCGGAAACGTCGCGATAGGACTTCTTCCATAGCTGCAAAATCATCGTTACCCTCAACGTCACGGATCTTGAACCGCCGATATTCACTCTTGCGAGGCAACCCATCTTCTAGGACCACCATAGAGCCCACATAGTCAGTGCCTTGGAGATGACTCATGTCGTAGCATTCGATGCGCAATGGTGCATTAGGTAGGTTCAGATACCTCTGCAACTCCTCGAGCGCTCGAGCTCGGCTGTTGTGATCTGTGCCCCGCTTAAGCCGATGACGGGTAAACGACTCGCGAGCATTCTTTGTTGCTGTCTCATGAAGCGCCCGCTTGTCCCCTCTTTGTGGCACCCGGATTTCAACGCGAGAACCTCGTTGTCTGGTTAACCATTCCTCATACAACTGAGTCTTGTCTGGCAGCGCCGGAACAAAAACATTCTTAGGCATACCAATGGGATTTTCATCCTGGTAAAAGTCTTCGATGATCCTTGCGATCAAACCGGGCTGAGTAATGTCCTCGACCTTGTCCACGATCGAACCTCGTTGCCCCATAACGCGTCCCTTACGGACAAAAAATACTTGAATCGAAGCTTCTAGCTCATCATCATGAACACCGATAACGTCAAAATCTTCGTTCCTGGTACCCGCGATTTGCCGTTTTTCTATCGCTTTCTCAACGCTAGCGAGACGATCTCGATACCTTGCCGCCAGTTCAAATTCCATCGAGCTGCTAGCTGAGCTCATTCTGTCATTCAGCTCCCGCAAGACCTCGTCGGTATCCCCTTCAAGGAAACGGGTTAAGTCGTGTACTAGCTTTCGATACTCCTCTTCAGTTATCTCCCCGACACAGGGGCCGGCACACTGTTCGATGTGAAAAAGCAGACACGGTCGGCCCAGTCGGGTGTGTTCTGACATCTTGTTGTCACTACAAGTCCTTATGGGAAACGTACGTAACAAAAGATCCAGCGTTTCTCTGATGGCATACGCATGCCCAAAGGGACCGAAGTAACGGTTCCCTCTTTTTCTCTTGCCACGCATCACCATTGCTCGAGGCCATTCATCTTTCATGGTGATGGCCAGAAAAGGGTACGACTTGTCGTCACGCAAACGCACATTGAAACGAGGTTGATGCCTCTGAATAAGGCTGTATTCCAGCATCAGCGCATCGACTTCAGTAGCAACCTCAATCCATTCCACCGACGCGGCGGCAGCAAGCATTTGGACGGTACGAGGATGCAAGTTCCGTTGATCTTGGAAATAGCTGTTTAAACGACTCCTGAGACTCTTGGCCTTCCCCACATAAACAATACGCCCGGCTTGGTCCTTGAACTGATAGCTACCTGGCAGGTCGGGAACCGAGCCAGAGTCGGGGCGTAACGACATACCTAGAGGCTATGCGCCAGAAAGGTCCTCAGTTCGACAGTATTGGAGCTAAGAATCGGCCAGTGTGACTTCCTGATACCTCAGCAACCACTTCCGGGGCACCGCTAGCTACAACTAACCCTCCAGCATCTCCGCCTTCAGGTCCCATATCAATTATCCAATCAGCGGTTTTTATGACATCGAGATTGTGTTCGATCACCAGAACGCTGTTGCCTTGGTCAACCAGTCTGCTCAGAACCGCTAGCAGGCGACGGATATCTTCGAAGTGGAGCCCTGTCGTTGGTTCATCCAATATGTAAATAGTATGACCGGTTGGCCTTTTAGCTAATTCGCTCGCAAGTTTTACCCGCTGTGCCTCACCACCCGAGAGAGTGGTAGCTGGTTGACCGAGCCGAATATAACCAAGCCCAACGTCTACCAAAGTCTGCATATGGCGAGCTATTGGAGGTTGAGCTGAAAAAAACTCTAAGGCCTCTTCACAAGGCATGTTCAGAACATCAGTAATGGTCATTCCCTTAAACCGAACTTCGAGGGTTTCCCGGTTATAGCGAGCTCCCTTGCAAATCTCACAAGGCACGTAAACGTCAGGGAGAAAGTGCATTTCTATCTTTATCGTCCCATCACCCGAGCAAGCCTCGCAGCGCCCACCTTTAACATTGAAGCTGAATCGTCCAGGCAGATAGCCCCTTACTTTCGATTCGTTGGTTGCAGCAAACAGCTTTCGGATGTTGTCGAAAGCACCAGTGTAGGTAGCGGGATTCGAACGCGGAGTTCGCCCTATTGGCGACTGATCGATATCGATCACCTTGTCTAACGCTTCCCACCCCTCAATCGACGTATGTAATCCCGGCACCTCTTTCGATCTGTAGATCTTTTGCATTAACGATTTTCGAAGAATTTCGTTTATCAGCGTGCTTTTACCCGACCCTGACACACCAGTGATAGCCACGAAACATCCCAATGGAATCTCGACGTCGATAGATCTCAGGTTGTTTTCGCGTGCCCCGTGAAGCACCAGCGAATCAGAAAGCGGTTTCCTTCGCTCCGCTGGTATTTCGATTTCACGCTGACCCTTTAAGTACTCACCGGTTATTGAACCCTTGGCGCCTTTTAATCCGCCAACGGGTCCGCTGTAAATGATTTCACCACCGTGTTCGCCGGCCCCTGGCCCAATATCGACAACCCAGTCAGCTTCCATGATCGTTTCTTGGTCATGCTCGACAACCAGAACCGTGTTTCCTAAATCTCTCAAATGCTGAAGGGTCTCGATCAGGCGCCGATTATCTCTCTGATGTAAACCGATGGATGGTTCATCCAAAACGTACAAAACACCTTCAAGACCACTTCCAATCTGGCTCGCAAGGCGAATTCTCTGCGCTTCCCCGCCTGCCAGGGTTGCCGCAGATCGATTGAGAGTCAGATAGTCCAAGCCCACATCCAGAAGAAAGTTCAAACGAGCGTCAATCTCTTTGACAATCGGGGCAGCAATTATTCCTTCTCGCTCGTTGAGGGACAGGCCGTCGATAATCTTCGCTGCTTCGCCTATCGATACTGAACAAAGCTCATCGATGTTGCGACCAGCCACTCGGACGGCAAGAGAAACTTCGTTAAGTCGAGCCCCGTCACAGGTGCCGCAGGGAACTTCCCGCATATAGCCTTCGATACGATCGCGTGAATGGTCACTATCAGTGTCAGCGTGACGACGTTGAAGAGTGGGTATAACCCCTTCCCAGTGAGTCGTATAGCTCCGACTGCGGCCATACCTGTTGCGATACCGGACGGTAAACGTCCGATTTTTAGGGCTTCCGTATAGAAGTAACTTTTTTTGTTTCGCCGTGAGTTTCGACCAAGATTTATCGATTGGAATATCGAACTCTTCCCCGGTTGCTTTCAATAGCCGGCCGTACCATCGACTAGCCCCCGTGGCGAAGGGTGCGATTGCGCCATCCTCAATGCTGAGATCAGCGTTGGGCACAATGAGCTCCGGATCGACCTCAAATCTGGTACCTAAGCCGTCACATGTCCCGCAAGCCCCGTAGGGCGAATTAAACGAAAAATTTCTAGGAGCGAGTTCCTCAAACGAACGCCCCGTCGTCGGGCAGAACAGATGCTGGCTATACGTCAACACCTCCGGGTCTTGATCCTCCGGCAACAGTTCAACCCACACATGACCATCAGCCAAGAGCAGCGCTGCTTCTACTGACTCAGTGAGCCTTTGCTCTATCCCATCTCTCAACACGAGCCGGTCCACGATTACTTCAATGTCATGATTTACATAGCGATCAAGGCGCTCTTCCGGAAGCACATCCGTTTCCGCCAGATCAATAACTTCCCCATCGACCCGAGCGCGGACGTACCCTTGTGACGCCAAGTCAGCAAGAAGAGTGTGGTAGTCCCCTTTTCGTCCCCGAACAACCGGGGCCAAGACCTGAAATCTAATATCAGCCTCTAACGTCAAAATTCGATCAACAATTTCTTGAGGGGTTTGGCGCTGCACCACTTCATCTGTTTCTGGGTCATGTTGTATGCCGACCCTTGCGTACAGAAGCCGGAGGTAATCGTAAACTTCAGTAATCGTCCCGACTGTCGACCTCGGGTTCCGACTGGCACTTTTTTGATCAATCGAAATTGCCGGAGAGAGCCCCTCTAAAAAATCGACATCCGGCTTATCCATCTGTCCTAGAAATTGCCTGGCGTAGGCTGACAGCGACTCGACATAACGACGCTGTCCTTCGGCGTAAATAGTGTCGAAAGCGAGGGAAGATTTCCCGCTTCCCGATAAGCCCGTGAAAACAATCAATTGGTTACGTGGAAGATCAACATTGACGTCGCGCAGGTTGTTCTCCCGAGCACCTCGTACGATTAATTGATCTCCCATTGTCGTGGGAGCCTATCTTGAGGCTCTTCGCCAAACGGGGAGCGAAGCGCCAAAATGAATCAGATTACGACTACCGATCTCAGCACTTCTCCCCGTTCCATCTTGTGAAAGGCATCCTCCACTCCATGGATATCGATTTTTTCAGAGACAAAGCGACCAAGCTCAAGTCGCCCCTGAAGATAAAGATCGATCAGCATCGGAAAATCTCTAGACGGCAAACAGTCTCCGTACCACGAGCTTTTCAGTGCTCCACCTCGGCCGAAAACTTCAATAAGCGGCAAATCGATTCGCATCTCAGGATTTGGCACCCCAACCAGCACAACTGTCCCCGCTAGATCTCGAGCATAGAAGGCCTGTTCATAGGTGGCAGGCAGCCCCACCGCTTCAACGGCAACGTCGACACCATTACCTTCCGTGAAGGCTTGCACAGCCTCCACAACTTCCTCGTTGCTCAATCCGGAAGAGTTAATCGAATGTGTAGCTCCGAAATCCTTAGCCCACTGAAGTTTTCGGTCGTCGACATCAATAGCAATGATCGTTCGAGCCCCCGCCAACCGGGCTCCTTCGATTGCTGCATCACCGACACCTCCACAACCCCAGACTGCGACTGAGTCGCCGCGGGTGACGCCCCCTGTGTTCAATACAGCGCCAAGCCCTGCCATAACACCGCACCCGATCAAACCAGCGACTTCGGGCGCCGCAGCATCGTCGACCACCGTTGCCTGACCAGCTGCCACTAGCGTTTTCTCAGCGAACGCACCAATGCCTAACGCTGGTGATAGATCAACTCCCTCTAGCGTCATTTTTTGTTGCGCATTGTGGGTAGAGAAACAGTATTGCGGCTTACCTCGCAAACAACTCCGACACTGACCGCACACAGCACGCCAATTAAGGATCACAAAGTCGCCTTCTTTGACGTTCGATACCCCTGTTCCGACCTGACTCACGACGCCGGCCGCTTCGTGTCCCAGAAGAAAGGGAAACTCATCGTTGATCGCCCCTTCGCGATAATGGAGATCTGTGTGGCAAACCCCACAAGCCTGAACATCAACCACTACTTCCCCAGCCCCTGGGTCTGGGACGTAGATAGTTTCGACAGATACCGGAGCCCCTTTACTTCGTGCTACAACGCCATTTACTTCGTGTCCCATAACACGTCCCCCCTTTGAGTTCACCCCTAGCGATATTTATTGGCCTCCCGGCAAACTAGTCGCCGAGCTAAGGCTCAGCCACAGTTGCAGAGTTCCTGGCAGCTAGCTGCTTGCGTCGCGCAGGTCTCGCCGCAGTTCCCTTATTTCGTCCCGCAGACGCGCCGCATACTCGAAGCGCAGATCTTCTGCGGCTTCCTCCATCTCGAGCTCTAAGGAGCTAATAAGCCTATGCAGATCATCTTCAGGGAGTTCAGCTAAGTCTTTACGAGCCTGTTCGTCTTGCCTTGACCGCCCTGAAGTCAATTTCTCCGGGACCGGCGCACCTTCTTGCCCTCTCAGCACTAGCAAAATATCCGTCACCGCTTTTCGAATAGTTTGTGGATCAATGCCATTCTCTTGGTTATAAGCCTGCTGCAGGGAGCGCCTTCGATTTGTTTCGCTAATGGCATATTGCATCGAATCGGTGACGTTGTCTGCATACATGACAACCTGCCCGTCGACATTTCGGGCTGCTCTTCCGATCGTTTGAATCAGCGACGTCTGACTCCTCAAAAATCCTTCCTTGTCTGCATCAAGTATCGCCACCAAAGAAACCTCGGGTAAGTCCAAGCCTTCTCGGAGAAGATTGATGCCGACGAGAACATCAAATTCTCCTAAACGGAGATCTCTAAGGATCTCTATTCGCTCGATGGTGTCAATTTCGCTATGTAAATACCTGACCCTGACTCCGAGTTCCAATAGGTAATCGGTGAGGTCTTCGGACATTTTTTTGGTCAACGTGGTCACTAAAACCCGATCTCCACGGCCCACCGTGTTCTCTATTTGCTCGATCAGGTCGTCGATCTGCCCACGCGTCGGTTTAACTACTACTTCAGGGTCAATCAAACCGGTCGGGCGAATAATCTGTTCGACCACTTGTTCACTAATCTCAATCTCGTACTTGCCTGGTGTCGCTGACAGAAATACCACCTGGTTTAAACGTTCCATCACTTCGTCGAATCGCAGTGGCCGGTTGTCACGCGCAGACGGCAGCCGAAAGCCATGCTCAACTAACGTGTCTTTCCGCGACCGGTCACCTGCAAACTGACCATGAAGCTGCGGTACTGCCACGTGACTTTCGTCAACGACCAAAAGATAATCGTCGGGGAAGAAATCAAGGAGACTGTAAGGCGGCTCATCAAAGGACCGTCCATCTAGATGCATCGAGTAGTTCTCAATACCGTTGCAATACCCCACTTCTTGAAGCATCTCTAGGTCATATTCTGTGCGCATTCGCAACCGCTGCGCTTCTAGCAGTTTGCTCTCGGATTCGAAAACCGACAAACATTGCTGGAGTTCCGTTTCGATGTCGCCAATTGCCCGATGAACGGTGGCACCGTCAGTCACGTAGTGACTTGCCGGGAAAACTGTGACCTCTTCTAACTCTGCCAAACGTTCACCTGTGACCGGATCGACCTTTGTTATCCGTTCAATATCGTCTCCGAATAATTCAATTCGAACAACAAACTCTTCATATGCCGGATGGATTTCAAGAGTGTCTCCTCGTACCCGAAATTTGCCGCGAACGAGATTCATATCGTTTCGCTCGTATTGCATGTCGATGAGACGCCCCAGTACTTCTCTTTGATTATGTGTTTCACCGACCCTCATATAAAGCATGTGTTCTAGATAGGCGTCGGGAGGACCCAGACCATAGATAGCCGATACCGAAGCGACAACGATCACATCGCGGCGGGTGAGCAACGCTGCTGTCGCTGAGTGCCGAAGACGGTCGATTTCATCATTAATCGATGAGTCTTTTTCGATGTATGTATCAGAGGCCGGCATATAGGCCTCAGGCTGGTAGTAGTCGTAGTAGGAGACAAAGTATTCAACCCGGTTATCTGGGAAGAACTCGCGAAATTCATTTGCAAGCTGCGCAGCTAGAGACTTGTTTGGGGCAAGAACCAACGTAGGCCTTTGAACTTTTTCGATCGTCCATGCGATCGTCGCACTCTTACCTGAACCAGTGATGCCCAAAAGCGTTTGGAATCTTTGTCCACCCTCGATCCCCTGAGAAAGACGCTCCACCGCTATTGGCTGATCTCCAGCCGGAGCAAAATCAGAAACGACCCGAAAAGGGTGGGCGGCAGTCGGCCCAGGCCGCTCCTCAGAAGTCACAATAGACAGCTTAGAAACTGAATCGCCCCACAAAAGGTCGTATCTCACGGTTTCAGAAATTTTGGCTAACTTTAGGGATTTCTTGTTTCATTCACCCTCCGAGCGCGAAGTATGGGTATCCTCCGCGCTGAGTGCCAAACACGAACATTTACCGTTCACACTCACGAGGCAAATATGAGCGACGAACCAACAGACGAAGAAACCGAAGATATCGAGCCTGATCCTGACCTTATGGACGAGGACATGGAGGGTGAAATTGAGCTCGACATGGAAGCTGACGCCATCTTGGGCGAAGAGGGCAGCGAAGGCGACGATGAGAAAAAGGAGATCCCAGTCGGGGCGCGCCCTGCCGCCGACGAGGAAGAAGAAGAAGAAGAAGATGACGAAGTCGAAGCAGACCTAGACGCCATCCTGAAAGAGCGTCTTTCCTCAGCTGACGACGAAGACGAGGAAGAAGAAGAAGAAGAAGACGAAGGCGTCATCACTACAGCCGAAGGCGACCGCATACCCGGAAAACAAGAAGACGAGATTCTGTGCGAGGGTTGCTTCCTGCTCGTTAAAGAATCGCAATACGACGTGCGTGACAACGTTGCTAGCTGCCCACATTGTGGGACCCAGCTCAACGTCTAAGGATTCGGTCGATCCATGGAACTTGAAGGGAAAGTTGGCGTTATCACCGGCGCTGCGAGCGGTATCGGAGCAGCATGCGCTCAAGCCTTCGCTCGAGCGGGCTGTCAAGTTGCCGTAGTCGACGTCAACCTCGAGGGAGCCACAAAGGTGGCCGACACCGTTGAGGGCATCGCTATCCACTGCGACCTGGGCGACCCTTCGGCCATCGACGCTATGGTCACACAGGTCGAAACCCGTCTAGGACCAGTAGACCTCTTATTCAACAACGCTGGCATCGGCTCAGGATCAGACATTTTCTCTAGCCCTATTGAGGAGTGGCAACGACAGTGGGACGTCAATCTGATGTCCCATGTTCATGCCGTGAGAGCCGTTCTCCCTGGCATGCTCGAAAGAGGAGAGGGCTATCTGCTCCACACCGCCTCCATGGCCGGGATCCTCTCTTCACATGGCAACCTCCCCTATGCAGTAAGCAAACACGCTGTCGTTGGCCTAGCAGAGTGGCTTTCGTTCACCTACGCGCATCGCGGAATCGGTGTTTCCTTACTAGCTCCGCTTGCTGTGAGGACCCCCATGTTGGGTGATGCCGCTGATAGCGAGTGGGCTTCTCAAGCTGGAGGGCCGATCAAAGAACCAAGCGAAGTTGCCCAGCAAGTACTCGACGCGATCAGCACCAATCGGTTTTTAGTCCTAACCGATCAGATCGCCCAAACCTGGATGGAGCGTAAGACCGCGGACCCCGATCGGTGGCTACATGGCATGAATCGCCTTCAACAGCGCCTAGAACACGCGGACGACTCCGCTGCGTCCTGAGTAGCGGCGTTCACCGGTCACACCCCACAGATCTCGCCTATGCCTTCAGACGGCCTCATATGGGTTCCCGTGACCCTCGGAGCTACCGCAGCCCAGGTACTTAGGACCGCGCGCCAGCACGAACTCCGCGTTTACCTGAATTCGTTGGGTGCGGCGTACGTCAGGTTTCTATTCGCATGGCCGCTTTCACTCCTTTTGCTCGCTACGACTTGGGCTATCACCCCTAAGAGAATAGGAATCCCCCCAGCTTTCGGGTTTTGGATCGTTAGCGCTGCTGTCGTGCAAATAACCGGCACAGTGCTGCTGCTCAAAGCCTTCAGGGCCAGAGACTTTGCGATAGGTACGGTCTATTCCAAAGCCGAAGTAATCCTAGTTGCGGCCGGATCGGCGCTCTTCCTAGGTGAATCCCTTCAACCTATAGGCTGGCTCGGAGCCGTGGTCGTGCTGCTCGGAGTCGTACTCCTCGCGGCGACCTCCGGCCTAGGCGTCGCTCTACGCCGGTGGGGCGACCCCTCAGCTTGGTTCGGTATCACCGCTGGGTTCTTTTTCGCCCTTTCAGCTGTGGGCATCCGGGGTGCTTCAACTTCTCTTTCCGGAGGAAGCGTGTGGCATCGGACCTGCATTACTTTATTCGCTCTCTTGAGCGCTCAAACTCTCATCCACGGCGCCGTGTTAGCAGGAACGAATCGATCTCAGCTCATTGAAATCTGGAGACACCGAAATAAGAGTTTCCAGGTGGGAATCCTAAGTTTCGCTGGGACAACAGGCTGGATCGCAGCCATGACTCTTACTACAGCCGCAAAGGTTCGAACTCTAGGCCAACTAGAAATCGTGGTGGCTTTCGTCATCTCGTTAGCTCTGTTCAAAGAGGAACATCACTTTCGCGATTACCTCGGTAGCGCGTTGGTCGTATCGGGAATCTTGCTCGTCGTAGGGCTTGGATAAAAATCTAAATCGCTCTTCGAGTGCCGTTACCTAATGGCTCTCTTCAGCGGGTTCAGGAGTCGGATCCGTATCAGGCAAGGTTTTGGCCCAGTCGAAAGCCAAAGCGACCTGAGATTCCAACTCGTTCAACCTAACTGAATTATCAATCACAAAATCGGCTAGTTCTAAACGCCTTTCTCTGGAAACCTGCGCTTCAATTCGAGCGCGAGCGTCCTCTTCGCTAAATCCCCGATGCTCTACGAGGCGCTGCACCGATACTTCCGAAGGCGTGTCAACCACCAGAATGCCGCTCACTATGTACCTCGGAGGCCCGCCGGCGAGGATCCCTTCGACAAGCAGCGGGATATCCAAAACCAACAAGTTGTCAGTGTCTGTTTGTTCGCGAATTCGGCGTCGAATCTCTCGATTGACTGGAGGGTGGACAATCTCATTCAATTGCCTTAAGCGATCTTTATCGCTAAAGACAATTTCAGCTACTGCCTGCCGATCCAGCGTTTG
>Ga0315322_10002463_pt1 | contig 14312 bp, 12 predicted proteins | sample M110021515metaG_FD_203461 | JGI IMG/M metagenome (GOLD analysis project Ga0315322, IMG submission 203461) | Ammonia-oxidizing marine archaeal communities from Monterey Bay, California, United States - M1 100m 21515 | ecosystem: Environmental > Aquatic > Marine > Intertidal zone | place: USA... | reverse complement strand
TAGTAATGCTAGATTTTTACCTTCACCAACAACCTCCTCAAAACCTAAATAAGCTTTTGGTATTCTTAGTGACGCTAATAGCTTTTTTTGGATATACTCTATGTCAGCAATTTCAGATAAATTTGTTGCTCCAGGTAAGGTTTCTATAGGACTTGCTGCTGCTGGGTCTCTAACTGGAATGAAGTAATCCTGGTCAACAGCCATTTGATTCATTCTTAAATCAACATTACCATTGTTTGAGTCTACAACAATATCTCTTTTGAATTTATTCGCTACTTTTTGTATATACGCTTCTACATCCTTATCATCCATATTACCCACAAATACTTTAAACACTCTTCTTTCTGGTGCTCTTGATGTTCTATATACCAACATGGCGTCTTCAGCTAATAATAGTTGTTTCCATATACGTCTAGCTTTTTCTAACATAGATGTACCGTATGGTAATCTCCTATCGTCACCTAACAATCTAAAATGTGCAACCTCCCAGTTATTAAACTCAATTTCTTTCTCTCTCCATTTAAACGCAATTTTATGGTCATTAATATCTTCGTCTGGTGTTTGGTTTAGATGTGCATCACCCTCAGTTCTTTCCATCTCAATGTTAGGTAATTGATTACACCCGACAACACCTTTTTCAGGGTCTATTTTAAGATAAACAAAGTTATCACCATACTTACAAGTATTTCTAATCCACATCGGTAAGTTTGTATTAACATCTAATATATTATTAAATAAATCTGCTAATATACCTTTAATTCTCGCTGATTCAGAATATATAGATATTGTATGGCCTTGTTCTGATGGTGTTGTACACTCTTCAGAATATATATCTAAAGCAGCTGAAATCTCAGGAGTAAACTCCATTGACTCATAGTCATAGTAAGAAGCTAGTCTTGTAGGTTCGTAGTATATTGATTTTGTATATAATTCATTGTCAACTTTTTGCCATTGATTTGCCTTATATAGAGCTTGTTGTAACTCAAGTTGTTTTGCGTCGAATTCCCCTTTATCTGTGGTCCTTAGGATTTCATCTGATTTCGCTGTAAATTGTTGGAACGTAGTTTCTGGTGCTGCTGGACCACCCGCTCCGAATACTTTGCTAAGTTTTTGATATATTGTAAGTTTTGCCATAATGCCTAATAATAGTTATTATATTATAAATAGTATAGGTTTTGTTAACGTCTTCTTCTACTTCCACCAAACAACCAGTTATTTTGTTTGTATTGTTCTCTACCTACTTCGTTACTACCTGAAATACCGAATATTGGTGTTGATGGTTGTACACTTGGGTTGTCCCTCACTTCTGATGTCCATCCGTCAAGCATAGCTTTTGTTAGACTATCGGTTTTCTGTAATTGTGAGAATGAATTCTCACCAACATATAACGCCATAGCCATTGCCATAATAAGGTCGTCATGTTTTCCTTTCATGTGGTCTGGTCTCCCATTGAGATAGACAAAGGTGTACATTTCATTAAGTAGTCGTTTAGAGCGTACAATAAATTCGTGTCTCAGACCTTCTTCAAACGCTGATATTATTTGAGTCCTTTTATTGTTGAATGCTAAACCTGGTGTTTTTGTTCCAGCGTTTGGATTGTACTTCCATTTATCGGCCGTGTTCATGCCCTCAACATATAAATCTTTATAACCTAACTCTTGTAATTTTCTTGTTGTAGCTATGCCCATACCACCTGTAATATCTACAACCACAAAAGCTTTATACATTGTACCCCACTTATGAATAATGTCTGCGGCCAAGTCTGGTGGTATCTTACCTAAGTATTCAGCTACTTGTTCACGTTCATCAAAATCTATTATAACTATTGATGTAAAATCCTCTGAATCACCCCTACTAATATCGGCTCCAAGTATGTATCTATGGCCTTCTATAGGTTTTTTCCAGACCCACATTTGTCCACCAATAAAAGTCTCTTCTGGGTCCATTAATTGTGTAGACTTGATGTTCTCTATGGTTTCCATAGGGATTACATTATCACCAGAACCTAAAAAAGCACACTCTAATTCTTGTGATACCTTTCTCCTATCATATTTAAGTTTCTTTACCATCTGTTCAAACCAATCCGAACATGGTCTATACCCATTCATTAAAAGCTCATCAAATTTATCGTGGTTACGTTCATTTACAATTAAATTACTACCATAGTCTTCCTGATTTAATAGGTATTGCACAATATCTTTACACTTTACCCAAAATAAATCTTTTGTAAACCTTGGGTCCTTATACCAATGAAGTTCTGATATTGTAAAATTGTTTAATCCCTTAATAGCTTGGTCATAAATCTCGTAATAAATCTTATCGTGTCCATTTGGTGTCGATATCACAATTACCTTACCACCTGTAGATAGTGAAGCCATTGAAGCTGCCCAAAAATCTTCACCAGCTTCAATATATGCAGCTTCATCAAATATAAGTGCTGTTGGTGTGTAACCCCTAAGTGCATCCACTGATGTTGCAACCGCTTTTACTTCACAACCATTGTTAAGTTTGAAGTGTTTCTGAGCATCCTTTTCTTTTGAGAACCCCACATTAATCCAATCAGGCCATTGGTTTAAGAACCCCCTAACCTTATTAGCAAATTCTTGTGCTGTATCCAACTTATTGGCAATAATAAGAATCTTCTCCGGTTGTTTCTTAGACGCGAATTGTAGTGTTTTAGACACCCAAGCTGCTGTTGCTGTTGATACTCCGGCCTGTCTATATTTCTTTGTTATGTTGTCATTATATTTATCAAAATTATTTAACATCATCTCTTGTTCTGGAAATAATTTAAATGGTACATATTTCGATTGTGTGTTATCGTATGTTTCCAGATATGTTTCAATAGCATAACTGGTGTTGTTATAACACTTAGCGTATTCTTTGATTAATTCTTCTTGGTCCATTGCTTATAAATATAACTAAAAAAGTCTCTACACTGTAGAGACTTTCCGTTTATACTATATTTTGGTTGTTACATACTATATAGAAAATCCTTTTCATCTTGGGATAGTGAGTCCATACCAGATTTACCAATCTTATCTAATAAATCGTCTAAATTATATTCCTTAGGAGATTCGACTGTTTTTGGTGTTTCTTTTGGTCTTATATCTAAAGCGTCATCTAAAGCATCCATTGTGCCCTCGAATCCAGGTATATCGTAAGTTTCTGTTTCACCACTAGCGTCTTCCCAATCCTCATCTTTTAATTGTTGGATTATGTCGTTTACTATTTTTTCTACCTGGTCTTTTCCTTTCTGTGAACCTGATAATATTTCTTTGGCTAAAGCTAGGAATGGTTCTGCGTCCATTGATATGATATTAAAGTATAGATAGTTTTTAATTCTGCCCATATCGTCATTATCCAATAAACTTTCTGGGTAAGATTCGGTAAACTTTTCCCAAATAACAGGACCAAGTCTTAAGTCCCAAATTTCACCAGCTACATTGTCTGTGTCGTCCATCACCTCAGCTGCAAATTCTGGGTCAGACGGTAATCCGTGTGCTGACATATATTCCATAACACCTTTCCATAGTTCATGTACCAAAACAGGGAAAAACATTCCTGTAGCTTTAATTGTTGGCGGGTCTGTTTGTAAGTCCAACTCCTCTTTCCCAGCCATCGATTGTTCAGCTCCATCAGCACTCATCATATCCATATCAGGCATAATCCAATACATTATATCGTTAACAGACATAACTAATGAATATAAACCAACCAAATCTGGGTGTATAGAGTTTAATTCTTCAGCTACCATATGATACATATAATGAGCTTTCTTTGACGAACCGGAAATTAGTGAATTAATAAACCTTCTTTTTTGTTTTTCTAAGTCAAGCTTTTCCATCCTTGCCTGTACACCACCATCATCAATTTGTGGTTGTTGTTGTTTAGGTGTTTCTTTTTTCTTTTCTTTAGGTTTCATGTCCATCCCACTAAAGTCAGGCTTTTCAATTTTAGCGTCAAATTGTAAATCACCTTCTGGTATTGACATTTGGTCTTTAACCACCTTTACAGCTAACTCTTGTAATTCGGGTATATTACTAGATTCTATTTGCATCATTCTCTGAACTGCTCCCATCATCTGACCTTGTATTTGCATCATACTTTGTTGGTCCACAATTTCTAACCCAGTAGCTAATTTAATTTTTTCTATAACGTCTTGGAATCTTTTTGTTGCGATTAACTCTTCAAAATTATCCGCTTTACCGTCTTGGTCTATATCAGGAAAAGCTTTGTGCCCTCCTAGTGGGTGTTCTTGTGATTTTAATTTTGCTTCAATGTCGGGTGATATCCTTAAATTTCTATCATCACTGTAATCGATTGGAGCTTCTTTTAACTTATTCTTTTTAGCCATCTTATCTTGATAATGATTTTCCTAAATTAGTGAATTCTAACCAATCTGGTAATGGTGATTTTTTCTTTGCTTTTGGTTTTGGTGTTGTTTTTGGTTTTTTGAATGGTCCTCTTCTTTCTTTCTCACCGGGTTTTGTTGTTGGTGGTGCAATTGTAGGCATCGGTTGATTTGCTTCCATATCATCTTCAACTACCTCTCCGTTTAAAGTAACATCACCTTCTTTTGTAATATTAACCTCAATTAGGTCTCTCTTAGATTTTAAATAACCCTTAATATTACCTTTAATTTCTTCAACAACAACTCTTAACCCCATCTCTTTAGCTAACTCGTTAACCATCTTATAAGATTTTTGTTGTTTATTAACCTTAATTTTAGGTTTTCTCATTTCTTTAACAGTTTTTATAAAATTTTCTTTTGTGATTTCTGCTTGTTGATTTTCTTTTACTAATTCCATAACCCAATTTTCTAATTGTTTTTGTTCGTCTATAGAATCATCTAAAATATCATTTAATAAATCAAGTTCCTCACCACTACTGCTCATAGCCTTAGTTTCTGGTGGTACAATATTATCTTCTTCGTCCACCTCACTTGTTAGTTGTTCAGCGTCATTAGCCAGCTTCTCTGATTGAGCTATTTTTAGGTCGGCTAGTTCTTTCTCTTTAGTACTAATCTCTTCAGCAGCACCTTCCCCCAATAACTTGTTCCTTAATACTTTAATCTGATTGTCTGAAAAAGAAGATAGGGTTCTGTGTGTGAACCCTTCATTTATTAGTTGTGAAATTAAGTCTTTTCTATTTTTTGGCATATTCAAAAAGTTTGTCAAATTTTAAAATTATATCTCTAGAGTATAGTATATCTTTAACCTTATCAATACTGTCTCCAAAATGAAAAACTAAACGTTCCTCATCTCCGTTTTCATATTCTTCTTGATAACTTTCCCAACCTAAAGCTATAACGTTATCAAGTGCGTGCTCCATACCAAAATAGTCTGAATTTTGTATAAGGTCCATTTTAACTTTTGTACCTTCAAGTCTTCCGACAGATTTGATATATTTCATCTCTGGTGGTCCTGGATTTCCATTAGCTGGTTCCGAATCCCAACCATCACCCCACAATTCATCTGTTTGTTCACCAAATATAAATTCGTATATATTTTCGTTTTTATAGTTTGGTCCCAATTCGTTAATGAATAGGAGTCTCATTACCTTATACTTCCGTTTTTATCTATATAAACCTTTTTACCCTCAGAAATCATTAATATTGCTCCACTTTTTGTTAATCCCTTAATTGTCGCTTTATTTTCCTTAATAAATTTCTTTGCTGATAATTCTTGGTCAACACTATTAGAATGTTTTTCAATAACCTTATTTATCTTTGTGGTTTTTTTTACTTCTTCTATATAGTTTTTCGGGTCCTTCTTGTCCACATAAGATTCCAATAAGTTAGAAATTCTTTTTTTAAGTGATTCCATAGGTACTTCTTCATCTTCCATTTCCATGTCACCCATTTCTTCACCTTCCATGTCACCCATTTCTTCTTCAGCACCAAACTCATCAGACTCTAAGTCAACATCACCACCTTCTAACTCCTCATCACCATATTCAGTTTCTTCATCTTCAAATCTTGCTATGATATCCTCTTTGTCCTCAACCTCTAATTTATTTAAATCTAAAGCGGATAAAACTGAGTTGATAACATACTTAATATCATTTGTTTCTAACTCCTCTTCACCATCTCTTAATTTCTGACCCAACTTACCTGTTAACTTTTGGATTGATTTCATAACACCTTCCATCTCTTCCTCACCACCTTCTTCGGAATCCATGTCCATTTCTTCATCACCCATTTCCATATCATCCTCCATATCCATGTCATCATCCATAGGCATTTCCTCATCACCCATATCCATGTCATCATCCATAGGCATTTCATCTTCATCAGCTGGAGCGTCTGGTGTTTTTAACGTAAACCTTTCTTCTTGGTCTTCTATTTCACCATACATGTCGTCACCAACACCTTCATTGTATTGTTCATTGATTGGTTTAAACATTAGGTTCAACCTTTTAAGAGCATCGGAGTAACTTCTAAACCTATTTTTCTTTTTATTTCTAATACCATCTATATAATCTAAGTTTGACTCATTCAAACCTGATTTTATGTGGTACCCATCTTTTTCTTGTATGATAGCGTAAACGTTACCATCCTTACCTTCTTTTAAGAAAGATGTTGTTGCCACGTGGTTTGTTGTATTTTTTTCAGCATCACCATACCTAGCAATTTCCATGATTCTATTAATCTTGTCTTGCCCTGTTAATTTTTCACTTCCGATTGGTTTTAATCCCATTTTAATTATATTTTTAATTTTAAATTATTACTAATTATTAAGTCCTCCTCCTCCAATTATGGTTGGTTTGTTCATTGCTGAGTGTCCTGAATAAACTGCTGATGGAGCTGTTGTTCCTGTGTACCCATCTACATCACAACCACTACACTCATAACATAAGAAGTATACACCAACAGGTGTTGATGTTAACGCTCTAGCTGGAACCGCCAAATCTAAAGTTGCACCTACTGCATTTATACTAAATACACTACCATTTAATGTAAAATTACTAGTAGCTGCGGTAGACACAATAGTTTTACACTCGTAATTTCTAAATTCTGTCGTTCTACCTGCAAATAATTCTTCACCACCAATAGGCGTTGTTGGTATTGAGTTCCCTCCGTAATTTCCTGCCATAATTAATTATTGTTTCATATATAAATACTTCTAACTATCGGAAACAGTATCCTCAAGAGTTAGAGATTTATCAATCAGTTTATTCTTAAGTCCCATAAGCTTTCCAATATAGCCGTTTCTTCTAAGAAATTTAAAGGTTAAGTTCTCATATGAGTACTCTCCTTTATCAGCCAAACCAGCTCCACGGTACTTTTTAAGTCGACGTTTTAAGTCGTCAACAGTTTGCATTAATTCGTTAGGTGAAGTACGTTCCATATTGTCCTCAATCTGGTCAATCATATCCATCCACTGTTTTGATTTTGATAATATTTTATGTGAGTCCAAAACAACCTCTTTCTCTTCTGGTTCAACCACCCAATCATTATACATAACCGAGTACATACCACTAGCGAAATGTTGTTCTTTAGAGTCTTGTACATAAATCTCTGACTCAAAACCCTTAACGTTAACATCCCTTAATGAGTTCCATATAATCCTTCTACTATCAAGATACTTCTTCTCAATAGATTCACTTGGGTCCTCAAAATCAATTAATATATGTAAATCAACATCCGAGAATTCAGACCAATTAAAATTAGATAAAGAACCTGTTAATATAATGTCCTCGATATCAAGGTCAATATCTACAAATTCCTCATAATCCTCAACTATTTTTAATAAAGAATCCCTGATTTCTGGTCTCATTTTATAACCTTCGTCATCCATGAGCCAAATATCAGGGTTTAATTCCTTTTGGACTTTAAAACTACTTATAATATTCTTGTCGGTACTTTCCATATTACTATAAATATACGGAAGTTGTTACTATGACAATTTTTTATATTTGTAAGTTTTAGATATGTTTTTAGAAAAGTATTTTCCTTGGCTTTCAGCCATCCTCATCTTTGTAAAGATTGAGATTGGTACCTTTTCGTATATATATTTACCACCTTTAGAAAACTCCATAATTAACTCTGAAGTTTCAGTATTATATTCACTTTTATTTAGGGAGCCTGAATCATATTCGTTTATGATTAATTTACCTTCTATTTTTTCAGACTTAATTCCCATTATTGTTGTGGTATGTTTTGTTGTTGTCCGTGGTTTATTGGTGGTGTTGCTGCTGTAGCCTGTTGAATCTTGGCTAGTTGTTGATTCATTTGGTTGATTAATAAGGTTATATTTTTAACCGAATTATGCATCTGGTCAACTTTTTCTTCAAGAGTTAGTGTTGTCATTGGATTTTCTTCGAAATGTTTTATTCTTTCTATTAGCTCCTCAGCTGTTCTAAAATCTCTATTTGGTAACCACACCTCATTTTGCATGATGATGGTTGGTGTCATACCTATACCAGTGATTCTAATTAATTCGTTCCATTCTTCTTGATTCTCAGAAGCTACAACCTCTTCGAATTTAATTTCTGCCTCATTTAACTGTGTCTTTATTCTATTACAGTAGTGACATGTTGGGTTTGTGTACATTTTCATCATAATATTATCTTTTTTTTTAATTTTAAATATAAAATGGGTGAATGGGAATAGTTTAAACAAACTCATTCACCCATTTTTGGTTAATTTATTTAACTTCCTCAAATTCAACGTCTGTTGGTTCTTCACCAGAATTTTCATTCGTAGTTTCTCCACCGTCTTCTGTTTCTTTATAGAGTTTTGTTGAGATTTCTTGCCAGGTTTCATTCATCTTTTCCATCATCTCTTCAATGCCTTCCATGTCCTCAGATTCTCTTAATTGTTTAAGGTCTTTTATGTCATTTTCAAGTCTTGTTTTATCTGTATCTTCTAGATTTTCATCATAATCCTTAATTTGTTTCTCTGTTTGGAATATCATTGCGTCACATTCGTTTAACTTTTGAGTCTTTTCTAACTTTTTATTGTCAGCTTCTACATTTGCTTCGGCTTCTTGTTTCATTTTTTCTATTTCTTCTTCTGACAATGAACTACCTGATTCTATTTTTATGTTTTGTTCTTTACCAGTACCCTTGTCTTTAGCTGAAACGTTTATAATACCATTTGCGTCTATATCAAAGGTAACCTCAATTTGTGGTATACCTCTTTGTGCTGGTGGTAAATCTGTTAGTTGGAATCTGCCCAGTGTTCTATTTCCGTCAACCATTGGTCTTTCACCTTGTAAAACATGAATATCTACAGCTGGTTGGTTATCAACAGCTGTTGAGAATACTTGTGATTTTGTTGTAGGTATAGTTGTGTTTGACTCAATCAATTTAGTCATAACACCACCCATTGTTTCAATACCTAACGATAAAGGTGTTACATCTAATAATAATACATCATTAACTTCACCAGCTAAAACACCACCCTGAATTGCTGCTCCCATAGCTACAACTTCATCAGGATTAACACCCTTTGATGGGTCTTTTTTAAATAACTTTTTAACAGCGTCTTGAATTGATGGTATTCTTGTAGACCCACCAACTAATAAAATTTCGTCTACATCAGTTACTTTTAATTTAGCGTCTTTTAAAGCTTTTCTAACCGGAGTTAAACTTTTCTTAATAAGACTATCAACCATAGATTCAAATTTAGCTCTTGATAGTGTTTTTACCAGGTGTTTTGGCCCTGTATTATCAGCTGTAATATAAGGTAGGTTAATTTCAGTTTGTGTTGAGTTTGATAGTTCTACCTTTGCTTTTTCAGCCCCCTCTCTTAATCTCTGTAGAGCTGATGGGTCAGAAGATAAATCCATATTATTCTCAGACTTAAATTCCTCTAATAACCAATCAACAATTACCTCGTCAAAATTATCACCACCTAAATGAGTATCACCATTTGTAGATAATACCTCAAACACACCATCACCAATTTCTAAAATTGATATGTCGAATGTACCACCACCCAAATCATATACAGCGATAGTTTTTTCATCCTTATCGTTTAAACCGTAAGCTAAAGCTGCTGCGGTAGGTTCGTTAATAATTCTTAATACTTCTAGTCCAGCTATTTCACCAGCTTCTTTAGTAGCGTTTCTTTGTTCGTCGTTAAAATATGCTGGTACCGTTATAACAGCTTGTGTAACACTTTCCCCTAGATAATCTTCAGCAGTCTTTTTTAAATTTTGTAGAACTACAGCGGATATTTCTTGTGGTATGTAGGTCTTGTCGTCAATCTTAACAACAACAGTATCACCTTTACCTTTTATTACCTTATAAGCCATCTTCTTAGCTTCTTTACTAATTTCAGAATACTTTGACCCTATGAATCTCTTCACAGAATAAACTGTATTATTCGGATTAGTTACCGATTGTCTTTTTGCTGGGTCACCTACAGAACGGTCACCATTACTAAAAGAAATAACTGAAGGTGTTGTTCTTTTTCCTTCAGAGTTAATGACGATTTCAGCTTTTCCAGCTTCCATCACTGACACACAAGAATTTGTTGTGCCTAAATCAATTCCAATTACTTTTCCCATTTTATTTTTTTTGTTTTAATTTATTATCTCCTTAATTATAGGAGATTTATTTATTATTGTCACCGCTAAAAAATATTTTTATTATTTCTGTTGGTTATTAAATTGTTTTCACTACATTTGTAGTACAATTACCGTACCAAATATAGGTATCGTTATAATATATGTCAACCTGACACTAGTGTGTGACAGAATGTCAGTATGTTGATTATCTATTAAAAATAATTTACATTTAACCAAATAAAAAAATAATATGGATATAGAATTTAGAGGTGATACGGAGGACTATAAAGGTCCAAATCCTGATTCCGGACAAGAATCAACAAGTAATAATAATAGTGACACACCAATACTAGATAATTTTTCTAGAGATTTAACCGAGTTAGCTGTAGCTGGAAAGCTTGACCCTGTTGTTGGTCGTGAGGAAGAGGTTAAAAGAATTATACAAATATTAAGTAGACGAAAAAAGAATAATCCTGTTTTAATAGGTGAACCTGGTGTTGGTAAGACTTCTGTAGTAGAAATGTTAGCGACAATGATTCATGAAGCCAAATGTCCTAGAACTTTAGTAGGTAAAAGGATTGTTTTGTTGGAGTTATCCGCTTTAGTTGCTGGAACAAAATATAGGGGTCAGTTTGAAGAACGGGTTAAAGCTATTATAGACGAACTAAGAGAGAATAAAAATGTAATAATCTTTATAGATGAAATTCATACTGTTATAGGTACGGGTAACTCTTCTGGTAATCTTGATGCTGCTAACATATTTAAACCACCATTAGCTAGAGGTGAGTTACAGTGTATAGGAGCTACGACATTAGACGAGTATAGGGAAAAAATAGAAAAGGATGGTGCTTTAGAGAGAAGGTTCCAAAAAGTCATAATAGAACCACCCACAGTTGAAGACACTTCTCAAATACTTAAAAGTATAAGACACGTATATGAGGCACATCACAATGTTTCTTATTCTGACGAAGTTATAGAATTATGTACAAAATTAGCTGATAGATATATATCTGACAGAGCTTTTCCTGATAAAGCAATTGATATTATGGATGAGGTTGGTGCCACGGTACAAATAGAAGTTAAGACACCAAAAACAATTATAAATCTAAAAGATTCAATATCTAAGATTAAATTAGAGAAGATTGAGGTTGTGAAAACACAGGATTATGAAAAAGCTGCTGACCTTAGAGATGTAGAGCGTAAATTATTATATAAGTTAGGTGATGAAACTTCTAAATGGGAAACTAAACAGAAAGAAAATAGAGTAGTTGTTAGTGTTGATGATGTTATGGGTGTTGTATCTAGAATTACTAGAATACCTATGAATAGAATGAACCAAAACCAAAAGAAAAATCTACTTAACCTAGGTAAGAAACTTAAGAAGTCTGTCATAGGTCAATCAGAAGCTATAGAAACAATATCAAAAGCGATTAGAAGAAATTCCGTTGGTATTAAGGAGTTGGATAAACCTGTTGGTTCATTTATTTGTCTTGGCCCTACAGGTGTTGGTAAAACCTATTTGGCTAAAAAACTAGCGGAACAATTATTTGGTAGTGAAGATAGTTTGATAAGGGTTGACATGTCGGAGTTTCAAGAAAAACACTCACTATCAAGATTAATTGGTTCTCCTCCTGGTTATGTTGGGTATAATGAGGGTGGTCAGTTTACTGAAAAGGTTAGACAAAAACCATATTCACTGATATTATTTGATGAGATTGAAAAGGCTCATAAAGACATATTCAACGTATTATTACAAATATTAGATGATGGTTATGTTACAGACGCTTCTGGTAGAAAAATTAACTTCAGAAATACATTAATTATTATGACATCAAACATAGGTGTTAAGAAGTCACAAGATTTCGGTTCAGAATTAGGATTTTCAACAAAAGCAACACAAAATACAGACAAAGAAAGAGCTAGAGAGATAATATCAAAAGCCTTAAAAGATACATTTAATCCAGAATTTCTTAATAGGTTAGATGATATTATATTCTTTGAATCATTAGGTGAGAAATCAATAAAAAAGATTGTTAGGTTAGAACTTAATAATTTGATTAAAAGAATGGGTGATAAGAAATATTTAGTTAAGTTTACTCAGTCAGTTGTTAATCGTGTATTTGAGGTTGGTTATGACGACAAGTATGGAGCTAGACCACTTAAGAGAGCTATCCAGTCTGAGGTTGAAGATTATATATCAGAGGAGATATTGATGGATAATATTACTGAAGGTTGTGAGTACTCAATAACTTATGATAAATCTAAAGAGACATTCAGCATAGAAGAAAAAGGATAAGAGGATTGTATTTATTAGTATATGAAACTAATAATAACACAGAAACAATCTAGTAAGCTTATTAAAGAAACTATGGGTGTTCCCAAATCAGTAGATTTTTGGGTTAATGTCTTTAGTTCTTTAATAGAAGACAGTTTATTAATGTTATTAGATGGTGGTGATGGTAGTTCATTATCTTTTGATGGTAATGAGGTTATGGAAAAAGCTTTTAGTTTAGGTTGGTCTCCAGATTCATCTGGATTTAAAGAGTTACCCATAGTTGAACCTTCGTTAAATATTAGACTTGGTGTCGTATCTGATGAGTTTATAAGTACTGGTGACGACTATATTCAAGGAGGTCAGTTTAATACAAAAAATACAGGTTTAAGTAATATAAAATTCCCAAACGGTAAAGAATCTACAGTATTAACTGGTGGTGATATAGAAATAACTTTATTGATTCCTGAAGAGCATTTCGATGACGGTTCTATTCTAGAATTTTTTAAGTTAGATATAAAACCTTACGTAGAATCTTTGTTTTTTCACGAACTAACACATGTTGTTGAGTATTATAATAGAATTCTTAGTGACCAGAATGTCCCTGGTAGAGAACATATGTGGTTGTCTGCTGGTCGTGAATCACCAAAAAACCATCTTGAGGAATGGGACCACCTTATATTCCTAATATACCTACACTCCTCTTTTGAGTTAAATGCTAGAGTTTCTGAAATATACGGTTTAATGAAGGGTTTAAAAATTAAAACTAAAAAAGAATTTGCGGACTTTCTTAAATCTTCTAGGGTCTGGTCTTACTCTAATGACCTAAATGATTTTAACGCTGAAAAATACTACGATGATATTGTAATAACTGATGAACTAAAGTCTGTTGTTGAGGATAGACTTGGTGAATCTTTATCTGATGATGATGTTAAGGAGTACGCTTTAACAGCTTTAATTGGGAGGTGGGAAGAGGATTATAATGAAATGTCTTCAGAAAGTGACAAACTTTATGGTACTAAATTACCTAAAATGAGGCCTTCAGTACTATCATCACCAACCAACTTTATTAAATTCTGGGAAAAACGATTCAATAGAGCTGGTAATAAGGCTATTAGAAAAATCACAAAACTTTACTCACTTCTTTAAAATAACCACAATAAATTAATTTGGCCATTAATTTTATTTTACTTATCTTTGTAGTATGAAATTAAGAAAAATAGAAAAAATAGCTAGAGAAATGATGGACGAACATTCCTTATATGATTATAAATTCGAGTGGATGAACGCGGTTAGAACTTTCGGAAATTGTAATGGACATAGAAAAATTATCAGACTATCAATCCCTTTAACAAAGTATGAAACAAATAACGAAAGAATCATTAACACAATTCTTCATGAAATAGCACACGCTATTGATTATAACGAAAGAGGTTATTCAGCACATGACTCAACATGGAGAAAGATAGCTAAGAATATAGGTTGTACTGGTGAAAGATGTAGTTCTAGTAGTGGTGTAG
>Ga0315322_10002462_pt1 | contig 14312 bp, 14 predicted proteins | sample M110021515metaG_FD_203461 | JGI IMG/M metagenome (GOLD analysis project Ga0315322, IMG submission 203461) | Ammonia-oxidizing marine archaeal communities from Monterey Bay, California, United States - M1 100m 21515 | ecosystem: Environmental > Aquatic > Marine > Intertidal zone | place: USA... | reverse complement strand
TGAACGTAGAAGCCGGTGTCGGACATGCCGAGAGGCGCGAAGAACTTTTGCTGGAGGAATTCATCGAAGGTTTGACCAGAAGCGACTTCGATGACCCGCCCGAGGATATCGGTATTGATGCCGTAATTCCATCTCGTTCCTGGTTGGAAGAGGAGGGGGGCACCGCAAATGGAACGCGACATTTCGGCGAGTGTTTTGTCACGGTCAAGCGGCTGGAAACGCCGGTAGTAGCGATCCACTGGGTGCCCGCCCCAGCCGTAGGAGAATCCAGCGGTGTGGCGAAGGAGGTCGCGGATAGTGGGCAGCGGTTCGGCAGGGGCGGGATCACCTCTTCTCTGCCAAACATTTAGGAGTGCGAATTCCGGAAGAAATCTCGTGATGGGGTCGTCGAGGTTGAGTTTTTTTTCGTCATAAAGCATGAGAGCCGCCGCCGAGGTGATGGCTTTAGTCATTGAGTAGATGCGGAAGATGGTATCTTTTTTCATCGGAACCTTGGCGGCCCGGTTGGCGTCGCCAAATTGTTTTTGGTAAACAATTTTTCCCTCGCGCAAAATCAAAACGGACCCTCCGGCGAGTTTCTTTTTCTCGATGAGTTCTTGGAGCGCCGGATCGATTTTCGCGAGAACTTTCGGCGACATACCAACTTCCCCAGGAGTGCTGACGGGGAGAGCCTTTATTTTTGTCTCCTTTGCAGCAAGTGGGAGGCAAAGGAAAAGGATGGGGAGAAGAATGAGTTTGATCATTTTTATGGGGGTTTGGGAAAAATCTTGGAAGGTCTTTAGACCAGTTTTTCACCATTCGGCAAGCCACGAATCAAGACATGATAAAGCGGCAAGGAAAGTTTTGGGTCAATCTCCCCCAAGGGCTCCGGGAAGATGCTTTTCTTCGGGAAGGGAAGATCCCGTTTTGCAGATCCAGCGTAAGTGAGTTTCGCGAGCTGATTTTTGGTAGAGTTTCGTGAATTTCGTCCTTTGGGCTTAATCTGGAGCGACTTTGCTGAGAGAGTGTCCGCCATGAAATTTATGGCCTTTGTTTTCGGCATTTTGGGCAGTGTCGTTTCCCTGTGTGCAGGAGCTCCTGCGATGATTTTGAATTCGCCTTCAGATTATCAGGTTTTCCAGCGAAGCACTCAAAGCTCAGGCGCTTTCATTATTAAAGGGGAGCTCAGTGAACCCGCCTCGAAGCCTACGAAAATTCAGGTGAAGTTTGGTCATCGTCAAGAGGCCCAAGGTGATGGGGCTGTCTCTACCCTAGGAGTGATTCAGAAAGGTGAATCTCAGTTTAGCTTTAAGTCACGGTATCTGGCAGGCGGTTGGCATCGTTTGGATGTTCGGGCCGTGGCAGGTGAAGAAATTGTGGGGCAGGCGGTTGTCGAACATGTTGGAATCGGTGAGGTCTTCGTGATAGCCGGGCAATCAAATTCGGCGAATCACGGGGAGGAAAAACAAAAGATAAACATTCAGAAGGTTTCTACTTTTGATGGGAAGGCGTGGCGGATTGCTGATGACCCGCAGCCGGGCGCTAGTGGTCGGGGGGGCAGTTTTATCCCGCCGTTTGCCAACGAGTTAGTGAAGAAATTCAATGTCCCAGTGGGGATTGTTTCGACTGGGGTTGGTGCGACGAGCGTGCGTGAATGGTTGCCGGAAGGAGAGCGGTTCCCGAATCCTCCTACCATCATGAATAAAGTCGTCTCTCATCCTAAAGGTGGCTGGATGAGTAAAGGTGACATTTATCGGAATTTAATCTCAAGGGTGAAGTCTCTGGGTCGATACGGATTTCGAGCAGTGCTGTGGCATCAGGGCGAATCGGATGCCAATCAAAAGGACGAAAGCCGGACCTTGTCAGGTCAATTGTATCAGGAGTATCTTGGGAAGCTGATCAAAGCGACCCGGAAGGATCTGAATTGGGAGTGTCCTTGGGTTGTGGCTCAGGCGAGTTATCACACTCCTGATGACCCCGGGTCAGAAGATATTCGTGCGGCGCAAAGGGCTCTTTGGGAATCAGGTCTCGCCTTAGAAGGGCCGGATACTGATTCGTTGACGGGAGAGAATCGCGATCACAATGGCAAAGGAGTGCATTTCAGCGGGAAGGGTTTGCGGGCTCACGGTAGGGCTTGGGCTGATAAGGTAGAACCTTGGTTGTCAAAGGAGCTTGAGAAAAAGAAAGCCGTGGTTTTTGTTCTCGCAGGCCAATCAAATATGCAGGGCCAAGGGGTGGTTTCGATGGACCATGAGAAGTATTATAATGCTGGGAAGGGAAACCTAATCTGGTCGATGGAACATTCGCAAAGTAAGGAGAAGATGAAGCACCTCCGGGATGACCAGGGTCACTGGCTTAGTCCCCAGAACGTAAGAATCAGATATAAGCAGAAAGATGAGGTTCGGAGTGGCCCGCTGACAGTCGGGTATACAGGTTACGGTGGGATTAGTCATATTGGGCCCGAGTTACAATTTGGCCACGTAGTTGGGGAGTATTTCCAAGATCGGGAGGTTTACCTCATCAAAACCGCGTGGGGTGGTAAGAGTCTTTTCAAAGATTTCCGGCCACCAAGTTCGCAAGGTGAGACTGGTGAGTATTACGCTAAAATGGTTGATGAGATTCGAGCTGGCCTCGATGAATTTGCGCCCGATACTTATGAGCTCGGAGGGTTTGTGTGGATGCAGGGCTGGAACGATATGGTCTCGCAAGAAGCAACGGCAGAGTATTCTAAAAACCTCGTTAACTTTGTCGCAGATCTAAGGAAGGAATTTTCGGTCAAGAATCTACCTTTCATTGTCGGGGAACTTGGGAATGGGGGCGAAGCTAAACCTGGTTCTGGAATGGCTAAATTTCGCACAGCGCAAAATGAAGGGGTCAAAAAAATCGAGCAAGCTTGGTTCACTAGCACTAAGGAATTTGCCCGTCCCCCGGAGCTCTCACCGAATACTGGCCACGGTCACCATTGGTATGGAAATGCTGAGAGTTATTTTTTGATTGGTGATGCCTTGGCGCGCGAGATGATCAGAGCGCTGAATCGTTAGGGTTTGCCTTGCTCATCTGGCTTCAGTGGAGAAGGTCACTAGTAATGAAAGCCTATGTGAAGCTTGCCGAGTCCACCATGCCGGACGGCACGATCTATTCGCTCCACAAGCACGACGGGAAAATTTACCTTAAGTATAATGGGTTTGAGTTGATGAGTACTGCGCTCACCTACTCCGAACAAATGCTGGCTGATTACGGGTGTCAGGCTTTGAGAGAGGGGAAGGGATCGAGGCCCGGCCATCCTAAGGTCTTGATCGGTGGGCTTGGCTTGGGATTCACCTTGAAGCGAACTTTAGAACTGGTGGGAAGCCCTGCGACGGTTGATGTTGCCGAGTTGATGCCTCCGCTCATCGAGTGGAATCGCACTCACCTTGTGGAACACAACGGTCCTCTCTTGGAGGATCCCCGGACTCAGATTATTCAGGGCGACCTTTACAATATCATTTCCGACGCGAAACCGGGTTCTTATGATTCACTCCTGCTGGATATCGACAATACCCCGGATGATCTCATCACATCCGGTAATTCACGGCTCTACTCGCCCGGGTTCCTTGATAAATTACGTAATGTCATTACCGCGCAAGGATGTCTTGCTTATTGGCTGTCCGAGCCTGCTCCCCGATTTAAGAAGCTATTGATCAAAGCTGGTTTTCAGGTCGAGGAGTTTGCCTCTAAGCCTCACGAGAAGTCAAAGCGATCCCGCCATTGTATCTTGCTGGCCCGCAAGCGCCGGTAATCTTGCATTTTTCGGGGAATAGGATTCCTTCCCAAGACTCAAACCAACACAAAAATGTTAACTTGGAACGATATTGTTAAATTTGCCACGGACGGAAATCCTGAGCCCGATTGTGAGGTTCGGAAGTCGGAAGACGAATGGCGCGAGCAACTTGCGCCGGAGCAATTTCACGTCACCCGGAAACATGGAACCGAACGGCCCTTTAGCTCCGGGATGTGTGATTTATTTGAGCCGGGTAAGTATGCCTGTGTTTGTTGTGACACCTTATTATTTGATGCTGATGAGAAGTTTGACAGTGGGACAGGTTGGCCCTCTTTTACGCAACCTGCGAAGGAAAACGCGATCTCCTATCATGGAGATAACACGATGGGAATGACGCGGGTCGAAACTCTGTGCAATGCCTGTGATGCTCATCTCGGACATGTTTTTCCTGATGGTCCGGCGCCGAGTGGTCTTCGTTACTGCATGAATGCAGTCGCTCTCAAAAAGGTGGAGGGGACCGATGCGGTCGCCACTTTTGGTGGTGGGTGCTACTGGTGTACGGAGGCTGTTTTTCGGAGTGTGAAAGGCGTGAGTGCGGTTCAGAGTGGATTTAGTGACGGCGAGGCAGCTGACCCGACTTACAAAGAAGTTTGCACCGGAGAAACGGGCTACGCCGAAGTCGTTCAGATTAATTATGATCCTAAAGTGGTGAGTTATGAGGAACTTTTGCGTATTCATATGGGAACCCACGACCCGACTACGCTAAATGCTCAGGGTGCTGATATCGGAACCCAATACCGCAGTATCATTCTTTACCGGAGCGATGAGGAACGGCAGATCGCTGAGAATCTTTTGGAGGAGATTTCCGATACCTTTGAATCTGACATTGTCACAGAGGTGAAGAATTTTGATGAATTTTATCCTGCTCCCGAAGCTCACGATGATTATTACAATCGCAATCCGGACCAAGGATATTGTCAGGTAGTGATCTCTCCTAAGATAGCCAAATTCCGAAGGACTTTCCAATACCTCCTATCTCCCGACGAGTGAATCATTTACTCTGATCCGCCCTCGGTGACGTAAGAGTTTTATTTTTGGTTATGGTGGCTGCGGAAGCAGCGTAGAATGACAGAGGTGGCGATTGTAACTGACTCAAGCGGAATCTCACGGAAACCAGAGGCGGCTGCTAAGAGACGTCGATAATATCGAGTTCGATCAGTTGTCGGGTGGCGGTGCCGGAAAAGTCGCGGTTTGCAGCCGGAGAAGCTGGGGAAGGGTGCAGGATTTTTCCGAGTTGGTGCTGGTCGTTCTTGACCGAGGCGAGTTGCTTTTCAGCGAAGGCTCCAACCCCAATAAGTTTTTCCGGCTGTAGGATTTCGATGATGCGGGCGAGCGATTCACGGCAGGATTTTTCAACCGGCTCCATACAATCGTGTGGAAGTTTGTCCGGTGTGAGATTAGCTCCAGTATCTTTCATCCAAACAAGGGGGCAGAAGTTTGCGACGAAATGGTTTTCGAAAAAGGTTTCGGCTGAATCAAAGAGTTCGGAGAATAGTCCCCAGAGGCGACGGCCAGAAACTTCGGAGCGTTCACAGTTGAAGCCGGTGATCGGGCGCTTTGGGTGTTCGGGGTCGGGCTTGTTAACTGAGCCGGAGATGCCCATCCAATCTCTGACGTGGGAGATCTCGCCAAAGGGGACGCCGGTTTGAGCCATGCCATAAGGTCCGGGATTCATGCCGAGGAAGAGAACCTTCTTGGTTCCGTTTCCGAAGTTTTTCAAGTAGTCGCAATGACGATCCCAAGCGTATTCAAGTGGGTTGTAAGTGTAAGCGACGGGATCCGGGAATTTTAGGCCACGCAGTTCTTTGCGAAGATCATCAGCGGCGGCAACAAGAGAATGTTTGCTCATAAAGTGGGTGCTTGGAGTTTGGACCATGTTCCGACCATTTCATCGACTTCGGTTTCCTGGCAGTCGACGAGGACGACTTGATCGTCGCAGATTTCGTAAATGGCGTCTTGTCGGAATTGCTTGCCCAGCGCGATTGCTTCGGCGCGGGAACACACAACTCCGAATCCAGCCTCGGCGTGGTCTTCGCATTGTCCGGTGATGGGGAAGCAGCTCCACTTTGAAGCTTGGATGGCTTCGAGAAGGAGGGCGTTCTTTTCGTCGTTCTTTTCATCGGGCGCAACCTCTCCGAAAGGATTATGTGCGGTGATGATGAAGAAGTGATCGGGAGAGCTCGCTCCCTCAAGCCTGGTGACGAATTGAGTTTGGTAATACCCTTCCTTCATCAGACCGAGTGTTTTCTGAGATCCAAAAGATCGACGAATTCGAGGGCCACTACCGAAGTGGCATTGAGATCGACCTTTGGGGCGCAGCCGTGGTCCAAGGCCTCCTTCCAGCGAAGAACGCAAAGACACCATTGGTCGCCAGCCTTGAGGCCGCGGAAGGAGAATTCAGGTCGCGCAGTCATGAGATCATTTCCCTGCTTGCGGCTAAATTCTAGAAATTCCTGTGTCATCACCGTGCAAACACAATGAAGACCGCGGTCACCTGCACCAGTTCGGCAGCAACCATCACGAAAGAAACCGGTCATGGGATCGGTCGAACAGGTTGCGAGGTCTTCGCCGAGGACGTTGAGGTGTGACATGGAAGGACTTTGGAACGAGTGTCGTCATCTGGCAAGCAGAGTGAACTCGATATTGGCTGGCTAGAAGGGTGTGTTCGAGAGTATAAGCTGGAGATGAAAAATTTGGTTCAGATAACGTTGATCGGTTTAGCCGTTCTGGGAGCTCGAGCGGATGAGGTTGTGGTGAAGGAAATCATACCCTCAAAAGCAGAGTCGACATGGCTTGAAATCGATTGGAAGACTGATCTTTGGGAGGCTCGGAAAGAGGCCGCTCGGACGGGTAAGCCTATTTATCTCTGGGAGATGGACGGGCATCCGCTGGGCTGTGTTTGAAACAACGGAGTGGCCGACAGGTTGTTGGTCTTTGCAAATGAAGAGGTGCAGAATCTTCTCAAGGAGAAGTTTGTTACGATAGCTGCTGATGATTGGTATCAGCGGCGGCGAAAGGATAAAGTGGGGGAGTATTTTGCTAAGGTGGTGGATCAAAGTCCACGGAAGGGTGTTCACACCAAGCAAGGGCATTACATTTTTACGGCGACCGGAAAGTTGCTTGGTTTTAATAACAATCGAGGACCTGAAAAACGGTTGGCGATGATGAAGGATGCCCTCTCAAAGTGGGACAAGCTTCCCAAGGAAGAGAGGACGGTCGAAATTCCGGAGCATGGGAAGAACGATCAGGGATTTTATCGTGAGTTACCCAAAGGGGGGCAGATTGTAAAAGTTTACACCCGGTGTTTGGAGGAAAGAAATGGGCGGTTGCAAAAGCTTGCTGAGAATAAGATAGGAAATTTATCAGCGGTGGATCACCTCTGGTTGCAGCATTTGGAAATGAAGAAACTAGGGAATCTGATCGCCTCTGGTGGCGGAAAGATTTCGAACGTGCTTTCTCTTCGAATCGCGAAGTTCCATCTTCGTGACAATACGAGGGGAGAACCTCGTGATTGGAAAAAGAATGAGATTAAAGAATGGTCATTGAAGGTCGATGGAAAAGGAAAAGTGAGTGGGAACTTTCTTATCAGCTCGTCTGATGGGAAAATGGGCTATCAGGGGAAGATCGAGGGGGAGATTTCGGTGAAGAAGGGGCGTTTGAGCAAGTTCGACTTTTTGGTGCTTGGAAAGCATTGGGGGCATAGCAAATACACTCGGGGTGCCCGGTCTGGCAAGACCCCGATGGGGCAAGTCTTCCGCTTGTCGGATGGCAAGAGAGCGAGTGACCGAATTCCTCCGCAAGGGATTCGGTGGGCGCCGGGATATTGGAATCCGGAGAGTTAGAGGCTCCTTATTGGAAAAGAGATTTGAGCATTTTGGAGAGTCACCTAGAAAGCTGAATCCTCACGCAGAACCGAGTTCAGCTTCAAGCTTTTCAATCTGAGTGCTTAGATCTTCCCATTTTGAATAGGCAGATTCGAGTTTCTGGGAAATTGTCTCATAAGCATTGGTGGTTTCGCGGAGCTTATCAGGATCACCCATGACCTCAAATGACTCGAGGTGAGCGGTGAGCGTTTCTTGCGCAGATTCGAGTTCGGCAATAGCTTTTTCGACGGAGGTAAATTCGTGCTGCAGAGGCTTGAGAACTTTGTTGCGCCTTTCACGGATAGAGGCGTCTCGCTTGCGACGCTCTTTTGAAGAGAGTTGGGGTTGGCTTGGGGCTGACTGAGACGGGTGAGCGGAGGAATTTGCAACGGGGGTCGTTGTGTCGCCTTCTTCTGCTTCGATTTTATCGAGGTAGTAGGTGAGATTACCCGCAAACAGGCGTGGGTCGTGGTCTTGGCGGAATTCCATTGTTTTTTGAACGATGGGATCGAGGAAGTTCCGGTTGTGGGATACGATGAGGAGGGTGCCCGGGTAATCGATAAGAGCCTTTTGCAATATGTCCTGCGACTGCATGTCGAGGTGGTTTGTAGGTTCATCGAGAATCAGGAAATTTGCGGGGCGAACGAGCATGCGGACCAGGGCGACCCGTGAACGTTCGCCGCCGGAGAGAATGCCGATTTTCTTAAAGACGTCGTCGCCTCTGAAGAGGAAACAGCCGAGGACGTCACGCGCAGACATGTTAGAGCCACGGGTTTGGATTTGTTCGACTGTTTCTAGAACTGTCAGGGTGGGGTCGAGTTCGTCAGCGTGGTTTTGGTTGAAGAAGGAGGGGAGGGTTTTGGGCCCAAGGTTTTGGTCGCCTGTGGAGGGGGCTTCTTCGCCGGTGATCATGCGACAGAAGGTGGATTTCCCGGCGCCGTTTGGCCCAACAATGGCGATTTTTTCCCCGCGGGTGATTTCGAGATCGAGATCCCGGAAGACGTTGAGGTCGCCGTATTGTTGTGCGGCATTTTCGAGCTTAGCGACGAGGTGAGTGGAGGCGGGGGGATCTGGAAAGCGAAAGGACATGACCGAGTCTTTGGCGTCGATCTCGATGCGCTCGATCTTGGCGAGCTGCTTGATGCGAGATTGGACCTGCGATGCTTTGTTGGCCTGGGCGCGGAAGCGGTTAATGAATTGTTCTGTTTTGGCGATCTCGCGATCTTGGTTGATCTTTTGTTTGCGGAGGTTGTCTTGACGCTCCTTGAGCTGGGTTTCGTAGGATGAGTAGTTGCCCGTGAACTCTTCGGCGCGGCCGTGGTGGAAGGCGATAGTGCGGGTGGTAAGGCCGTCCATCATAGAGCGGTCGTGGGAGATGAGAATGATGGCGCCCTTGTAACTGTGGAGGTAGGATTCCATGAAACGCTGGGCGTTGATGTCGAGGTGGTTGGTGGGTTCATCGAGAAGGAGGACTTCGGGCTCGGCAAGGAAGAGCTTAGCCATGGCGATGCGCATTTGCCATCCACCGGAGAATTCGCCGCAGTCGCGATCAAAGTCATCGTGCTTGAAGCCGAGACCGGTCAGGACGGCCTGGATTTTGGGTCGCATACGGGAGGGATCGTGACCATCGAGCCGGAGTTCTAGTTCTCCAATTTTGTTGAGGAGATCGGAGAAAGGCGCTGAGCGAGGATCAAGCTTCTCGAGTTCGGTGGAGTAGCGTTCGATATCTTCCTGAATGGCCTTGGTTTCGGCAAAGGCGGATTCAACTTCAGCATAAAGTGAGATGTCCTTAATGTGGATCCCTTCCTGGGGAAGGTAGCCGATCCGGTGGTGCTTTGGTTTGGTGATTTCGCCGGCGTTGGGTTCCAAGACACCTCCTATGCATTTCATGAGGGTGGATTTACCGGCTCCATTGTGTCCAGCGAAAGCGATGCGCTCCTTTTCTCCAATAGAGAAGGTGAGGTCTTTGAAGATCACACGGGGTCCGAATTCCACGCGGAGGTGTTTGACAGCGAGCACGTGGGAGGGTTAGTCGAGTCGGGCGAGATTTAGAATCAAAAAGCGACGAGGAAATCTGGCGTAAAAACTTCCTCTTAAACCTGTGGATTGGTTGAGAGGGGAAGAAACACTTTTGAAGGAATTATCAGCTGTAATGGGCCTTCTGGAGCCTAGCATGGATCTTTTCTCCATAAAAAACGGACAATTTTAGCAATGATCTGAATTGGCGGGGTTGGATCACCAGAGGCTTCCAAATTGTCAGGTGGCCATTTTCTTGCGCAGATGGATGAGTTGGCCTCTGCCGTTTTTTAGTTCTTCTACTGAACTGGCTTGATCCTCATTTTGCGGAATTTCACCCAGCCGGCGTGACCTTCGGCGCCATAGGTTTGAATGGCGAGGTGGCCTGGAGCGAGATGCTTGGCGAGGCGTTTGGCGTCTTGGTAATCGACGATTTTTTGGCCATTGAGCCAGACTTGGATATGAGAACCGAGCGCTTTAATGCGCAGTGAATTCCAGATTTTGGGTTTGCGGATTTCGTCGTTGGCGTCGCCTTTGTCGAGCCAGTCATTGAGATAGAGGCCCACAGGTTCATCGGCCGCACCTCGCCCGATGTTAACTTGAAGGCGATCGCCTTTTTGTTCCGAATGATAGCGAAGATAAATGCCGCTATTGTATTTGCCGTGTTCATCGATCTTGAAGTCGAGGCTGAGATCGAAGTCTTGATATTTCGCTTTTGAAAGCAGGAGGCCGGAGCGCTTGGGGTCGCCGTCCTGACCGCCAGAGAGGGTGCCATCCTGGTAGGACCATTTGGCGCTTCCTCTAGCGGTCCAATCATTTAGGGAGTTTGAGGGAAACAGCGAGAGCTCTTCTGAGTGAAGAATGGAACCGGAGAAGATGAAAATGAGAAGACGAATCATTGAAGTGCTAATTTTGAAATAGATCGAGAACTAGGCAATGAAATAGAGAGGTTTTGCTGGATGATGTAAGCTGAAAAGATCGTGGATGAGTGTGAAAAGCTCTAATAGGTCACCTCTCCGGCTATGAGTTTATTTTTGCGCTGCCTTGGCGAGAACTTCCTTGAGGGTTACGGGTTTGCCTTGCCGGCGTTTGCTTTCATCGGCGGCTTCCATGAAAGCGAACAATTCGATGGTCTCAGCTGCTGAAACGGGCGGCTGCTTTGTCTTGAAGAATTTGACCACTTCAACAACCAAGGGTGCATACCCATCATAGGCACCGACAGCGACTTCTTCACCCTTCGAATTCCGGGCGATGCCGAAGTAGCCTTTACCTTCTCTGAAGATGCCAGTTCGCCCACCTTTCCAATTGCCTTCCACCTCGATCAATCCCTCGGGGGTCGTTTTGCGAATGACTGACTGGCATCCGGTTCCCATTACCGTGAAGAGTGACTCACAGCCATGGACGCCATACCAAAAAAGATCAGGATGGTGAGGTTCGATTTTGGCTGGACTGGAACAGCGAGCGTAAGTGACTTTCCCAATCGATCCTCCGCGAACAGCCTGGGTGGTTTTCCCGTATCGAAGCGAGGATGACGAGAAGATTGGGACCCCTGCTTTTTTGGCGAGTTGGTAGATTTTCAGAGTGTCACTGAGACTTCCAGCAACGGGTTTGTCTAGGAAGAGGGGCAGGCCTGCAGCAATGACTGGTCTCGCTTGTGCGAGATGGGGTCGACCGTCGACACTTTCGATCATAACGGCGTCTACTTTTCCGCAGAGTTCTTCAATCGTTTGACAAATTTCCACGCCAAAGTCCTTCTCCAGAGTTTTGGTAAAACCATCGACTCGTGAGATGCTAGATTCGATGTCAGGGCTTCCTCCTTTGAAGGCCGCGACCACTTTGGCTCCCTTTACGTGGCCCTTTGCGGTTGCATCATTGATGATTCTTGTAAAGGCCGTGACGTGTGAGGTGTCGAGCCCAATCAAGCCAATCCGGATGGGGTCCTTTGCGGTTGCAGAAGAGAAGACTAAGAGACTGCAAAAGATGATTATGAATTTTGTCATTTGATGATCACTAGATAATTAATTTGATGTGGAGTAGATCATAAACATCTATGCCGTCATCATTATTTTTATTTCTAGGTTAGAGGATAGTTCTGAAAGATCAGATCTTGGTTAGGTAAGAGGGAAGAAATCCTTTTGGTGACTATTTTGGCTTCGCCACTTGTAGAGCTTGGCTATTCATGCGAAACAACCTCTGGATACGGCATGGACGGCATTAATATTTTTCGGCTAATTGGAGTTTGCGGATTGTTGGTTGTTGCTTGGTGCGTTGAGGTCGTCGGTTTCGCTACCTTTCGGAGCGAAGTGAGCAATGGTCCACCAAAAATGAATGTTGTGGATTTTTCTAAAGGGGGCAGTGGTAAACTGCTGATTGGATCTGGTCATGACTTTAATTTGCCGTTTGTCTCTCCCAATGAGGCTCAGAAGCGAATAGAGGAGCATCAAAGAAATAAATGGCTGGGCTTGCTGGCAGGTCTCGCGGGAGCATTCGGAGTTTTTTCTTTTGCTAATAAGATTTGGGATGATTGGGTAATCTCAATCACTTGTGTGATGTTCGGGCCTCTCGGAGTAGCCTGGGTATTGAGAAAATCACATGGGAACGTTTAATCTTTAAGGAACGTTCGGCTGGCTACAGAAAGCCGAGGTTTCCTAGTAAACGAAGGGAGGCTATTACCTTGCGAGATTCGTGAGATCCGTTGTGATAGATTCAAGACTCCATGCAGAGCTGCCGAAGTAAAACCTTCGCTTTGTTGTGGCCGATCGTTAAAGTTTCCGCCATGCGGATCGTTGTTTGTATGCTGCTTTTTCTCAGCAGTGGTCTTTCTGGGAAGTTGACAATCAGCTGGAAGGAGAACTTTTTAAGGATTAGCGACGACCGGAATCCGGGCGGGGAGCTTGAGGTTTGGTATCTTGAAGCCTACTGCCGTTCGGGGTCAACTGATAGAGAGTGGAATGAGACTGTGATCAATCATGAGACCAAGCTCCTTTCTGCGACTGAAACTGAAATTAAATTGAGGTGCCAACTAGCTGATGGTGTGATCATTGAACATCTAATTAAAGCTGAAGGAGATAAGGTTTCATTTCGTCTTATTGCTAAAAACCCCACCGATCAGAAATCTGAGGCCCATTGGGGCCAACCTTGTATTCGGGTCGGAGAATTTACGGGGACCGGCAAGGATGCAAACAAGTATGCTTACCTCAAGAACTCATTTGTGTTTCTCAATGATAAGAAATCCTTCATGCCCACTGATAACTGGGCGACAAGTGCGCGTTACGTGCCGGGCCAAGTTTGGTGTCCTTGTCACGTGCCAAAAACAGATGTCAACCCGCGTCCACTTTCAATGGACCAACCCTCAAATGGCTTGATTGGCTGTATTTCCGACGACAAGAAATGGTTGATGGCCACGGCTTGGGATCCTTATCAGGAGCTTTTTCAAGGAGTGATTCGTTGTCTGCATTCAGACTTTCGGATCGGTGGTTTGGAGGCGGGTGAAGAGAAGATAATTCGAGGTGCCATTTATGTAATGGCTAATGACGTTTCGACGCTCATAAAACGGTATGAAGAAGATTTCCCAGCTCAGGTTCGACGTCACCGAACTCTCAGCGACCCTAAGGTGGTTTCGGGGGACCCAGTTTCTGGGAAACGCGTTTCGATCACAACTCCTGACTATGCGGGTACAGATGTCCACCATACTCTCTATCTTCCAGAGAACTGGAATTCGGATTGGAAGGAAAAGAAGGAAAGTTACCCATTGATCGTTGAATATTCTGGCAATCGGGCACCCTCGCTTGGCTCGAGTGGGCGAGTTGAAGATTCGGTTTTAGGGTATGGCTTAAGTGGTGGTGAGGCGGTTTGGCTAAATTTGCCATTTGTGGATGCGACAGGTCAGGCGAATCAGCCTAACTGGTGGGGTGATGAAGCTGCAACAGCTGCCTATGCCAAGAAGGTTGTTCCGAAAATTATGGCAGAGTATGGGATCGACCCTGATCGCGTAATTCTTTGTGGGTTTTCACGCGGAGCGATTGCTGTCAATTATATCGGTTTGTATGATGATGAGATAGCTGCTTTGTGGTCGGGCTTCGTGACGCATGACCATTATGACGGAGTGATGGAATGGCGAGGGACGAAGTGGGGAGCTCCGCTTCCAAGCTATCGGAAGGCTGCTGTAGAGAGATTTAAAAGAATCAATGGGAGACCAGTTTTAATCTGTCAGAATGGTGGGACCAGCGAGATTCGTAAAGTGATAGGTTCGCCCGAAAATGTTTCTTTTTTGGATGTCGATACGAGAGCAATTTTTGGAACTTACCCCACTGAAACAAGAATTCATCCTCACACTGATCGGTGGCTTTTGAAGCCAAGTGCTCAGCGTAATAAAGTTTTAGAATGGATGGGAAAACGTGGTTTTTTTTAGAACGCGTGGACGTGAAAATTTGAAGGAACTGAGACGAGGTTTCTGTTCCTTGTGAATTCTCATTTAACTGTTCCAGCTTTGGGTTGCCCAGCGAGTGGAGTGTGTGCTTTATCGATGATAGCAACCATTTCCTTAACTATTTCCGGTTGGTCTTTTGCAAGGTCTTTCTCCTCAAAGGGGTCATCTGTAAGATTATAAATTTCAAGAGGAGACATACCTCCGC
>Ga0315322_10002461_pt1 | contig 14315 bp, 13 predicted proteins | sample M110021515metaG_FD_203461 | JGI IMG/M metagenome (GOLD analysis project Ga0315322, IMG submission 203461) | Ammonia-oxidizing marine archaeal communities from Monterey Bay, California, United States - M1 100m 21515 | ecosystem: Environmental > Aquatic > Marine > Intertidal zone | place: USA... | reverse complement strand
GTGTTTTTAAAAGTAACGAACTGAACCAGTAAGTTACTGTGGTTATCTACGGCTACGCCATACTCCTGGCCGCTATTTAGCCATGAAGACCTAAATGTAACTGATGACAGTTCGGCGAACAGAAGGCCCTCAGAGTAATTTTCAAGAGTTATTCCCTCCAGAAGCACATCACTTTCATACACACTTATCGCAACGCCTAAACCGTCACGCAGCCCACACCCAAACATCGATGCTCTCACGCCGACCAGCTTTAGGGTCACTCCACTATTAATATTGCTGAAGTCACAATTACTCATACTAAGTGAACGCCCCACCACGGTAACTGGTGCGAATGACATCTCACCATCTGCTGACTTACCCCAATCCTTAACGGTGACATGCTCCAGACTTACGGCCTCATCACCTCGCGATACATACAGACCCGAGCCCAAACCATCCGTACTCGTCATCACAAAAGGCTGCTCGCCGCTTCCTTTTAAACTAACAGCGCCTTCAGCAACCAAGAGCCCTCCGGCTCTAAAGTCCAAACTGACGCCTGCACCGCCGAGCAAGGCATAAGATTGCGGTATCAGAATCGAGTTATCAATTGTCCAGCTTCCAACTCGAAACTCCACCTGCTTTTCTTTCCTGTTTATGACAAACATATCTAACGGTGTAACTGTTGCATCGATAGTTGTTTCAAGGCTGGGCTCATCCAAAGTGCCCGCAAGAGAAAAAGAAAAATTCTGAACAGAAGCATCCCCGGGCAACCCAAATTTGGCGGTGCACACTCCTGAAAGATCGGTGCCGCAGATATCCAATAACGAGCCATCTATTCTTCTAGAATCATGAGCCTGAAACAGGTATTCGTCTTGCCCACCATGAATGACAACAGGCAGTCTGTTTCTATTGGTTATATAAACTTCTGGATAATCCGGGTCATTATCGAAATCCACGCTAACAACCGGCGCCTGCAGGCGTTCTAGTCGCGAAGAAACATATGATCGTCTATCGGTTAACTTGCTTTCCGAATAGTAAAAAAAAGGTGTAAAGCCTGTTACTGGATGAAATGCAAACGTATCTGCAAAATTTAATTCGCTGTATAAAAAATCGAGGTTTCTCTGCAGCTCATCATCAATGTCTGCCAAAAAGGTTTCCATAAAGCCATTTGCAGTAAGCTGCGAAAGCGCGTTTATATACTCAGCATAGAACTCGGAGTTCCCACCACTGACATCTTGAAAGAAACGCGCATACCAAGTCCCAAACCCCCAGAAACCCTTTGAGGTTCGAAAGTTATAGAGCTCCGCGGCCAGCACTGGGTATTGTTTGTCATTAAAATGAGCGTCATAGCCAACCGGCTCAAATTTCATAGTATCTGGATTCAAATAGAACTGCAGATTGGCAGGTGTAGTTGCATGAAAAGTTTCCAATACATCCGCAATAGCAAAAAAAGTCCCCATTGCCCTCGCATCAAAAACCTCATCCACGCTCAAAATGCCATTCCTAAAATCTTCCATTAGGCTGGTGGCATAAGCAGCTAACTCAAGATATTCAGCATCATTGTCGAAACCGCCAATCACTTTGACCGGCATTAAGTCCCAGGTTTCAACGTCAGGGCCCAAGGACTCTCGAGAAAAGGGCTCGTCAAAGCCAATAACCGGACCAATCTTCTTATTATTCTCGCGCAACAAGTCAGGGCCGACACGTTGTTCTATGGCATACACGCCCCTGGGGTTGCCATTAACTGAGAAGTTAGCGAATGAGTAACCCCTGGAGATAAGCCCTTCGTAGCGAAGCAGTTCATGGAACACCCATTCGTAGATATAATTTCTTGTCACCGGTTTTTGTATTGAGAACCGGTAAGAGCCAAGACTGTTCGGCTCATCGACTTTAACCTTGTATGACCAATGCTCCGGCATACCCCAGTGGATGCGCCTACCACCTTTCAAGCCAGCCTTCACATCATACTGCACGCCATCAATAACAAGCTCAGCCTTACGGTAAGGAAGCTGCTTAACAGGCTGATTACTGTCTGTAACATCTGCCTCGCCTACCGCAGTCAACATTTGCTCGATGTCGCCACCGCTCAAGTAAAGTGAGACATCAGGGAAGTCATCGTTAGCGCCCAATATCCTGCCCACAGGCAGCCTAAATTCAGCCAATGATTGTTTTAATTTATCGATAGATTCTTGAATCGGACCAAAGATAAAATGCGGTCTTTGATAGTTGATCTCTGCAGTCGTCCACACAAGCATCAAGATTACGATGATCGTGATAGGAAGCTGCAATAGTGCTGCTAATTTCCAAACCTTCTTCTTACGATGAACAGTAACCGACATAGCCCCTCCAAATAGACCTAATTCATCATCAAATACTGAAGCCTTCCTTGTATATAAGGGCTCAAGCGAGACCAGCAAATCATATAAAAAGAAAAGCACCAAGTGAGTGGCGCACAGCTGAAAAAATTCAGCCCAGCACCTACCCTAAAATTCTTATGGTTTTTATTATCTCATTGTCAAACCATTATAGATATAACCCAAAATTGTGAGAATGCATTGCTGTCACACGCGGGGCGCAACGGCTTTACACAATCCGCCAAAACCAGCCACAGAGCCTTCCGCGATGCTGAGTGTAAAAGCTAAACCGCAACGTAACCGTATGCAACATTGCTGCGGCCAATGCCGGTGATCCGGTATTCCTCTCTCATTCTGTCTACTGTATCGCGGCGCAAAGGGCCAAACTCGATCTCTTCTTTAAGATCATAGAGAGGCGCTGCATTAAGACCAAAAATTGCGTTCTTAACGGCACCGTCTGGCGCGCCTAGCGGCGCGAACCCGAATTTTTTCTGCAGGTCTTCCGGAATCTCCAAACGGCGGAATGCCTCGATTTGCCATTGCGGCGAACCGTACCAGACGGAGTCGGTGCCCCAAATTACTTTATCGACACCCATACCCTTAATAAGCGTGCCTAGTAAACCAGCAGCGAGACGAGGATTAGTCACAACGCAGTTGGCAAATGAGGTGCCTATCTCGGCATACACGTTATCAACACCGTACTTCTCAGGAATCGCAGCAAGATCGCTTGCCCAGCGGATGTAGCCCGTATTTTCAAATTCAGCCGCCGTTGCATCCGGTGCTTCAAGGAACGGCCGAAACGCAGCATGATAGATAATAAAGTTAATCTCAGGCCAATCTTTTGCAGCCTTTGGCAAGTCATCAACTTTCGCGTATTCCCAAAGGTTCGGCATCGACGTTTTATAATCAGCTGGCAACAAGCCTTTATGAATACATATCGTATTAATACCCGCTTGCAGAGACTTTTCGTAGAACGGGTACATCAGATCTTCGTCATCCAGTCGCCAGGGGAAGTCAGACGGTTCGAGTGGATCACCTACGGTATAGCCCTTCCATGAATCCGGCTTAATTGTCTCGATAGCATAGTCAACGGAGTCCATCCAGCCATCTTGACCCGGGCTTATAACTGAGTGGCATAGAAGCCGTCGGGAACCTGCCACACCGTTGACCAACTCTCGGGTCTTCGCCATCTGATCATTGCTCAGTATCCATGTGTCCGGGTCATCGAATGACGCACCACTAATCAGCCCGACTTTAGTGTCACTGTCGAGGTAAACCTCTTTGACAAAGTTCTCGAACTTGTAGCGGTACATCTCCAATCCGACCTCATCCAGCATTGTCGGGTTCCAGTGGTTTACTGCATACTGGCCAAGACCAAGCAGCGCTGCGTTACTGTAATCATCCCGCACAAAGTGCAATTGATTATCGAAGATAAATTGGCCCGCTAACTCTGCCGCGCGTTGATCAGCCATTTCAAGATCTTGAACTTCAGCGTGAGCCACCGAAAACAGCGGGCCAAACACCTCATTCATCGCGAGAAAAGCAGCAGCCATGCCCGACGAGGTTTTTAGAAAGCTCCGTCGGTCTATATTGAACCTGTCGCCGGTATCGTTCGAGATTTCTAAAATACGGGCCTCAACCTGCTTTTGCTGTTCAGTCTGCGGAAGTGGCGTAAACTCACCATTGGAAATCATCTGCGTAGGAACCGGTGACGCAGCCAAACTGTTCTCTGCAGCAGACAGCCGTTTCAATTGTTCCTTACTTAACCAGATAGACATATAACGACCTCATTGAACCAAAGTAGAAAAACCACGAAGCGCCTGCTCAGCCAGCGCACTATTAGATGACACCGCCGGCTTCCCGGATGCACGGAGCATTTCAAGACTTTGAAGCGCAGGCATTCCCGTGCCGGAAACCAGAAACCCATCTGCATCGCTGTCCAGCAATTCGTTCACATAAGGCGCAATGTTTTCGCTGCCAAGGCTGTAAATTTGGTCAGTATTGTCTGAACCTGTTGAAACTTGCTGCACATCAACCACATCAAACCCTTGTCGCTGCCAATATTCAATTGCCGGAACATTCAACCAGTCTGGATAAGGAGAAAGCAAAGCAACTCGTTGAACACCCAAATCAGCCAAGGTGGTTTGGATCGCCTTCGCGGCCATGACCACCGGAGCAGAAAGAATATCTTCAGCACGTGCCTGAATCGAAAGTGCTTCTTCATCACTAACCAAGTAAGAAGACCCGGTGCAAGCAAAAAGAAAAGCATCCAACCGCAGCGTCGCAAAGTCATTTACAAGCTCTGGCAGCAGCCTAAGATAGTCAATTGCCCGTTGCCGAGGGTCGGCACTTACGCTTCGCAACCGAAGCGCAAAGCATTCAGTTTCATCGGGCATCAACCGACGAAACTCTGGCTCTACCGTCGGATTTGCCTGAGGCACCCCCAGTCCAAACCAACCTTTCTCTCCATACTCTCTGCGGCTCACAAATATCGCCTTTTTTTGACCGCCCTAGTCAAACCGATATCTGAATATATTACTTACAAGAGAGATGGCGATGTTCTTCTTTGCCAGCGGCTATGCTACGGATAAGCTACATCAATGCACTCGTCAGGTCCGCTGCGCGTGTCGGCATACATCAATCTCCGCGTATAGAGCTTAGCTTAACTTCAGCATCAGCTCTTCGAGCGGCCTCAGCCAGCTCCTTAGTCACAATTGTCTTGCCAATAGGCGCGAGAGCAATTCCAGCCAGCTTGAGATGCTGAATTGCAAACGGTATACCAATAATTGTAATGGCACAAAAAATTGCAGAAGCAACATGACCAATTGCAAGCCATATTCCAGCAAGTAAAAACCAAATAATATTTCCCACCATTGCCAAACGACCGGTTCCAACATCATCTGCTTGGTTCAGATCTTTCCGACTAATAGCCTCCCGTCCAAACGGTAAAAAAGTAAACTGGCCAATAACAAAACAGGCTTTCCCCCAAGGAATACCGACAATTGTAATTAATGCCAATAGGCCGAGCGCCCACCAGCACAGCCCCATAAAGACACCGCCTAATACAAACCAAAGAAAATTACCTATTGCACGCATTACTATCTCCTCTAATTTTTCAAGTTTAGTTAATCCGCCTGCAAATCAACCCCAATAGTCTTAAGCCAGATGCGCAGAGTTATTAGGCAGCGGCTCTGCCAACGCCTGCCGAAAGAAGGTCGTCTGAAAAGCCAAATGACCATAGAGCTAACCAATAATCCGGTTACACACTCTTTGCGACTATAAATGATACATTGCTGTCTACTGATAAGGAGCCTAAAAAATGAGTAAAGCCTACCCTTGGTGTGAGCCCCCGTTTCCTGAGAAAGAACTCCCCCGTGCAGAGCTGGAAGACCGTATCGAAGAGCTGTTAGGCCATGTAAATACCATGGTCATGGCCACAATAAATAAGGCAGGCAAGCCTATTGCCAGCCCGATTGAATATTATGCAGACGGCCTCAATCTTTATTGCTTACCAGACTCGGGCACACCCAAGCTCGCAGCCATGCAACGTGACCCGAATATCTGCTGCGCCATACATATGCCATATCATGGCTGGCAAAGCGGCCGCGGCGCCCAGTTCTTCGGGCAGGTAAAAATCATAGAGCCGCACGCTGAAGGCTGGGATCATGGCATGGAAATCTTCAAGTGGCAGCCGTGGATGGAAGATTTAGGCATGGACACGGCCAAACCATTCGAACGCCAGATCGCCAAGATTGTGCCCGACAAAATCCTGTACACCGATGTGTGGCTTTGGAAGCGAGGCTATCACGCTAAGCAGGTGTGGAAAAAGGAGGGGTAACAAAGCTAGAAACTAGCCCTTTGTTTAAAACTCATAGCCCAGCGATGTAATAACACCGTAATCCTCATTTCCGAGCGCACCCTGGAGGGGTTTGTTGTCGTAGTCGTAGTAAAAACTCAAGTCCCAAAATAGGTCACTAATAAATTCCTGTCGGACGGATAGGTTCAGGTTCCCCCTGAAACGATCGGAGTCAGTAATACCTTGGTAAAGCGTAGGCGCAAAGTTGATGCGCATTTTCGGCGAATAAAGACGGTAAAACGTGTAGTCTAATGCCATCATTAACTCTAGGTTTGCGCCGGAATCGCTGAGGGTGCTATTGGCGTCATTCTCTCCAGTTTCTTTTTCCGTATTAACGGAAAGGCCTGTAAAGACGGCCAACTCAGTTTTATCGGTCTGAGCAAGAAAGCGGCCAATGCCGCTGGTCGCTGAAACACGAAGCTCAAGACCAAGCTCTTCATTTTGCTGAGCGCTTAAAGCGCCAAAATAAAACCATCGGTCGGATAAAAACCATTGCCGTGAACCTATCAGGTTGTTTCGCTTAGTGTCAGTGCCATCGCCTTTTTTTGTCAGGGTCGAGTTAAACGACAATGAAGTAAGTCTTTTTTGTGTCCTGTACTTAACATCACCGTCAAAGTTCCAGGTCAGCACATCGCTCGCCTGAGTGTAGTTAAGCCCCACCTTTACGTGACCATTCAAGCGGCTTAGGAAAGGGTCTTTGACGTTAATCTGCTCGGCTCTTACCACCTCGGTTATCGCCACAGTAAAGGGCTCTTTCTTGAGCGTCTTAACGGTCAAAACATTATCATTTGTATTGAGGTCAGGCGGCAGCTGCCCAAAGACCCGGGTCCCATCGCGCAGCTCCATCTGAATGTAATGATCACTTTCGATACGGGCGATACCCGCCCACTTTATATAAATCGTGCCCATCTCAGCGGTCGAGAACCGTAACTCACCGTAATTAAGATCTTTAATTTCACCCGTTAGCCGATCGCCGTTTTTAAGGTAAACAACATCGGTTTTGCCGCTTGCGAAGGCACTGGCAGAGATAAGACTCAGCGCCGATAGCAGCATAAGCAAATAAATAGGGGCAGCGCGCATAAACACTCTGCGCAATACAAGCCCAAGGATGTTCCCTATTGAACGCATTACAGATCTCCGCAACCAGGCTGCAAAAACTCAGCGGGCAGGATTATTCATTCGAAATACAGTAGAAGTTTAATGCTAGCAAAATAGCGGTTCGCCAAACACCCCCCCCAACACGGATGCCATTTTATTTTTCGGGGGATATTCTACATGCGATATAAAGGTGGCGGACTCAAATCAAAGTAGGTTCCTTTTTTAACCGGGCTGTCGCTGCCTTCCGCTATGTCACGTGTCTTTTTAGTCAACCAGCGCTCACAAGCGTCATGCCAGTTATAGGTATCGCCAATATAGCGAGCAGAAGACTCTCGGGCAGCATCAACGTCGTTGGTCCAATGCTCCAGTCTTGCTTCACTGAGATAGCAAGCACCATAGGCGTAAATACCGGTGCGCCAAATCAATGCTACCGGCAAACAAGCATAACCTCTGTCTTTCCACTCGGCTTCACTGCGAGGACAAAGCAACGTGATACCGCCACGATTGTCGAGCGTATCGGGCTCTTCATTCCAACGACGGTCCTGCTTTGATGAGCAAGGCTCTGTCTCGGTACCACAGAACCAATCGCTAAATGCGACAGGCTGATCGCAGATATTGCGCACTTTAGTTGGCACAAATGAACTGGCGCTTTTTTGAATCTGGATACATTCATTCGCAGAGACGATATCCGTATCTGCGGGGGGCTCTGCCGCCCAAACCGGGATGCAGCTTGCGAGAAACAGCATACTGATGAACAACCTAAAAGGCGTCAAACTCTAACTCCTGAATCAGGAATAACCCCTAATTACGACAGATTTACCCCGAATTGGTTCTGCTATCAACCTACAGGGCGCAATCGAGTAGTAAATCCGATGAGAACACGTGAACGCAGCGTCACCACCCAATGGACAAACACCGTCCGCAGATTGAGAATGACAGCACCCGTTGAGTCCTCATGTGTTTTGCATTCGCACTAAAACTGCGACACTCTTAGGCAGCACATCACCCTTTAATTGACAGTCGCAGGACAATTGCAATGAGCAAAAGCACACTCAATCGCCGCACCGTACTAAAAGCCATGGGCACCGCCCCCATTCTGGCCGCAGCACCTCAAGCCGTAAGGGCGATGAACGAATCCGATGTGATTGTTATCGGGGCTGGCTTATCGGGATTGAACGCAGCACTCATGCTGCAAGGTGAAGGCTTGGATGTGCGGGTTCTGGAAGGCCGTAACCGCATCGGTGGCCGCATGCAAAGCTTACGCAATGTGCCTGGCAATCCGGAAGTGGGCGGCACATCGTTCGCCCCAGGCTATGCCCGTTTAGTTGATGCCTGCAACAACTACGGGGTCGGCCTTGTCGATCTCACCGCTGTTGTTCCTTACTATTACCAGCGTGAACTTATTTTAAACGGCGAAGTCATTTCGCCGGAGCAGTGGCCAACAAGTCCGCTGAATCCATTCCCTGAAGACTCCAAGCAAATGATGCCGTGGAGTATTCTTGGTGCATTCATGGCAAAGAATAATCCATTGCAATATGCCGATGCATGGATCGACCCAAAAAATGCTCAATACGATATTTCATATTATGACTGGCTTAAACAAAACAACTGGAACGATGCCTCCATCGACCTCGCCTACAACACAAACCCAACTCATGGGATGAGCGCTTACGAAGTGTCTGCACTCATGATGATGTTTTCCGGTGCATTTTCTGGCGTACAGCAACAAATCGCGCGCTCCTCAGGCGGTGCCATGGGGTATACCGCGAAAGGCGGCAACCAAAGCATTCCCGAAGCCATGGCGAATGCGCTAAAGCATGAAGTACAACTGAACACAACGGTAACCGGCATTCGCAGCGAAGGCGGTCAGGCCGAAGTGCATTGCGCGGATGGCAGTATTTATCGGGCTAAACGGGTTATTTGCTCTGTGCCTTGCTCGGTACTGCGCCTCATTAAAATTGATCCGATTCTTTCCGGCCCGCAGGCCCGTGGTGTTAGCACGCTGGAATCGCAAGTGGTTAACCAACTGCATCTGGTTGCCAAAGAACCTTACTGGGAACAAGACGGTTTAAACCCCAATATGTTCAGCAACAGTCTGGCTGGCATGGTTGTGGCTGAACACAAAGGGGCAAAACCGGCTGATGTGTCCAGCCTCACTATTTGGATACGCGGCCAGGATGCGGCCTGGATGGATACTCAAGCTGATGCCGTTTCAACCAAAGCGGTAATGGATGACTTCTTACGGATGCGCCCTGCGGCCAAAGGCAAGGTAGAGATTGTCGGTTATAAATCGTGGTATCGCGATCCATTCTCTATCGGCGACTGGGCTTATTGGCAACCGGGTCAGGTTTCTAGCTTCGCAACCGAACTTGGCAAACCGCATGAACGGATTCATTTCTGTGGCGAGCATACGGCAGTGTCAAATCGCGGCATGGAAGGCGCTATGGAGTCTGGCGAACGAGCGGCCCTAGAAGTGCTTAATAGCATCTAAGCAATAGCAACTGCTCATTGAAACGGAACCTCAAATACACACTGGTTGTATGGCTTATTGCTTTGCCAGTGCTGGGCTCAACACAGGATCAGAGTGATTTGAACATGGAACTGAGGAAGGCCATACAGAGTGTGCAGGAAGCCGCTTACTTGCAACAGTGCATACAGCAAATTGATCAGGCCAAACTGCAACGTTTCAGGCGCAAAGCGGAGCACACAAAGGTGCAGATAGAAACGCTGTGTGCTAATGGTGAACGTCTTCCGGCCAGCGATCTTGCGGTAACCTTCGTGCGCCTGCACGCCGAAAATCAGACAGCACTGCAGGTAAAAAAGTGCACTGAATTGGCACCCGGAATAGTTCCACAGTTTTCAGTTGCGACGTTTGATGGCAGCGTAAACGGTCGCCATATTTGCGACCTATGAAACAATCTGAGCGCATTCCTCTAGGCCGCTACCGACACTACAAAGGTCAGGACTACAGTGTTGTAGGCTTTGCTCAGCATTCCGAAACTGAAGAAACAATGGTTTTGTATGTGCCGCTGTATGGCAACGGCGGTTACTGGGTCAGACCGCTGAGCATGTTTATTGAAACCGTCAGGGTAGATGGCGTAGAACTGCCGCGCTTCCAATTCGCAGGGTAGCCCCGCAACGCTTAACAGTGGCCCTGCGTTGATGCCTCTGCTACCGCAGTATGATGGGCTTCACTGCCTTTTAGGCGTCGCCGGCAAAGACCTCAGCAGCCGCCGCGAGCCTAACAATAAAAGCAATGCAGCAATAACAATAGCCACCGCAACCAGCCAACCGTCGAACACCAGAGTGCCACTCCGATGGATTCCCCACGCTAGAAAAACCACACTTAATGATGCAACTGCTGTGGTGAAACCATGCATTATCTGGTTACCGGTACTGAGCAACAAACCGAAGAAAAATAGGGTGGCTGCAGGCAAGGGTATTTGCAACAAAATCACCGGATCACCGAAAGTCTTAAATGCGACCAGTGCGCTTGTTAAGCCCACCACCGAGAATGGCCACATGGCAAACCGGCTGCGATAGAAAAATGGCTGGCTCAGCGCCAATAGGACAACTGGTACGCTTAACCACAAGGTTCGACCGACACACGCCACAACCACTGCCGCTTGGCTTAGCACCACAAAACTAAAAAAGAGCATGTCCAAAGTACTGTGGCCATTGGCGCTGGCTGTCTCGGGGGTCAAGTACCAACGGTCCACATGGTTCTGAGTAATTTCGAAAGTGCTGCCCACCATCATCAGTAATACCGTCAATGAAAACATGCCGGGGTAATCGGCCCTGGCGGCCACCAACTCAGATTGCTGCTGGACAACAAATAGCAGAAGCAGCGGCACCAGCAGCGCATAGACATGCGCACCGAGCACCCATGCCGCAACCAGCGGCGGTAGCTGAACCCTTCGACTGTGGGCCGCGGCACCTGCCGCAGGCTTTGTACTCATAAATACTCCGTCAAAAATCCAATCTGAGCAGCAAAATCAGCACTGCACTGGACTCACATCATACCCTCCAGCACAATCTACACTATGAACAGCCCAGCAAATACCCCACCCATAGAATTGCCGACTGGCTGGCTCAAGGGCCTTATTCCGACAATGAATGACACGGGCTTCATGTTTGAAGTGCTGGATGACTACGCGCTGGACTTTATCCGCTATAGCGGCGAGTGCGATAGTGAGGTTCTCGAACTCGGCTGTGCCTATGGTGTAGCTACAATTCCGGCGCTGGAGGCCGGAGCAAAGGTCCGGGCTTGCGATATCGACCAACGGCATCTCGACATATTATTGTCCCGGGTGCCCGATGCCCTTAAAGCCCAACTCAAAACTGAATTGCAGCGCCTGCCCGATGCCCAATTGCCCGATAATCAATTTTCCGCGCTACTGTGTTCGCGCGTATTTCATTTTCTGACCGGCGATGAAATCGATGCGTCGCTGATCAATATGTATCGCTGGTTGAAGCCGGGCGGCCGACTTTATCTTATTGCCGATACACCCTACGGTATATGGCGCAATTTCATTCCCGTTTGGAATGCCAATCACGAACAAGGCGTGCGCTGGCCGGGCTATATGTCACCGCTCCTCGAATTCCTACCGTACAAGCCCTCCGGTGATCATGTTGGGCCGCCGTTCATGAATCTCATGAGTCCGGAACTGCTTACTCGCGCCTGCGAAGAAGCGGGCTTTACCACGCTGCGCGCCGACTGGATTGCGCGCAATGATTTCACCGGCAGCGGCCAGATGGATGGTCGGGAAAATTGCGGCATTGTTGCCGTAAAGCCCGAATAGAATATTCCGGCACTCTTTCAGGAGACAATTGTGATCAAAGGCTTTCACCACGCAGCATTATCTACCCCAAACCTCCGGCGCTGTCTTGAATTTTACACTGACGTCGTTGGCTGCGAAGTCGCCTATGAGTTTGGCTGGCCCAAAGGCTCGACAGATGCAGACAAAGTAACGGGCCTGCTTGATTCGGAAGCCAACGCTGCCATGCTAAAGCTCGGCGATAGTTTTCTGGAAGTGTTTGAATTCACCTCCCCGCAGCCAAAACCTCAGCGCGGTGAACGACCTGTCTGCGATAACGGCATCACTCACATTGCCGTTGAAGTTAACGACATCCACAGTGAGTACAAGCGGATGAAATCTGCGGGAATGGCTTTTCATTCTGAGCCCATGGCGCAGGAAAGCGGTTTTATGGTTTACGGGCGAGACCCCGATGGCAATGTGCTCGAACTCATTGAATACACCTAACAATTGCGTCTGAACACTTAACCCAGAAATACAGTTATAGTACTAATGTGAAAAGTCTACGCACCCAAGTAGAAGAATTGTTGCCCAACTGGGCGAGCTGGTATCCGAGCCTGTTTCATGCGGCCGAAGATCTAGGCATTATCCGCGCCAGAGTGTGCGATCCCAACTCACTTAACCTGCACAATAGGCATCGGTCGATTGTGGATCAGGCCAAGGCTGCTCACCGCGAGCAATGGGGCGGAGATGACAAAGGCAGCTGATCCGTCGCGCTAGACAAAGGGGGCTTAACCCGATACTGCGGCTGTGCAAATTGCGCTTACCTAAATGACAAGCAATAACGCATAAAAAAGCCGGAAGCCTAGGGCTCCGGCCTTTTTATCGCAGAGGAGCAACAGGGCGGCGCCTTGTTGACCTGCTTAATGGCTGTGGCTTACGCGACCTTCACATCCGGAATACCAAACAGGCTCTTCCATTCTTTTGCAATAAGAAGATCCATCAACTCAGACGATTTGCCTTCCTGCTTCTTTTCCATCTCGAACATCATGGTAGCCAGGGATTCATCAACCTGCGGGCCAAATAAGCTGCGCAGATACTCTAATGGCACACGGGGCTCTTCCTCGTCGAAGGTACCGTCCGCATTAAAGCGTGGCGGCAACATCGGCGGTACGTAATACACATTTGGCTCTGTGCCAAACTCAGGATGCAACGGCAAGGCCACTTTCCACTGATTCACCAGTTTGTCGATTGGACCGTCTTTGTCTTCCAAGAAGCCAACAAAACGCAAACGGCCTGGGCACTGTCGGGCACAAGCTGGCGCGACACCCTCTTCCAAGCGCGGGAAGCAGAAGATGCACTTCTGACTTTTGCCGGTCACATAGTTAAAGTAAACCTTATCGTAGGGGCAGGCCTTGTTGCACTCGCGGAAGCCCTGACACTTATCTTGATCAACCAGCACAATGCCATCCTGCTCGCGCTTATAAATGGCACGTACCGGACACGCTTCTAAACACGCCGGTTTGGTGCAGTGGTTGCACAGACGTGGCAAATAGAAGTGATAGTTGTTGGGGTAATCACCACTCGACGTGTCTTCGTCATAGTTGGCGCCCTTACCCATCTCTCGTTCCTGTTTAAGAATTTCTTGGGTGCCTTTGAAATACACCTCATCAAAGTTCAGCGGAATTTCTTCTCCATGATCTTCTTTGAGAGGCAGCACACCAGGGTTTAGTGCGGTGCCGGCTTCGTTCCAGCCACCGCCGCCCTCTTCCCAGTAACGCGGATAACCCGGGCCAGGCTTAGTTTCAACATTATTCCACAACATATACTCCTGACCTGGCTCGTCTGTCCACAGGCTCTTACATGCTGCTGTGCACGCCTGACAGCCAATACATTTGTTCAGGTCAATGACCATCGCCACTTGTCGTTGGGTCATGATAAATATCCTTCTTTATTTTTTGTCGCGTTAACTTTGTGTACTTCCCAGGAAGATCTATGCTGCTTCCACATACTTTTCAAAATCACAGGTGTAATCATGGTAAGTCTGATTTGGCACCACATCGGGTGCTGCAAAACTCAGCTGTCCATATTCACCAACCATCTGCACCGGCTTTAATAAACCACCTGTGGGCATTACTGCATTAAAGTTAGCCCGATTCTTAAACATCATCGGGTCCCAGCCGTGGTACATAAACAGCTGCTTCGGCTGCATACTTGAACTCACATGAGCCATACAAATGAATGAGCCGAAGTCATTAAAGACACGCATCA
>Ga0315322_10002459_pt1 | contig 14323 bp, 13 predicted proteins | sample M110021515metaG_FD_203461 | JGI IMG/M metagenome (GOLD analysis project Ga0315322, IMG submission 203461) | Ammonia-oxidizing marine archaeal communities from Monterey Bay, California, United States - M1 100m 21515 | ecosystem: Environmental > Aquatic > Marine > Intertidal zone | place: USA... | reverse complement strand
CCAGCGACGCCGGTGTGAAGTCGCATTCCGAAGTCACCGCGACTACGATTCCTGTCCTCGCATCGTGTCGGCCGTGCCGACCCAGGAGTCCATCGTGCCCGAGCCCCTTTCCTTCGAGCAAGTCGCCATCCTGTTTGAGTCCCTTGGAGTCCATTCCTTTGGGGCCGCGCTGCCCGAGGGCCGCATCCAATGGACCAACACAGAGGATGAGGTTGTCGCACACGCGCGGTGCCAGGCCATTCTCAGCTACGCGTCCACCAACGCCAGCGTGATGTGGGCCGAGAAGATTCCGTCGTTCACACAAGCCGGCGTGCCTTGCCTTCCCGCACCCGACGACACCGGCTACGAGCAAGGCCTCGATGAGAACGAGGCCCAGGAGCTCGCGACCCAGGCCGCCCAGCTGACCAACGCCCAATTCCTCTACGCGGCGCCGACCGGTGGTGGCGGCAAACTGTTTCTCGCGATTCGCGACTTCACTCCCGGTAAGCCCGAGGCAGATCCAGAGGCCGATGCGAAGCGCCTGGTGTCGACAATGGCGTGGGCGCAAGAGCGTCTGCAGCAGCTGTCGGGGCTGCTGTCCGACGAGCGCGTGGAAGAAGCGCCCGGTCTGCTGAAGGCCTTCGCATCGCAGGCGAAGCAGCAGGCGGACTTCGTGGTGCCTGGCACTGAGCTGGCCGGACGGCTCACCGGACTGTCGGTGCAGGCCACAACGTGGTCCACCGCCCTGCGCATGGACGCCAGCCACCGCGATCGAGTGGCCTACGAGATGGCGATCGCCATCAACGGATTTGGCGGAGACGCTGCCGGCGACGCCTGAGCCCTACCGGTAGACCACCAGCCAGGAATTGAGCAGGATGTTGCCGCTGCCGCCCGTGGGGGGGGCACTGCCGTTGAGGTTGCCTTGGTAGAACAAGACGGCGTCGGATCCGGGCGTGACATCGCCCGTGACATCGATGACCCAGGGGTCCACCCGCTGACCGGGACACCATCCGCCACGACCAAACCACCAAGTGCCCCACTGATTGGGCACCACACCGTCCAACACCGCGTCCGTGCATCCAAGGGCTGTACCGGCCACGCTGTAGAGCTCCGAGTAAGTGGTATCGCCCACGTCAAAGTCGTGGCCGTGGCGACAGAACTCCGCACAGCTTGAGCTGTCGGCACCGTGACCCGTGATGATGGCGCGAAGCTCGACGTGGGCGGCGTCCGCGGGCACCGACACTTCCATGGGGGTGCGGGTGTTGTAGTTCTCGTTGAACGTGCCGCCCGTATAGAGCGGGATGGCCTCAACCGGGCGGTAGCCCTTGCCTTGGTTGGACATGCGGAGCGTGGTGGTGATGGCCGTGGGCTGCACGTTCCACGAGGGCGCCCACTGGATGCGGAAGGTGTGCTCCCCGCCGGTGTTTAGCCACGCCAGCGCATGAGTGGCGTCGACGACCCAGCGACTTTCGCGGTGGTAAGTGGTGATGTAGCGGGCCATTTCTTGCCACGCCTCGGTCTCGGGGTTCCACCACCAAGTGTGGGCGAGGTAGTCCCACGCACCGCAGTTGCCGGCCTCGCGGGCGCTCTGATCGGGGCACTCGAACAGCACGTCGATCTCGAGGGTGTCGAAGGTCTCCATGGTGGCCGCGTCCGGCAGCTCCACGGTGACGTCGTGGAACTCCGAGATGATGCGGTCATCGAAGGTGGCCACGCCGTCATCGCCCACCGGCGCCGTGCTGGGACCCCACAGCTCCACATCGGTGGTGGTGATGGCGTCCATCTGGGTCTGGCGAAGCGACTCGAAGTTGAAGTACTCCGGCTCACGAGCCATCGACTCGAGGCGGTCGTCCCAAGGCCAGTCGCCAGAGATCTCGGCTTCGACCCAAGATGCCGAGCCAAGCCCGCGAATCTGTCCGAAGTGGTCGACTGCCCAGCCCCCGGCACCGACCCCTCGGGCCATGTTGACCATCAGCCCGCTGATGTCCCGAGCGGGCTCGCTCAAGACGTGGAGGCGCGGGGACCACCAGTCGGCGTCGTCGTCGGACATCGATGCCAGCAGCTCGCTGATGCGCTCGGCCATCGGCTCGCCGTGTGTGACCACGTCGTCGGGGTCGCCGCTGTAGACCGCAAAGAAGTAGTGCACGTTGGCCGGGGAGTCCTCGATGAGCTCGTCGAGCTCGACCGTCCACCACGAGTCACCCGATGCGATGTTGACCGAGTGGGGAATAATCAGGTAGCTCTCGCAGCCTGACCAGTTGTCGGAGAGGGTCCAGTCATCTTCATCGATGAGGGACAAGGTGAAGTCTTCGACCTGGGCCCGGCGCACGTAGTCCCCACCGGGACCGGGCACGAACGGCCGCTCCTCCAGCCCGAACTCTTCACAATTGATGTCGGCGTCGGTGTCGGCATCCGTGTCGGCGTCGGTGTCGGCATCCGTGTCGGCGTCGGTGTCAGCATCCGTGTCGGCATCGGTGTCGGTATCGGCATCCGTGTCGGCGTCGGCATCGGCCTCTTCGCCGTTATCGGACTTCTCTTCGTCGCCGCCATCACAGCCGGCGAAGACGAGGGTCATCGGAAGCAACAGCAAAGCAGCAAGACGATGGGACATACAGCACCTCGGTGGTCGCGAGTGCCGACACTCTACGGGCGCTCGGCTACTCCTGCGCCCGCTGAACACGCCTTTGACGCACCGTCACATCCCCGCCTCAATGTGTGCCGAAGACGTGGTCCCAGAGAGTGGTGGACACACCGAACTTGCGGTCCTGGTGCTTGGGGCTGTGATGGTGCAGCAGGTGGTGCTTTTTCAGGGCGAGGAACCAGCTGTGCTTCAGCTTGACGTGGTGGGTCGCAAAGTGCACCACGTCGTAGAACATGTAGCCGAAGAGGAAGCCTGAGAATGCCACCCAGCCCCACTGCGGGCCGAGCGCGAGGCGGAACAGCAGCCCGAACACAATGCCCAGCGTGATGCTCACGGCCGGCGGCATCACGAGGCGAAAGCGGTCGCGGTCCCACTCGTGGTGGACGCCGTGCACCAGAAAGTGAGCGCGCGGTCCCCACGAGGTGTCGGGAATCCAGTGAAACGCGCTGCGGTGGAGCGAGTACTCGGTGAAAGTCCAGCTGAACCAGCCTCCGAGCGCCGCCAACAGGCCCAACCCCACGGGAGCGCCGTTGGACACGCCAAAAGCGAACACCACCACGCTGACGGGCACATAGATGAGAGGCACCACCCACCACGGGGTGCGCGAGAACATGTCGAAGAAGTCACTCTCGAACATGCGCGGCGACTCAGGACTCGCACGCACCACACCATCCTCCTGTGCAATCGGACGCTGCCTCATAATTCGTTGGGCGCGCTCCGGACGCGGTTGTCGCCCCCATCGCTATACTCCCTGCGCCCTCGCACCCGGTGTCCGATGCCCAGCCTTCGCTACACGGTTCTCCTTGCCCTCGCGGCCGCACTTTCCGGCTGCTCCGAAGAACCGCCGCCACCGCCGCCGCCCGCGCCCACGCCTCCCAAGGAGGTCAAGGCGCCTGTCGAAGACACCGGCGGACCGACCGGGAGCGCGCGTCCGCGCATCACCAAGCTGTCGTACAGCCCAGGGCGTCCCACCACGACCGACCATATCCGTCTTGAGGTGAAGGCCGAAGATCCCGACGGCACGCCCGTCCACTTCAAGTACCAGTGGTTCATCAACGAAGCGCGCCAGGTCCATCTCAAGCGCGACAACCTGCCCGCAGCATCCATCGAGCGGGGCGACGTCGTGGTCTGCGAGGTCACGGTCATCGACCGCGACGGACAGGAGGCCATGCGCAAGACCGCAGAGATCGAGATTGTGAACTCGCCGCCGGTCTTCATCACCGACCCGCGCCAGGTGAAGAAGCTCGATGGACTGCAGCTTCGCGCAGAGGACCCCGACGGCGACAAGCTGACCTTCACACTGACGGGGGCACCCGATGGCATGGTCATCGATGCATCGCGTGGGGTCATCAAGTACAAGGGCTCCACCAAGGAAAAGGGCGGTCACTACGAAATTGAGGCCAAAGCCGACGACGGTTCCGGCGGCACGGCCTCCTGGCGCTTCGGCATCGATGTGTCGGCGGGCAGCGACGGCCAGAAGAAGACTGCAAAGGCCGGTGAAGCGGCCCCGGCCGATGGCGACAAGGGCGCAGAAGGCGATGAATCCGGCGGCAAGAAGAAGCGCGAGCGGCAGCGCTCCGCTTGGTAGATCGCCCCTTCGGAGCGGCAGCGCACCGCCTCGCACGGGATGCTCCGCTTCGTTCGGGGTTCGCAGCCGGGCTGGAGCAGCTCCTTCGTCAGCTGGGCTCAGCCCCGAGAGCGAACCGCGCTGACCAGCTGGCCGACGACCGCTTCGATGGGGTCGACGCCCGACAACACCAGATCTGCGATGTGAAGGCAGGGCGCCACGAAGGTGTTGTGCATCGGCCTCACGGTGGCAAGGTACTGGTCGAGCACACCGTCCACGGTGCGCCCGCGGGCGACCACATCGCGGCGGATTCGGCGCACCAGTCGGATGTCATCGGGGGCATCCACGTAGACCGACAGCGCTGCGAGAGCGGCCACCCGAGGGTCGGCAAGGGTGAGAATGCCCTCCACCAGAATGATATCGGACGGTTCCACCACTTCAGGCTCGGGCAGACGGCAGTGAGTGGGGAAGTCGTAGACCGGCAAGCCGGCAGCGCGGCCGGCGAGCAGCTCGCGGAGGTCGCGCACCAAGCGAGCGGTGTCGAGGGCGTCGGGGTGGTCGTAGTTGTGGCCGCGGGGCTCCGCGACGTCGAGGTAGTAGCGGTCGTGGGAGATGAGCAGCGCATTCAGCTCCACGGCGGCGCGCTCTGCCGCAGTGGACTTCCCGCTTGCAGTGCCCCCCGCGATGACGACCAGAAAGGGGCTCATGGCAGCTCTTCTCCACGCACCCGGAGCGGACCGCGCAGACGTGCACCGGCCGCGCACTCCAGGATTCCAACGTCGACCTCGCCCCGGATGTCTGCGGTGGCGGTGAGCCGCAGATGTTCGCGACACCGCAGCCGGCCTTCGAAGCGACCGGAGATGATGGCCCGCGCAACGTCGGCTTCACCCTCCACCACACCGGTGGGGCCGATCTCCAGCACCTCCTCGGTGTAGAGCCGGCCGACGAAGGTGCCATCTACACGAACGCGCCCCTCGAAGGAGAGATCACCTTCGTGGCGCGCGTCTGCACCAAACACTGCGGAGAGCTGTGGCTGGGAGCGTTGCTGTGGTTCGGAGGACATGCGCCCGGCCTAACCGCCGAATCAGACGGCGGAGAGCCGCTCGATGAGGGTCTCGAGCTCTGCCTTGGACAGGTACTCGATGACGATGCGCCCCTTTTCCCCCCGCGCACGGGACTCGACCTTGACCTTGCTGCCCAGCTTGCGGCTGAGGCGATCGCCGAGCTTCTGCATGGCGGGCGAGGGACGGCGGCTGCGAGAGCCCTTGGGACGCACGAGGCTGGCGACCAGACGCTCGGTGGCGCGCACGGAGAGGTCCTTGGCGATGACCTCGTTGAGGATGCGCAGGAGCTGCTGTTCGTCGGACAGACCGAGCAGTGCCTTGCCATGGCCCGCTGACACGCGGCCCTGACGGACTTCCACGAGCGCCCGCATCGGCAGGCGAAGCAGGCGGATGGCGTTGGCCACCGTGGCGCGGTCCTTGCCGACCCTCCGGGCAACTTCCGCCTGGGTGAGCCTGAACTCGTTGACCAGGCGGTGGTAGCTCTCGGCGGTCTCAATGGGGTCCAGATCTTCGCGCTGGATGTTCTCGACCAGAGCCAGCTCAAGCTGCTCGCGGCTTCCGATCTGCTCCCGGACCCAGCAGGGCACGTCCTCAAGGCCGGCGAGGCCAGAAGCCCGAAGACGCCGCTCACCTGCGATGAGGATGAAGCCGGTCCCGCCTTCGTTTCGCCGCACCAACAGAGGCGTGAGAACACCGTGGGCGCGAACCGACTCGGCGAGCTGCTCCAAGCCCTGCCCGGAGAAAGTCATCCGAGGCTGCTCGGGGTTGGGCTTGATCTGGTGGATCGGCACCATGCGGAGAGCCTTGTCGGCCCCACGGTTGCGGTTGGCCGGCTCCATGCCGTCGTCGTCGAACAGGTTGTCGGGGATGAGCGCCGACAGCCCGCGGCCCAGCGGCGAGCGGTTGAGGGTGCGAGGCGAGCGGCTCATGCCGCACCTCCACCGATGACACGCAGCTTGGGACGAGAGTCCACAGCGGGCGCAGTCTCCTCGACATCGGCCTTCTCGATCCGATCGATCATCTCAAGCGCAAGGTTGCAGTACGCGATGGCACCGCGACACAGAGGGTCGTAGGCGTGGATCGGCTTGCCAAAGCTGGGCGCCTCTCCAAGCCGCACGTTGCGGGGAATCTCGGCGTCGAAGACTTCCCCACCAAACACCGCGCGGGCCTGGTCGCAGACGTCGCGGGCGAGGCGGGTGCGCCGGTCGACCATGGTGAGCAGAATACCGGCACGTTCGAGCTTGCGGTTGAGACCGCCCCGCCGAATCTGCTTGATGGCCCGGAGCAGCTCACCGAGCCCCTCCATGGCGTAGTACTCAGCCTGGAGCGGAATCACGACCCCGTCTGCGGCCGCCAGCGCATTGACCGTGAGGAGGCCAAGCGAGGGAGGGCAGTCGAGGATGACGTAGTCGTAGTCGCCGGCTTGCTGCTGGAGTGCCTTGCGCAAGCGGAACTCGCGCTGCTCGGCATCGACCAGCTCCACCTCCACACCCACCAGCTCACGGGTGGCCGGGGCGAGGTGCATGCCGTCGACGTCGGTGGGCACCAACACGTCGCCTAAATCGCAGAAGCCGAGCAGGACATCGGCAATGCCGCGCCGCACTTGGCTCTTCGAGTGACCGACACCACTGGAGGCATTGCCCTGCGGGTCGAGGTCGATCAGGAGGACCGAGCGGTCTTCCAGGGCAAGCGCTGCCGAGAGGTTAATGGCCGTCGTGGTCTTGCCCACGCCGCCCTTCTGGTTGCTGATCGCAAAGACGCGCGTCATGGCGGGAGGTCTCGTGGTGGGGAGGGTAGCAGGGGCTCCGTTCCACGGGGAGTGGGTGGGAGCGGACGGGTCGCCGGGGGAAGTGGGACCGCGGTGGGATCCCGACTGTAGCGAGCAGGTGTTGCCAGCGCAAGACCTCGCCCTAGAATCCACCTCAAGTTTCGTGGAACCCCCCCCTCCGACGTGAAACTCGACTTCGTTCCCCGGAGAGGAGGCATGCCTTCCCGGTCAAGCTCGTGACAAGTCCACCCGATTTGTGGTCCAGCAGTGGTCTCGCCGGACCGAGCACCGGTAGCCTCCGCCGACCACGCCACCCCCCGGCAACCGCGCATCGGAGATCCCCTGGGCCAGGCCCCCGCACTGTCCCTCGAGTGGACCACCCAGACCCGCCCCCCCATTGAAGCCGTCGCAGTCGATCCCGACCCACTCCCCTACCCGGAGGAGTACCGCGACCGCATCACCATCGATGTGATTCACGATGGTGACGTCATTCCAGAAGAATACCTAGTCGATGGACGGGGCCGACCCATCTCCCGCGATGCGATCGACCGCGCCTACATCCACGAGCGCGACTGGGGGGCGAGCTTCGTCGCCGGCCGAATCGCCCGACGCCTCGGCCTGGAGTGCTTCCACAACGTCACCACCGCGCGCTGCCTGCTCGACTTCGGGCGCTTTCCCGGCGTCACGCGTCCCGGCGCACCGCATCTGCGCCGCTCGGCCATCAACCTCCCCTTTGCCGACCGGCTCCGCTTCGCCCAAGCCCGTCGTCTGCTCGAAGAGCACTACGACGTCATCTCCAAGGCCATGGACGAAGCCATCCGCGGCAAGCTCCTCAAGATCGCAGTCCACACCTACGACCGCTACAACCCGAGCGGCACGGAGCGCCCGCAGGTGTCGGTCATCAGCCGAGCGCTCGGCTACCAGATGGACGGCGAGCTGCCCTACGGCGTGTTCGACCCGCTGTACCCCGACATTCTCGCCGAATTCACGGTCGACCGCATGCTGCCATCGCGCCTGTCACTCCAATTGGAACGTCAGGGGATGCCCGTCGCCCAGAACTACCCCTACCTGCTCCCCGAGGGATCTCCCGAGGTGCGTCACCAAGTGTGGTCGTTCTTCGACTGGCTCGAAGCACGGTTCCAGACGGCCCATCCCGACACCGAGACCAGTCCGGCCTACCAGTTTGTGTGGCGGATGCTCAAGGACACCAACATGCGGCTGGGCGACGCCGGCATGCTGCGGGCCTACATCCATCGCTTCCGTCGGCCGCCGTCGTACTACGCGCAAGCGTTCTCCAACGCCGAAGACGCCTACCGCCACATTGAGCGCTACCTGCGCCGCAACCACGACGCGGTCATCAGCGAGTACCGCTTCAGCGCCGAGCGGCCAATGAGCTTCGGCATCGAGGTGCGCAAGGACCTCATCCACGAGCTCGACCATCTCGGGCGCCCGGTTCGACTGGTGCCCGAGCGCGCCGCCCGCATCGCCGACGGCATCGCCGACGCCGTCATCACCTATCTCACCGAAGACCGCGTCCCCCACGACTTCCACGACCCGGTCATGGCCCGCACTAGCCGGTGGTATGGCCCGGGTGGCGAGCCCAACAAGTAGGCCCGATCCTGCGCAGTCCTGGAGTCACCCTGCGACTGCGGTAAGCGTCGGTCCGTTAGGATGCCCCCGATTTCGACCCTGGGTCCTCGGATCCGGGCGTCCCAGCTGTCACCCCTTCCTGGGCGGAGGCCTGATGTACCACGACTTCCTCATTCTCGGCGGCGCTGGCCTCGTGGGCCTTCAGGTCTGTCGCCACCTCGTGGGCCGCTTACAGCCCCGGAGAATCGTGGTCGGCTCGCTGCTCGAACACGAAGCGGTCGCCGCCTGCCAGGCCCTCGAAGACGAATTCGGCGACAAGGTGGCGTTCGTGCCCGCTTGGGGCAATCTCTTTGTGCCGTCGGACTGCGCCAACGCGTCTCGCAACGACCTCATGGCCGACCCCATTGCCCGTCGTCGCCTGCTTCGCTCGCTCTACGACGACTTCGAAGCCAGCTACCGCTCCAACCACCTGGTCCGGCTGATCCGCCAGCACCGTCCCGAGGTCATCGTCGACTGTGTGAACACGGCCACCGGCCTGTCCTACCAGAACGTGTTCGACGGCTCGGCCAAGGTGCGCGCCTGGCTCGGCGAAGACGGTACTTTCGACAACGCCGGCACCGCCGACCTCGAGTCCTTCCTGCTGTCGCAGTCGGTGCCCCAGCTCATCCGCCATGTGCGCTTCGTCCACCGCGCCACCACCGAGTACCAGACCCGCGTGTACCTCAAGGTCGGCACCACGGGCACCGGTGGGATGGGCCTCAACATCCCCTACACCCACAGCGAAGACAAGCCTAGTCGAGTGCTTCTCGCCAAAAACGAGGCGGCCTTTGGCCACACCGGCCTGCTCTTCCTGCTGGCCCGCACCCCCGACGCCCCGATCGTCAAGGAGGTCAAGCCGGCCGCGATGATTGGCTACCGAGCGGTCCGCGTGCGCAAGGCGCGTGACAAGCACAACAACTCCGACCTCTACACCCCCAAGCGCCTGGCTCTCCACACCACCGACAAGCTGTCGCTGCGCGAGGATGCCAGCAGCTACGAACAGGCGGGTGAGCTGGTGGTTCCGCTTGTCGACACGGGCGAGAACGGTGTGTTCACCCGAGGCGAGTTCGCGGCCATCACCGCGCTTGGGCAGATGGAGTACATCACGCCTGAGGAGATCGCCCGCGTGGTGGTCCATGAGATTCGAGGCGCGAACACCGGTCGCGACATCATCTCCGCGGTCGACGCGAGTGTGTTGGATCCCAGCTACAAGGCGGGTCTGATTCGCAATGCAGCACTCAACGACCTCGACGTGGCCGAGCACGACTCGGGCATTCCGAGTGTGGCACTGGGTCGACTGGGTCCACCTGAGCTGTCCAAGCTTCTGTTCGAGGCGTTCCTGCTGAAGCACGTGTGCGGCACTCTGCAGCAGGCAGTGGCCGATGGTGTCACGGCTGAGGGGCTGTCGAACGCGCTGGTGGAGGCCCTCAACGAGTCCGGAGTGGCCCGCACCGCACCTTCGATTGGAATTCCGGTGCTGCTTCCCGACGGGAAGACCATTCTGCGCGGTCCCCGTATCAACGTGCCCGAGATGGTGGGTCATGCCACGAGTGTGACTCTGGCAGACGAGTCGGCGCGCGAGAAGTGGATTGCGAAGGGTTGGATCGACCTGCGGGTGAGCAACCTGGCGTCGTGGCAGGCCCGCTTCCGGAAGATGCTGCAGGCACGCGCTGTGTTGCGAAATGCAGGGTCGGCGGCGGCAAGCATTCGCACGTACTCGTCGGACAAGTTCGAGATTGGCGAAGTAGTGGCGTGGATCTTCAACAACGAGATGGGTGGGTATCGGATCAAGTAGGGGGACTCCCCTGCCGCCTCCCGCAGCCAGAGCTCACCGAGACCAGCTCCTCAGTCGCAGTCTTCGGGCACGATGCGCTCATAGGAAATGCGCATCATCGGCCATGAGCAGTCGGAGCCCGAGTTCTGGCTCCAGCGACCGTCGCCGTAGTCGGTCCAGTTGGCCGCGCAAGGCAGCTCAAAGTTGGAGTAGCCCACGTTGGGGTAGCCCAGTCCATCCCACCCTACGCTGACGAACAAGTCAGGAGCCGTCAGCGCGCCTGGCTCGATCTGGTCGCTGAAGTCGAAGGTCAGCCAGGCAGCCACTTGGTCGCGGTCATCGCCCGACCAGTCGGCGTCGGCGGGGAGGCGAAGGTCAGACCAGTCGAGGTTGGACTTGCGCACCCTCTGGTCGATGCGCCACGGACGCCCCTCCGGCGAGGAGCTCGGGTAGATCTCGATAGACACGCTATTTTCGTCGCCGTACCAGTCGAAGTACCACGCGGGGAACATCACCATCACCTCGACGGTGGTGGGCCGCCAGCCGTCCGCAGTGGACGGTCCTTCCAGCGTGAGGCCGTCGCGGACCATGGGCAGCCCGAAGGCGTCTTGGAGGGTGCTCACGGAGTCGACGTCGAACACCACGCCCTCGTCGTCGCAGTCGTCTTCGGGGAGGGTGGCGCCGCTGCCATCGCCAGCTTGCTCGGAGTGGCCTTCATCGGAGTCGGCCGCCGGGGCCCCCGACTCATCTGCCGCATCTGCAGACCCTGTGTCTTCACCGTACTTAACGGTGTATTGTGTCATGCCGTAGTCGGAGCATCCCGAGATGGCAGCGGTCAGCAGGATGGCGCGGGTGATAGTCATGGGCAACCTCCGAAGGTGAACCCACCATACCGAGTCCCATATGGTTGATGATATCGATGTATTTTCATCTACTTAATCACAAATATTGATCAAGAAGGAGAGGACGACGTCGTCCGCCAGGTAGCCGACGCGGCCATGCCGCAGATGGGCCCACGCCACCGTGATTAGACCTCTTTTTCGCCATCAGGAACCCCACATTCCGCCCGACTGTCTGCGGGCCCGGAGGTGTACATGCAGCGACGTCGATTCATCCAGGCTCTGGGCGGGGCCGCCGCCCTGCTGAAGAGCTCGTCCGCACTGGCCAGCTCCAACGAGAGGGACAACACACCAGACCTGATGGCGGCCTACGTCGAGGCTGTGCGCCAGGGACGGGCCTTGCTGGTGCTCGTGGTGCCTGATGATGGGGCCGACTTCATGGCCCGGGGCAAGCTCCTCGGGGGATGGCTGGTGCACGGCAAGCCCGAGCGGCTCGCCCCCTTGGTCTTCACCGAGCTGGCCTGCGCCACCGTCGCCGAGATCCACGCGCTGGTCCCCCATGCCGACGTGGGCGCCAAGCCCGTAGCGGTATTGATCGAGACCACAGCCGTGCCCGCTGTCGTGAAGGTGGTGGTGCCCGAGCCCGTGCCGGAAGAGGCTTGGCGTCTCGACAACAAGGACGCCCGGCAGCTCGCGACAAGCTACCGCGATGCCGAGTACGTGAGCACTCTCACCGACTCCGAGCTTCGAGAGGAGCTGTCGACTCAGCTGCGATGGCGCGAAGACGAGCAACGACTGCCCCTCTCAGTAGAGGCCCTCTCCAAGGCCGTCTACACCATGCTCGGCCCCGACGAGGCCACCTCGATGCGCCGGGTCGAGCAGCTCAGAGCACGCGATCCAGCCACCGCAGCGCTCGCCGCTCAGTGGGTGCAGTCTCAGAGGATCGACCGCCTGATGGCTGCCGAAGACCTGCGCGACAAGTTGCATCTCCGCGCAGTTGACAACCGCATCGCCGGCTCGTCGTGGGCCCGCGACAATGGCTGTGGCATCTCCGTCGTCGGCCAGCCCAGCGACAGCCTGTTCCTGTGCGGAATGGGCCACGTGCCAACGCTCTCGGCCACCTTTCTCTACTTCTTCCACCGGAGCTGACCCATGTGGACCCCACTGTTGCTGGCCTTCCTCGCGGCCGACGCTCCCCCAGCCATCGTGGTGGTCGATGCCGAGGCCCGGGCCGAGGGATGGGTGCTGGAAATCTCGGGTGTGGTGCTCGAAGATGCACTGCCAGTAGACGTAGACGTAGATGAGGGCGAGAGGGTGCATGTGCTCGGTCCTGGTGCGGTCGATGAGGTGCTGTCTCCACATGCAGGGGAGGTGTGGGAGGTGCAGGGCGCCCAGGGCGAGCTAGTGCTGTGGCTGGTCAATGAAGATGTCCATGCCGACGTTGTAAAGGTCAACGGCACGAAGGACGCGGTGACGGCGCTTGCGGAAGAGGTGGGCGCCGAGGTGGTCTGGGAGCACGAAACCGCCTGGCTTGCCCGAGAAGACATCCTGTTCGACCTGCCGTGGGTGACCTCTGGTGTGGCCTTGGATGTGGACGCGGTTGTACTGGTCGACGCCAATGTCGTCCCCCCAAGCCGCAGAAGCGGGAGCTCCAGGGCTCCCCAGCTTCGGGTCGCTGTGCAGACTCAAGCGCTGTCGACCCTCAAGTCGCCTGCGGTCCGGATGCCCCTTGCCTCAAGCCCGACCCCGGTGAGCGTCGAAAACAGCGGCCCCGCAAAGCTACAGAACCAGCAGGCCCTGTCGCACGAGCCACGGGTCGAGCAGCAAGGGCCCAAGGTGACTGCGCGGATGCCCGGCGGTGAGCTGGGGACCAGCGCGTTCGGTCATCCCCTTCATCCGCCGCTCTACGTGGGGCTTGTCCGCTGCTCTGGTGAGCTCATCACGCTGGACGCATCGGGCCGCTTCCGAGTGGGACAGAGCTGCACCCCCGACGACCCCGCGTGTGGAGGATCTGACCGGCAGTGGTCCCTCACCTCCGAAGGACGTGTGCTCCTCCTTGAAGGAGACGCCGTGACGGACCGGATGACCATCGATCCCGAGACGCGACGCTGCGTCAACCAATGACCCGTCTGGCTCTTGTGTTCCCTCCAAGAGCTGCGGACCTCGCCCACCTGAAGTCCGCCATCGCCGAGGTCGACGCTGCCGTTGTGACTCCCGAGACCACCTGGCGCTCACCGGGCACCGACTTCGCCACAAATGACTACTACGACGTCTTCGCCGACCTCCAGGGCGACCGCCCCCGCGTGGGACATGCGGTGGGCTTCGGGCTGGGCTCCTTCGATCCAGGAGAAGCCGCGCACCACCACGACTGGCTGACCGCCATGCGCCGCGACCAGCGAGATGCGCCGGTGGAGTGGACCTCCGACCACGCGGTCGCCACCCGACTCGCCGGCCAGGACGTCCGGCTGCCCGTTCCTCTGCCTCTCACGGACACTCTGGCGCGCCTCGTTCGTCAGCGTCTCCAGCAGCTCCAGCGCGTCGCAGGGGTCGCTCTCATCGAGACCTCCGCTTGGACGCTGACCTGGGGAGACCACGTCCACGCGCCCGACTTCTACCGTGCCGCCACCGACGCGCCGGGCCTGGGCATCCTGCTCGACCTGCACAACCTCTGGTCCAACAGCCTGAACTTCGGCATCGACGCGGAGGCCTGGCTGGCGCGCCTGCCCCTCGACCGGGTGGTGGAGGTCCACGTATCCGGCGGCGCTTGGACCGACCCCGCCTGGCACCCCGGACCACGAATCCGGCTTGACTCTCACGACAACGCTGTGCCTGAGCCCGTCTTCGATCTCCTGGAGCGCTGGCTTCCCCACCTTCCATCCCTTCGACAAGTCACGCTGGAGCGCATGGAGGGCACCCTCGAAGGCGGTGGAGAGGAGCAGGTGGCCGGCGAGCTGATTCGCCTCCGAGAGGCCGTCGCGGGAGTGAAGCGGAACACCCGTGCCGACGCCACCGGTCGACCACTGCCGTCCGCCACCGCCGATGACCATCTCGCTCTGGAGCAC
>Ga0315322_10002456_pt1 | contig 14325 bp, 11 predicted proteins | sample M110021515metaG_FD_203461 | JGI IMG/M metagenome (GOLD analysis project Ga0315322, IMG submission 203461) | Ammonia-oxidizing marine archaeal communities from Monterey Bay, California, United States - M1 100m 21515 | ecosystem: Environmental > Aquatic > Marine > Intertidal zone | place: USA... | reverse complement strand
GACCCATGTCTATGCCATCGATGCGCACTCTTGCCCCGGCGACAGCCCCGCTATCGAAGGAAATCAGCCCAGGCAGCCTACGCATAACAAAGGGGTGGGTCTGGGCTTGCTGATCACTCACCAATAGACGAGTAACTGTGTCGTGATAACCCTCATTGGCAAGGCTGACCTGATAGGAACCAGTACGTATCAAATAACGCTGGCCCAGTTTGAAGTTTAGGCCACCTTCAATCTCGATAGTGGCGGTTAGGGGATTAACCTCAATGAATACCGATCTGGCAGTTAGAACAAAAAAGGCAGCACTGCCCGCTATCGCCAAAAACACGGTGACAAATCCATGTAGCCAGCCGAAGCGAAAATTAATTGCCCGTTTCTTTTCTTTATGAGGTGTGAAGTCTACAGGAACAATCGGGTCGACTGACCCATGCTTACTATCATGCTTGTCGTTCAGGCTGCTCATGGTGTTAACGCCTGTTAGCCGTTACGACAGGCTCATCACATTGCACAATCACAGCGTCCGGGGTTTGTCCGAAACCCACTGTAAATTCTTCTCTCACTTCTCGGTAGCCGGCTCGTTTTCCAACTACAACATAGCGTCCCGGCTTGAGAGAGACTGCAGTCTGCTCAAATGCTCCGAGGTTTCCAATCCTTAGCAAAGTCACTTCTGTGAGATTGTCAGAGCGAATAGGAATATCATAAAAAATCTGGGAACCCTCGAGCAGCACTTCCAGTTCATCTAGTTGCGCGATCAAGTGCGGACCCGGCTGCTCAATGGCACGACCGGTGTAGTACACATCGAGAGTCTGCTGAAAAACTGCATCTTCGGAAAAGCGCTCTGGATTATTAAGTGCTTCTACCAGCAAGTTATCCAGTTGCGCTCTTTTTCCTGCATAATCCTTACCGTCGATGGCAAAAGTAAGATTCGAGTCAATGAGTAATACCTCGTCGTAACGATCTACTGCATCTTGCCAACGCTCACCTTGTTCTGAACTGACAATCAGATCCCGTAGACTGGAGATGTTGCTGTTTGCTATTTCGTTTTCCGTTTGTGTGATAGCAGCAAGGGCTTGTTGCTGATTAACCCCCAGAGAAGATGCTCTCTGGAATTCCGCTATGGCCTCATCGGGCTTTTGCTGTTCAAGCAGCGCATAGCCTGATGACATGATTGCCGAAAATTCGTTTTCTAGTATCTGCGTAGATACCTCTTCAAGCCTGTCCTTTGCGATCTGATTGTAATCATCCAGATCGACTATTTGCTGGTAGGTCTCTCTAGCCTGTTGCAAGTCACCGCTTTCGACCAGATCATCAGCAATAGCAAACAAGCCACTAACATCGTCGAGAGAACTGGCCCTTTGCAAGCCGATTGCTGCCTCTTCACTTTCTGAGTCAATTAACAGTGCCAGCGAAAATTTCTGTTGCGCCTCATCACTCTGCTTTTGTTCCAATGCCTGCTGCGCTTCGATCAGGATTTGTTGAAGAACGGTCGGTATAGTTTCCTTCAGGTCATTAAGTTCATCCCGGCCAAGTGCATAGGTATCCCGGGCCAGCAAAAAGTCCTGGGTACGATAGTACTCGTCACCTACACTCGCCTGCTCCAACGCCGCTTCATATTTAGCCAGACCCCATGTTTCAACGTCAATTGCATCCAACTCGCCCTGGGTTGCCAACAACTCCGCCAACACATCCTGCGCTTCCTTTCTCTGCAGTGATCGCTGGGCTTCTTCGAATGGCGAAATTGCGCTGGTGGTATTCTGGCTTTGCTCTGGAACTGCAATGGCCGTCTCGGCAACTCTGCGCTCGAGCGGTAGCTCATATTCTTGAACGACGGTGGGGAGCACAAAGATTACCGCTAGTGCCGTAAGCAAAAGTCCGGACAGACCAATCCATACCCCCACAGGGGGCTTATCCTTCTGGGGCGAGGGTGGCGGCTTGAGAAAGACAGAGTTACTACCGTTACCGCTCTCTTCCGGCTCGGTATTTTCAACATCGTTTTCTGACATAGTGCGTTCTGTGCCCGAGGGCGACCTTGTTCCTTGTTCTATATATTCCCGACTTCAGCAGCGTAAATATCTGCCAGGAACTCCTTCCACTGGTCATATTGCTCTTCAACTGTTCCTGTCAGGGTAATTGTTCGATCATCAAGGCTGATTACTCTGGGGGCTACTTCGTTTTCCAGTGACTGCCCCAGCTCTTCCAAAGCTTCCATATGTATTCGGGCTTCAGCCCTCTTATCGAATCCACTTTTGATAAGCATGGCGCCAGCACCGACTCCTACTGCACCACCGGTTTGAGTAGCATAATTACCTCCACTGGTGGCAGCAGCAAGACCTCCGAGGACCACTGCTGTACCAGCCAGAAAGCGACGACGGGCAGAAGCATCAAGCTCCCTCAAAGTTATGGTTTCGGAATAACTTTGTTCACGCCATGAATCGTATGGCAAGCGCATTTGGCGCACATAAGTGGCGTAATAATCCTGAACCGTATCGATGAACATGAAGTCCCGTTCGCGAATATCTCTTACTCTTCCCAATACCGGATCGGTCTCTGCGGGCAGCGCCGATATTTGATAATAGCCCTGCCGGTCACGGCTCAAATACTGGGTAAAGGCATCGGGTGAAAAACGCTGCGCGAACAACAACTCTGAAACAGTTCTTATTTCAACGATATCGGATTGTGAAATATTGGATTCCCGATAGCTATAGATGTCGTTGGCGATATTATTGTAGATCACCTGAAATGGGTCTGCCTGCTGCCTCTGGCTGGGCTCATAGCTAAACTGGCTGATTACCTCTTCATAGGTTTTGGTAAACCATTCACGCCCGGTCGAGTCAGACACAGTGACTCGCATGTTCATTGCTTCGCCGTTGGACAACAAAATTGTGCCGTTAACGTACACGTCCATAGGGCTCGCATCGTTGGGCATTAATCGTACTATCCCCCAGTTTCCGGAGCGCTGTAACGTTTCCGACAATAGGTAAGGTGCATAGCGAGCTTCCGCTACGCGGATCTCATGATTGGTCACTTCCTCTTCGTCATCATCGATTTCGTCGATACCCGGATCGAACATGGCAATGCCCACATCAAGCAAGAATTCTTCGGGGACATTCTGACTACCCTGAATAATCGGTGTATAGCTCGTTGTTTTTACGGTGTGTGTTGCACAAGCACTGGTAACAAATGCCAGCAAAACCATAAGTGTCAGAGTTCTTGACTGGGTTTTCATTAGTTTCCACCTATACCTGTATAGTTCCTATACTCTTCCCAAAGGGCTTCCCTCAGCTCGGGATCTGGCTCACTCATGGCCGCTTCACGTAATTGTCTCGCTACTACATCATCATCCCGCCCACTTGGTATATCTTCCGGTGGCGGGAAACTCTCGGTGGGCTCCGGAGGAGTGCCAACCTGGGGTGAACTGGCAATGACGGCTCCCGAAGTCGCGCCTGATTCCGGCAAGGTTTGGGGCTGGGAAGCGCTACCTGCTCCACCTGCAGCGCCGCCGCCAATCTCAACACTTCCTGCTGCGTTGCTTTCTGCCTGGGCTCTCTCTCTTTCACCCAGAATAAAACCATCAAATGTTTCATAACCCCGACGCAAACGCTCATCCAGAACTTCGGCCCGCTCTGCGGCGGTCATGGCGCCAGTGCCTTGTTCAACACCTGGGCCACCACGTGAGCTGGTGTCAGAGCCACTATCACTTCCAGAAGAAGACCCACTCAATACTCCGTCTGGCAACGTATCTAAGCTATAATCCCCACTCGGCTGGCCTAATCCGCCAGAAGATGCACGGATTCCCCCACCTCCTATGTCGCCTGTGGATGAATCCCTACTGCCACTAGTGCCGGCTTGATCACCAGGGAAGCGGCTCTGTGAGCCGGCATCCTGCCCCGGACTAGTGCCGGATGTGCCGCTGCTGCTTGAGGTCTGTCCTGTCCCAGCAGACTGACCGCTGCTTGAATTCTGACTGGATGGTCCTGCCGAAGACTGGCTGGAAGAGGGCAATGAGCTTTCACGGCCACCACTGCTACTGGCACTTGATGCACTTTGGGTTCCCGCCGGAATCGATGAGCTGGAACCGCTGCTGCCTTGGGATTGGCTGGAGCTCTGGCTTGAACTAGGACTGGAGCTTTGGCTACTGCTCTGGCTACTGCTGGATGAGGAGGAAGAGGAAGAGCTCGACGAAGGCAGACTTGGGGAAGACTGGCTACTGGAACTGGAGGATGACGGCATTGAAGGCATGCTGGCCGAACTGCTTTGGCTACTGCTTTGACAGGCATATAGGGCAGTGCTTATTCCGGCTATCAAGCTCATTCTAACCAGGCTGCGTATTGCTGTATTGTTTGTTTTCATGATGATTCAGACCTTGCAACAGCTGAAATGCTTTCAACACAAAATATTTAATTTCAGTTGTTTTGCGGATTTTCATGCTTTTTGGCGAATTTTTGCCGACATTTGCTCCCTGCAAATCGACACTTAGGCGAACTATTCGATAGCTATTTTAAGAGCGATACAGGTAACAGCAACCGCCTCGTCTAAAACTTTCCCGAGACTGACTGATCAAATCATCCGCCTCTTCTATCAATTCTCTTTACCAGTAATTCTCTCTACCAGCTCTTTGTGCCAGTTCTGATAACCCACTCTCGCTGAACCTATGCTTAACAGTCCATTAAGCACTCTCAGACGAGGTTAAGCTTATCGCTATATCCTTTTGATGCTACCGCTATAAGGCAAAAATTAGTACCAATACCTGTAACGAAAATAGTTTTGCTCCGAGCTCACTGTCTCCCCATCTCGCATGATGGGCCTGAACACAGAATTTCTCACCGTCCGCCTCAATTTACTCAGTTGTGCAGCGTTTTCTTCAGTTTCTTCCGTGAGCATGCTGATATTGCGTACCATTCCAGTAGAGGAGACATCAAACATAAAGTCCGCGAGGTCCGAATTCAGGCCACTTGGATCGTCTTCGCTCTCAGCGAGGGGTACGCTAATACTCTCCACACTTCTGAAAAAAGCTGGCAAGGGAATAACCTGACCAAACAGCCGCCCTCTCAACTCTTCAGCATTTTCTGTGACTGCTAGAAATTCCCATGCCGCAGTATACTGCTCCTGAGCTGCGTGGCGCTGACCGAATAGCAGATACCAGTCACCTAAGTTAGTAATCGCTTCGGCTAGGTCATAAGGGAAATCGCCGAGCTCACGATGGTAGTTAATAATCTCCTGTAGTGCCTCTTCACCGGAGTCATAGCTGCGAGGCAAGGAAGACCTGACTCTGTTATTTAGCTGTTGACGAAGCGTTTGTTGCCTATTACGAATGTCAGGCCGATCCAGTTCAGCCATCAGGCCTGAATTTCGGGTTGCCAGATAGGCAGAATTGGCACTCTTCCTTAAGTTGGAAATATAACGCTCATCTTGTTTGCCAAAATGCACACCCACCAGCTTGGCCGCTGCATCAAAAAACATCTGGGAAGTGCTAAGCCTCAGGCCGAGCATATCGCCGTAGCCAATTCGGAAGGCCTGAACATGCCAAGTGGCCATATTCTCCAGCACCGGAATGATTCGGGGGTCCTGAAAACCATAGGCTTTCTGCTGAATATAAAACAGATAGTCGTTGTACAGGTCTACTTGCTCCCAGTTCCCCAGGGACACATAGCTGCTAATCATCTGCTCTATGAATGGAACCTGCTCCACCGTGTTAAGACCGGAATTTATGCGATTGAGATGAACGGCACGCTCATACACATCAATAGCTTCCCCATGAGCTCCCTGTTGCTGCAACAGGCTCCCCATAGCCGTGAGCTCCTGTACCAGCCCCTGGTCCCAGGCGCCGCCGCTGCCTTCAATGGTCTGTACGGAGTCTTCATATTGCCGGATGTTTTCCATCCTGCGAATAAATTCGGGGTCATCTTCCGGGTCTGGCGTCACAAGCTGTTGTGTAGGCTCGTCCACTTGCAGGGGCTCGGCTGCTCGCTCAAGCTCGGCGGAGCCCACGGCAACGGGAGAGTCGATAAATAACAGTCTGGATCTATCCACTTCTACGCTTTCAGTCTGCACATCGGCTTGTTGTGCGAGCGCTGCAATGCCCGGCAGCAGCAGTGCCACCGCACAAAGGCCTAATTTGTTAGTTGTAAAAATTCTATGCTTCATCTGCTTTCATCAACGTTCCGCTACCCAAAAAGCGCTAAGACTCTCAAAAAATTGCGCAGGACAGTCCGTTATAACACCTGTGAAATTGTTGTGTAAACAGAGCAATGCACATAAAACGCCCGCCGTGCTGCGGTTTTGCGGCACAATGTTATTGCATGATGGGCACGAAAAGAGCGGGATAAGCAATCCTTACTTTTCAAGAATCAGATTACCAAAGCCGTCGGGCATGATTGTCCAACCTGGCTCAATAAAGCTGGTAGCCGAGTACTCGGTTATGATTGCCGGCCCTGCTATTTTTTGGCCCACTATTAATTGCTCTCTTTCAAACACCCGGGCACTTTCAAACCGCTCAGCTCTCTCACACCGACTCGTCGACTTACTAACACTCTCTTCGCCAGTACAAAAGACCTCGCTGTAGCCGGGTTTATTGCAAGAGTCTTCAACGGGCTTACAAGGCAGGGAAAACTCTCGCGGCAGCGCTTCAACTTTAACACGAATATTCAGCAACTCTATTTCTACCCGATGCTCAAAGCCGTATCGTTTTTTATGCAAACGCTGAAACGCTTGTGCAGTTTCAACGCAGGAAAGCCAAGGCAGGTTTAAACTATGGGACTGACCCTGATAGCGGATATCAGCGCTCCAGCTGGCCTGCAACTGATCAGCTTGAATACCTTCTTGTTGAAGCAGATTCACACTGTGCTCCTGCAATTGATGGAATTGTGAGAGCAAGACCGTCTCATCTATTTCTTCGAAACTAATACCCAGAGTTTTCGAGAACTGTCTGCCTCGCTTGGCCGTTACCATACCCAGCGCAGAAAGCACTCCACCATATACCGGAATCATTGCCCGCTTCATGCCCATCCCATCTGCAATGGCACAGATATGTAACGCCCCTGCGCCGCCGAAACTACAAAGCAAAAAGTCCCCTGGGTCGTGACCGCGGTTTACGGAAATCAATCGAATTGCCTTGGCCATATGTTCGTTCGCGATGCGCACAATTCCCATCGCCGTTTCCACCGCCGACAGATCTAGTTTGTCTGCAAGCAATTGAATAGCACCCTGGGCCGCCGATTGGTCCAAATTAAGCGAGCCCGCCAGTGCGGATTGGGGTAAAAGCCTGCCCAATACCAAGTTTGCATCGGTCACGGTTGCTTCTGTCCCTCCTCTACCGTAGCAGGCCGGACCTGGGTCGGCGCCTGCTGAACGCGGCCCCACCTGTAGCATTCCGCCTTCATCAATAAATGCTATAGAACCGCCACCTGCGCCGATGGTGTGCATGTCTACCATAGGCACAGCGATCGGATAGGAGTTAATCACCGATTCATTACTAGTATTTATTTCACCGTCCAGTAAGGCAACGTCGGTAGATGTGCCCCCCATATCGAAGCTAATTATTTTTTCCTGTTGTAATAAGCTACCCAGAAACCGAACCGCAATAAGCCCTCCGGCAGGACCTGACAACAAAAGATGTATCGCCGAAGCTGATGCTTCCTCTGCGGCGATTGTTTCACCGCTCGATTGCATTACTTGCAGTGATTGTCGACCAAGCCTGTTACCTAATTTCTGCAGATAATCATTCACGATTGGCCCTAGTGCAGCATTAAGCCAAGTTGCCATTCCCCGTTCATATTCTTTGTATTCGGGAAGCACTTCGGAGGAGCGACTGATGAAAATCGAATGTCCAGCACTGACAAGGGCGGATTCAATTTGTCGTTCAAATTTGTCATCGAGAAACGAAAACAATAGATTGATGGCTACTGCATCGGGTTTCAGCTGCTGCACAGCTGCAAGCAACTTTTCTATTTCTTCCTCATCAAGGCCTTCAACTACGGAACCGTCTGCTCCTATCCTTCCGCCGGTCTCAAGACGCAGCTTTTTGGCAACTGTTTCCGGCCTGGCCGGGAAGTCCAAGACATACAACTCCGGCCTGACTTGCCTGCCAATTTGCAGGGTATCTCCGAACCCGTAATTGCTAATATAGGCGGTTCGTGCAAACTTCCCCTCTAACAAAGCGTTGGTAGCAACAGTGCTGCCATGAACTATGTCTAGAGAAAAGTCCTGCTCCAGGCCTCCGAGGCCCAACGCCTCAATGCCTTGAAGAATAGCCTGCTCGGGCGCGGATGGAGTAGATAGAGTCTTATGAATAGAGACTTTGATCTCTTCACCAAATTCCACCAATACAAAGTCGGTGAACGTTCCGCCCGCATCGACTCCCAGTAAATATTTAGCTGCCAATTGCTCTCACCATCATGGTTAGTACCAACTAAGTTTTCATTAGCTGCCGATTGACAAAGATAGCATAGAATATTTTTGTTAAGGTATGTAGCTGTGTAGCCAGCAACAAAAGACTAGAGGCTTTTTAACAGAGTGCCTTGATTGAAAGTTAAGAATAGAGAATTAACAAAGCAGCAGGATATCCCTTGCCAGAATTACCCGAAGTTGAAACCACCTTAAGAGGTATCTCGCCCATTATGTCAGGCAGTACTGTCCGTGATGTAATCGTCAGGCAGAACAAACTACGCTGGCCCGTACCCAGCTCTCTGGCCAAGCAATTACCTGGTCATCCTATAAACTCTATCAAAAGAAGAGCGAAATACCTGTTATTAAACAGCAAACCAGGCACCATTATTATTCACCTTGGAATGTCGGGTAGCCTGCGTTTCGTCGACAAGGGCATGCCAGCTGGCAAACATGACCATGTGGATATAGTTATGGATAACGGCATATCTCTGCGCTACACAGATCCGCGTCGCTTCGGTTGCATTTTATTTGAGCAAGAAGACATCAACAATCATCCTCTGTTAGCCAGTTTAGGGCCGGAACCTCTGTCAGTTGAATTCAACGATGAGTATTTGTACGCCCTAAGCAGAGGTCGCAGCGTGCCTATCAAAACATTTATTATGGATGGCAAGGTTGTTGTAGGTGTCGGAAATATCTATGCCAATGAAGCCTTGTTTATGGCTGGCATCAATCCCAAATCCAAAGCCGGGAAAATTTCCTTGCCTCGCTATACGCGATTAGTAAAAGCGATCAAGAAAGTATTAGCGGACGCCATCAAACGAGGCGGAACGACATTGCGGGATTTTACCAACAGCGAAGGCAAGCCCGGTTATTTCAGTCAAGAGCTCCAAGTTTATGGTCGACAAGGTGAGCCCTGTGTGAATTGCTCTAAAGCTCTCAAGGAAATCCGCCAGGCTCAAAGGTCTACGGTTTATTGTGCGAACTGTCAGCGATAGCTGCCCGACTCAATCTTCACTAATTGCCTTTACAACTACAGGGTGAACAAACTTGGAAATGTCCCCGCCATAGGATGCGATTTCCCGTACCAGCGTAGAAGAGATATATGACAAGTGCTCTGCCGGAGCGAGGAACACTGTTTCGATATCAGGGTCTAATACCCTGTTCATTCCCACTAACTGAAACTCGTACTCGAAATCAGCTACAGTCCTTAAGCCACGCAGAATGATATTGGCATCGCATTCCCTGACAAATTGGGTAAGCAGATTGCTGAATGAACGAACTTCTACGTTCTCTAGATGGCCGAGTACAGTTTCCACTAGCTCGATTCTCTTCTCGGTGGGCATCGCACCGCTTTTCTGGCGATTAGAGTCCACTACCGCAACAATAATCTTGTCGAACAGACCTGAGGCCCGCTCCACAAGGTCAGTATGACCATTGGTAATGGGGTTGAATGTTCCCGGATAGACTGCAATTTTCATAGTTTGTCTCACTGTTGCGATGGAATCATTCTAGCGAATTGCCTGTACTTGCTCAATCAGCCTTCGATGAATCGGAGAATTCTCTGTTCCAGCCAATTTTTCCTGTTTCCGCAGATAAACCCAACATGACCGCCCTTGCTGCTCAGCTCCAGCTCTACATCTGCCGCCAACATCCCCCTGGTAGGCAAAGCGTGTTCAGGAATCATTGGATCATTGCTGCTCTGTAACAATAGCGTTCTGGTTTCTATAGAGGCGAGAAAACCAATGCTACTGCATCGCTGGTAGTAGTCTTTTGCTCCTGCAAAGCCATGCAGCGGAGCAGTTATCCGGTCATCGAATTCCCAGATCGAAGATATCTTTTCAACATTGCCGAGACTCTTGATCATCTCTGACTGCTCGCTGTTTCCCGATACGTGGAAATGCCGCTGCTTGTTTCTGAAATCCTTAACGAGGTTCCTGACAAAGTACTTGCCATACACCTGACTCAAACCATCCAGCATCGCTCTCGAACAATCGGCCAAATTAAATGGTGTAGAAACTGCAACCGCTTTCGACACCTGCGGATGACTTCCATTTTCACCCAACCATTTCAACAAGACATTCGCACCTAGAGAATAGCCAACGAGTACAAATTTGTGATCGGGCAGTTGTCTGGCAATAACATCGAAAACATTATCCAGGTCTTCTGATACTCCGGAATGATAGGCGCGAGCCAGACGGTTAACCTCTCCGCTACAACCACGAAAATTCATCGCCACAGATGCAATTTTTTTGTATACCAAAGCTTTTTGCAAAGCAGCCACGTAAGGTGATTCGGAACAGCCACAGAGCCCATGAATAACCAGCACGCAAAGTTTGCCTTTCGAGCGCTGAGGGTCAATTTGCCCCGCCCAGTCCACGTCAATGAAATCGCCGTCTTCTAATTCAATTCTCTGCCGTCTATGGAGCACACCCTGTGGAGGAAAATATTTCCGCCATAGGGTTTGACTGTGGCCATCAGGAAGCCACCATGCTGATTGAAACTCTTTTTGAAAATTTTTGCTTGTCATCTGTTACTTCTTACCACTCCATGTTGGCAGTATAAATTGAAAGATTACTTTGTATAAGCGAATAGACAATAGTTAACTACCCCTGCCTTCTTCTCTTTCAGTATTACCCAACTTGGGGAGAGGTTTTGAATATCTATTTTTTCGCCAGATTCAATATAAATTTTGCAGCCGTCGGCCATCACATTCGACTCTTCAAGCTGATTGCAAATTGATGGAATCAATTGCTCACTGAAAGGTGGGTCAAGAAATATTACATCGAATTTTTGATTATGTATCTGAAACCTGAGAAGGCTTTCACGAGCATCTTCTTCTAGTACTTCAGCATTGGTTATTTTCAGTCTTTGCAGATTTTCGCGGATGGTGTTCGCGGCAAGTTCTGACTTCTCAACAAAGCAGACTTGTTCGGCACCGCGTGAGATAGCTTCAAAGCCGACTGCGCCACTGCCAGCAAATAGGTCCAGACAATTTGACCCTCTAATGCTGCCCTGCAACCAATTGAAAAGTGTTTCCCTAATGCGATCGCTTGTTGGACGCAGCCCCGGCAAATCCGGAAAATCCAGTCGACTGCCGCGCAGATTTCCGCCAATAATACGAAGCTTGTTAGTTGATGCCGGTTTCAATTTTATTCTCTTGGTTCTTACCTTAATTATATTCTGCTCGAACCAACATATTGGTCAAGCCGCAAGCCTATCAGAGCCGAGGCTGGCATACACCCATTCCCCACGTTCTATCCTATTGCTGTAGCTTTCGTTCTATAACCGCCCTCCATCTAGTGGTAGCATAGCGAACCCGGACTCAAAGTACTGGTCGCTTGCAATTATTAGCAGCAATAAACATTAACGAGCTTTAAGAATTATGTTCAGCTTTGGCAAGAAACAGAAGACGAATTCAGACAAGGATAAACCCTCCCCCGACCAACAAGGCCAGCCTGTCGACACGACTGAAGGCAGCACGATTGAGGGTCTTAATAAGAGTACAGCGCTTGAGAACCCCGCTACCGAAGGCGCTGAAATCGGCTTTTTCTCTAGGATTAAATCCGGATTAGGGCGCACCAGAGATAAATTCGGCGCAGGTATTGGCTCACTGGTATTGGGTGAGAAGACCATCGACGCCAATCTGCTGGACGACATAGAAACCCAACTGCTTATCGCCGACCTTGGACTGGAAGCAACGGACCAGGTCATTGAAAACCTGAGAAAGAAACTAAACCGTAAACAGCTTTCCGATCCCGAACAGTTCATGAGTGCGCTGCGTCAGGAATTGATGCAGATTCTACAGCCTTGCGACAGACCTCTACAAACAGAAGGCACTGCTAAACCTTTCGTCATTCTAATGGTAGGCGTTAACGGTGTAGGAAAAACCACTTCCATCGGCAAACTCGCCAAGCAATTTCAAAATCAGGGCAAGAAAGTCATGCTAGCAGCCGGAGATACCTTTCGAGCAGCAGCAGTCGAGCAGCTTCAAGTTTGGGGTGATCGCAATAATGTTCCGGTAGTTGCACAGGCCACGGGCTCCGATAGTGCCTCTGTTATCTTTGACGCCTATCAATCCGCAAAAGCAAAACAATTTGATGTATTAATAGCCGACACAGCCGGGCGACTGCATACCAAAGACAATTTGATGAACGAGCTTGAGAAAATCGTGCGAGTGCTAAAAAAACAGGACGAACGGCTACCTGATGAAATTTTGTTAGTGTTGGATGCAACTACCGGACAGAACGCGCTCAGTCAGGCTGAGAGTTTTCATCGCGCCACCACACTATCAGGTGTTGCGCTTACCAAGCTCGACGGCACAGCAAAAGGTGGCGTCGTATTCGCCATCGCTAAACGCCTGGGACTTCCCATCCGCTTCATCGGTATCGGTGAGCAAATTGATGATCTTCGACCATTCAATGCCCAACAATTTGTTGATGCACTTTTTACTGAATGATCAACTTCGACAAAGTCAGCAAACGATACGTTGATGGCGAGGAAGCGCTGGACAATGTCAGCTTTCAAATCGCCAAAGGCGAAATGGCTTTTATCAGCGGTCATTCCGGTGCCGGAAAATCTACCTTACTCAAATTAATTCTCGCCATGGAACAGCCCAACTCCGGTCAGGTAATTGCCAACGGTGTAAACATTGGTAAGCTGGTGCGGAATAAAATCCCTTACCACCGCCGGCAGATCGGTACGGTTTTTCAGGATCATCAATTACTCCATGACCGTAACGTCTTCGACAATGTTGCTCTGCCTCTGGAGATCAGTGGATTCCAGTTGGAAGAGTCCCGCCGACGGGTTCGAGCTGCCCTGGATAAAGTAGGTTTGCTCAGGAAGGAGCGCAGCATGCCTGAGTCCCTATCAGGGGGAGAACAGCAAAGGGTTGGCATAGCGCGCGCCGTAGTTAATCGCCCAAGCATCATCCTTGCCGATGAGCCAACCGGTAATCTTGACCCTGAACTGTCCGCCGAAGTGATGACTGTTTTCGAGCAATTTAAGAGTGTCGGCGTAAGCCTTCTGGTGGCAAGCCATGACTCTGCTCTCATCGAGAGGCTGAATTACAGAATTCTGACCCTTGATGAAGGTAAGCTGGTTTCCGATACCGGCAGTAGGTCTATATCATGACTGCTCGAAGGCCCGAACAGAAACCTGCACTGAAGAAAGGTGCACGACGCATTCCGCCAAACAAAACCCGAGCTGCTAAACAAACTGCCAGAGCCGGGCAGCAACTTTCCCTGAGCAAACGCCTGCAGCTCCATCGCAAAACCGCCACCATGAGTCTGGGACGCATGGCTGAGACGCCGGCTTCCAGTGCCATGACCATTCTGGTTATTGCAATCGCTCTGCTGTTACCGGCTCTGCTATTCGCCCTCAACGGAAATCTTGGTGCAGCGCTGGGTGATTTTGAAGATCAGGCACAGATCACTGCCTATCTGGAAAAAGCAATAACTGCGCAACAGGGCGGTCAAGTTAGTGATTACTTACTTACTCTTAGCTCTATAAATAGCGTAGAGTTCATCAGTTCAGACCAGGCATTAGCGGAGTTTGGCAGTGCTTCCGGTTTCGATCAGGTCGTCGCCAACCTGGCTACAAACCCCCTGCCTGCTGCCATTGTTATTGCGCCTGCGAATATTTCACCTGCCGCTGTTGAAGCTCTGGTTTCCGAGCTGCAGGCCATGGAACAAATTGACTTTGTAGAGGTAGACGATCGCTGGCTACAGCGACTCGCAGCGATTTCCGACTTCATTGCGATGATCGCCCGTTTACTCATGACTATCGTAGTTCTGGGGCTGTTCTTCATTGTCGGTAACACCATAAAGTTGGCGATAGAGAACCGTCGCAATGAAATCCGCGTAATTAAACTCGTTGGTGGTACAGATCTGTTTATTGCACGGCCCTTCCTGTATACAGGAATGTTCTATGGGCTGGCCGGTGGGG
>Ga0315322_10002455_pt1 | contig 14326 bp, 13 predicted proteins | sample M110021515metaG_FD_203461 | JGI IMG/M metagenome (GOLD analysis project Ga0315322, IMG submission 203461) | Ammonia-oxidizing marine archaeal communities from Monterey Bay, California, United States - M1 100m 21515 | ecosystem: Environmental > Aquatic > Marine > Intertidal zone | place: USA... | reverse complement strand
CTGGTTTTTTGGACAGGATTGCAGATGATTACGGGCAAGTTATTAGTAGAAAACCGTGGCGAGATCGCGGTGCGCATCTGCCGAGCTGCTGCCGAGCTAAATCTAAAAACCGTCGCGGTATATCCAGCCGACGACGCCTCAAGCCTCCACACGCAGAAGGCCGATGAGGCGCGCCTCCTGCCGGGACGCGGTGTTGCCGCATATTTGGACAGTCACGCAATCATCGCCGCAGCACTTGATGCAGGCGCTACAGCGATCCATCCAGGATATGGCTTCCTTTCAGAGAACGCTGCGTTCGCAGAGGCTTGTGCAAAGGCTGGCCTAACATTCATCGGTCCGCGCCCGGAAACGCTGACGCTTTTTGGTGACAAGCACGCAGCGCGCAAATTGGCCGCGGAGGTTGGGGTTCCGACTCTCGCCGGGACATCTGCGCCAACGACGCTAGCAGAAGCGACAGCTTTCCTATCCGATCTAGGCCCCGATGGCGCCGTGATGGTGAAAGCGGTTGCAGGCGGCGGTGGGCGCGGCATGCGGCCTGCCTTTAGCGTTGATGAGCTCGCCGAGGCATTCGAGCGCTGCCGTTCAGAAGCGCAGTCAGCCTTCGGCAATGGTGACCTCTATGTTGAGCAACTGGTGCAACAGGCGAGCCATATCGAAGTGCAGTTGATTGGCGACGGCAATACAGTTTCCCATCTCTGGGAACGGGACTGCTCCCTACAAAGGCGGCGCCAAAAGATTGTCGAGCTAGCTCCAGCGCCCGGCTTGAATTCAGACGTACGAGATAAGCTGATCGCGGCTTCCCTCAAGCTTGGTCAGGCAGCGCATTACCTAAACCTCGGCACAATTGAGTTTCTTGTTGATGCCGACACTGGCGCGTTTTTCTTCATTGAGGCCAATCCCCGCCTGCAGGTCGAGCATACCGTCACCGAAGAAGTCACTGGCCTGAACCTCGTCGAACTACAGCTCAAGCTCGCCGATGGTCAGAGTCTAGAAGCACTTGGCCTCACGCCTGACAAGGTCCCTAGCCCGCGCGGCGTAGCGATGCAGCTTCGGATCAACACAGAGACCATGAGCGCAGGCGGCGAGGCCAAGCCCGGTGGCGGGCTAATCACCACCTTCGATGCGCCGTCGGGCCAAGGCATTCGCGTCGACAGCTATGGGTACGCTGGATACAGCACCAATCCAGCCTATGACTCCCTATTGGCAAAGTTGATCGTCCACACGCGCTCTAACAAGCTCCAGGACGTTATGAACAAGGGCTACCGGGCGCTTTGTGAATTCAACGTTACGGGCGCGCCAACGAACATTGCCTTCCTGCAGAACCTCATTCGTAATCCCAGCGTTCAGGCGGGTGAAGTTCACACCCGCTTCGTTGAAGACCGTGCAGCTGATTTCGCGACGTCTGTTGGCTCAACCCACCCCAACCTCTATTTCACACCCGAAACTACGGGGGACGGATCAACCGCTGGCCGTGCTGGTGCCAAAGTAGATGGCGCGGACCCTCTTGCCGTTCTTGCATACGGCCAGGCAAACCAATCAAGCAGCATGGCGACGGCAGGCCCAGGCGCGGATGTCGCAATTGCAGACGGAATGACGGCGGTGTCGGCCCCCTTGCAAGGCACAATCATCTCTCTCGTAGTCGCCATCGACGACACAGTACGGCGCGGAGACCAGTTGGCGATCATGGAAGCCATGAAGATGGAGCATGTCGTGGCGGCGGACTTTTCCGGCATCGTGCGCGCGCTTCATGTTGAATCCGGCGATACGCTCTGGGATGGACAGGCGCTGATGACGCTTGAGCCTATCGATGATGATGGCACGGCTGAGATTGCGGCTGACGAGATTGATCTCGACGAAATCCGGCCCGATCTTGCTGAAGTCTTGGCGCGGCAAAACCTGAACTTGGATGAAAATCGCCCCAATGCCGTTGCCCGGCGGCGGAAGACGGGCCAACGCACCGTTCGGGAAAATGTCGAAGACTTGATTGATCCAGACAGCTTCGTCGAATACGGGCCGCTCGTCGTCGCAGCGCAACGCCAGCGCCGGGGTCTTGAAGACCTTCTTACCCGCAGCCCTGCCGATGGCCTCGTCACGGGCGTTGGCAAAATCAATGGCGAGCTTTTTGACGATCCAGACGCCCGTGCTGCTGTGATGGCCTATGACTACACCGTCTTCGCAGGAACCCAGGGCGTCCATAATCACTGGAAAACTGACCGTCTGCTTGATGTCGCCGAACAAGGGCGGATGCCTTTCGTGCTGTTCGCAGAAGGCGGCGGCGGGCGCCCGGGCGATGTGGATTATGGCGGATTTGTCGGGCAGACGACCTTCAGCCATTTCGGCAAATTATCTGGCCTAGCACCCATGATCGGCGTCGTTTCTGGCCGCTGCTTTGCCGGCAACGCGGCACTGTTAGGCGCTTGCGATGTCATTATCGCGACAGAGAACGCCAACCTTGGCATGGGTGGGCCTGCCATGGTGGAAGGCGGCGGGCTTGGGGTCTTCACCCCGGAAGAAATAGGCCCAATGTCTGTGCAGGCCCCGAACGGCGTCATTGATATTCTGGTCGCCGATGAAGCGGAGGCCGTACAGGTCACGAAGAAGTATCTTTCTTATTTCCAGGGCCGCCTGAAAACTTGGACCGAGCCGGACCAGCGGCAGATGCGGCGGATCGTGCCAGAGAACAGATTGCGAGTTTATGATGTCCGTCAGGTCATTGAGACCATGTCGGACAAAGGCCAAGTGCTGGAGCTTCGGCCCAGCTTTGGGTGCACTATGATAACGGCGTTGATGCGTGTAGAAGGCCGGACTGTCGGGGTTATCGCTAATAATCCTGCAACGCTGGGCGGTGCCATTGATAGTGACGGTGCTGATAAAGCTGCACGGTTCATGCAGGTGTGTGATACTTTTGATGTACCTATACTGCATCTCTGCGATACGCCCGGCATCATGGTCGGGCCGGAGGTTGAAAAGACGGCGCTGGTCCGGCACGCAGCGCGGATGTTTGTTGTCGCGTGCAATCTGACTGTTCCTTATTTCACGCTCATCACCAGGAAGGCCTATGGCCTGGGTGCAATCGCAATGGCGGGTGGTAACTTCAGAAGCCCTATGTCCACTGTCGCTTGGCCTACGGGCGAGTTTGGGCCGATGGGACTTGAAGGCCAGGTCAAGCTTGGCTACCGGGCCGAGCTAGCCGCAATTGAAGACCCTGAAGCCCGTCGCATTTACTACGAGAAAATGGTCGCCGAAGCCTATGAAGATGGCAAAGCCTTGGAGCGGGCCACACGCTTTGGCATCGATGACGTCATCGATCCAGCGCAGTCCCGCCCTTGGCTTGCGAACCTCCTAGCATCCAACCGTCCGCCTCCACCTCGCACTGGTAAGAAGCGGCCAATGATCGACGCTTGGTAGGCGCACTTTCCTAGACGCTCAACGCAGCGGCATCGATATATGATGAGTTGATATACGTCTCTGCCCGTCTGGTGCCGCGTGTGGGTAAGGCGCGGATAAGGGCGCTGACGTCTATCAGGGTTTGCACCGCTGCAACGCTCACGGCACCGTCAGCTGGAAATATTGCTTTCGCAACATATTCATCCCAAGCGCGATCGTTGTAACGCATTGCGACCCCGCTTTCGCTGACCGCAATTTTACTGCTCTCTGCCCGGTTGGCGAAGACCCATTGATGCGCCTTGATCCAGCCACGCATGAAAGCGGTAACGGTTTCCGAATTCTCCCGCGCCCAGCGGCGCTCAACATTCAATGACGAAAATTGGAAGTCCGGAAATACGCTGCTCATATCGCCAAGGTCTGAATAGCCTGAATCGAGTGCAATATGATTGAGCGGCACGCCCTGTAAGCCCGCATCAATTTCGCCAGACTGCAATTGCTCCCATCGTGCTTGAATGGGACCGCAGGGAACCAACGTATAATCACGCGGATACTCCAAGCCATGGGCAGCAAAGATTTTCATCACCAGTGACGAACTGCCCGCAGCGATTGAGGAGACGCCAACGCGACCGCCCCGCAAGTCCGTTATGGATTTAATGTGCTTAGCGCCGATTAGCGAGAACGGCAGCTTGTTCAAATTCCCCCCAATAATTTCCTGATCGCCACCTTGCTCCCGATCAATAATCACATGTTCCGTGGTGCCGCGAGAAAAATGCACATGGCCATCCCGGAGACGCTCATATACGGCGTCAATCGTCTCATGCACCTCAATCTCAACATCCAGACCCTCATCCGCAAATATGCCTTGATGCTGCCCAGCCCAAAGCGGCAGATTGAAGTAGTTGAAGGACAAGGTCGAAATCTTGACGGGGCGCATAACGCGGACCTCCAAATGATTGAGCATGTGCTCGTACGCTAAACAGGATCAATTGACCTGCACAGCCCAAACCCACACCATAATCTGAGCGGATGGATGTCCACCGTGGTGAAGCCAGTCCATCTGATAAAGGACCCGAAACGTGACTGATATTTTTGAAACCGCCGCGGTAAAGGCGAGCGGAATACAGACCGATGGTCCATTGGCTGATGCTCTATCTGGCCGCAGTGACATCCTGACGATGACGCAGCAAGCCCACGACGCCGCATTGAAGCCTGATGAACCTGGCGGCATGTCCCAAAAAATGCGCGCCGCGTTATCCTGCCGTATGGCCCGATTGAGCCAGGAAGAACCCTTGGCCGCGCACTTTGCAACATTGATGGATAGCGCCAACGGATCACCGGAGATCAACCAAATTGCTGATCCCGCTTTTGATGGTGGCGGCGACGTCTGGCTGCGTGCAATTCTGCGCCATACCGATTTGGTCACAACGGATACTAAGGCCGTCATTGCGGGCGATATCCCAGCGCTTACAGACGCTGGCGTATCAGAAGACGACATCGTGCGACTGTCGGAGCTCGTCGCGTTCTTGAGCTACCAGATACGCTTAACCGTCGGCCTCAGGCTCATCGGAGACGCCGCATGAGTGATCCAATCCATGAGTTCACCGCAATTGTTCCCTACTGGCGCCCCCGCGTCACGCCGATCCAGCTAGAAGATGCAACTCCAGACCAATTGGATGCGCTGAAGGTCACGCCGTCGAATACGAAGGTATCGGAATATGTTCTGGTCCTTGCCCGCGATAGTGAAACGCTGCGAGAGCGCACGCCCCTATTCAACGCCATCATGTACAATCGCGGAGGTCTATCTCGTGCCGAACGGGAATTGGGCGCTGTGGGCGCATCCATCGTCAACCGCTGCGTCTATTGTGCAGCCGTCCATGCCAGCCGCTATAATCAGCTGGCAAAAGATGTCTCCGTCATAGAACGTATCTTTGCTGATGGTGAGGCCGCTGAATTAAATCCGCGCCAGACCGCAATTTTCAGCTTTGCCGTGAAACTATCCAAAAGCCCACCCGATGTATCGAAGCATGATATGGCAGCCCTGACTGCAGCCGGTCTCGGCCCAGACGAAATCCTGGATTTGGTTTTATCGGCTGCCTTGTTCGGATGGGCAAACCGGCTGATGCACACCCTGGGCGACCCAATCGAAATTACGGAATAGGCTTACGGTAAGCTCCCATGGACCTTTCGGGTCAGAGTGTGAAAGGCAAATTCTAAGCTTTCAAAAGTGACCGTTTCACCCGAGCTATCAAAGCCGCCCGTCGACCATTTCACGGGCCATGCTCGGCTGGCCACCCACGACATTTCCTTCGCACCATCTGGGCCTAAAAGGCTGATGCTAATATCTCGCGGCTGGATTCTTTGAGCTAAGCCACCTTCCAGCGTCTGCTTACACCATGCAAACAGACCGGACGTGGCGGTCAATTGACCACGTTTCAAAACGAGATTGCCATGTTTTATCGAGCCAGGCAGTCGGTGAACAAGACGGTTCTCGCCGCCTTCCTCTAATTCAGCTACCTGCCGTTCAGCATCCAAACCACTAACTTCGGAAAATGACCCACCAATCGTTTCAGCGCCGTCGCCACTGAATCCGATGGCGAACCTGAATGCGGCTTGCGGATAATAATTGCTCATGACGCAACACCCAAACTCTTGACCCGGTTGATGTTTCCAAGATTAAGACGTCTGCATTTTCTGTTGGAATGTTAGGACAATGAACTCAGCCGGCCGCGTAACAGCAACCTTGACCGTGATATTCATATACCCGTTGAGAATGTCTTCTCCCGTCATCGTACTGCCCAATCCTACTTGCACATCAAAAGCATTTTCGGGCGTTGCGCCAGCCAGAACGCCCATTTTCCATTGATTGGTCAGGAAATTCTCGATCATCACCTTAACCGTTTGCCAGGTTGAAGCGACATTCGGTTCAAAGACATAGGCTTCAGCCGCGCATTTATGGATTGTTCGAGCATGATCAGCGTGCGGCGTACACTTATGCATCGCCAACCTTGGCTGTTCCCATCCAATGTTCGCGCACCCCAAACCAAAACACCGCGGCCAGGGAAACTGCGAATAGCGTTGATCGCCTTGCCATCTAACGGCACGTTCAGGTTTTCTTGCTCGTCATGCGAAACTTCGACGGTTGGCCGGACCACAGAATTCATAGGTATATTCGCGGGCGCTTTGAATACCCCCACCGTTTGATCTGTTTGCGCGAAGATGCCGGCCATTCCCGGTCCTGGCGGCATCCGGTTGAGCATCGCCAACGCTTGGCTCATGACGACTTTGTAGTGCTCACTAAAAGCCATTGCGGCGTCGTGCGTTTCTTTAAGCTTGGAAGGATCAGCCTGTTTGACGGCAACGGCCAGCTCTTCAATCCCTTTGTTGCGCGCCTCAACATCACTGCCCGGCTCGGCATCTGCCTCCATTGCATCTGCGATCATTTGTGAGAGGGACTTCCGCAAATTGGGCCCGATGCCATCCAATCCAATCGCCGTTAGTGGAAGGACAGTGGTATCAATCCATGGATAATACGCCATGCCATAGGATGTTGACTGACTGGTGATTTTTGAACGCATGCCCGTCTCTGAACCAGAGATAACGTCCGTCTTCCGGTCACCGTTTCGCTCTACATCACCGCCCGGCACATCCAAGATAACCACCCTACTCATCAGCTTTCCGCAATGATCCAGATGCGCATTCGCGACCTTGGCCCATTCATCATGCTCTAATAGAACAGCATCAGGTGCGAGCATGATCGTCGGCTCTCTCTCGCCTTCCAACGCTTTCAGCGGAAGGTCTATCAGAGCGGCGGCGGAGACTGCATCGTCTCTATATCCGCCGACCGAAACAATCCAACATGGACCGCCGCCATTATTGAAAAAAAGCCGCAAACCCTGATACATAAGGTACCGGGTGCCTGAGATGAATCCAAGCGCACCAGTGTCCTTATCAGCCTCGACAATCGTATTCGGACCAGCGCCAAATATCCCATGGTAGTCCGCCATTGATGAAATGCGCGTGGGCATATTTTGGAGATTTTGATCGCCACGCGCTGCCGTTTCCGTGTAGCCAATAAAGACCGGTATTCCGGTCGCCACCTGGACTACTGAATTCGGAAACGCATTCTTCTCAACGATATAAACGCCAGGCGTTTTCATTTCAGCTGGGGACATCGGGTCCTCCGATCCAGGTCAATATTTTCAAGTGAGCCGCGAACACCGTGGATTGCGCACTTTCACATGCGCGGTAGAGTCCGTTTCTCAGCATTCAGTCAAACACCGGAGATTCGATCATGATCAAAGTTTGGGGACGGCACGACGGGTCTAATGTCATCAAGGCGATGTGGTGCATTGGCGAGTTAGGCATTGAGTATCAACGGGTTGATTGGGGCGGTAAGTTTGGCGGCAATGATGATCCAGCCTACCGGTCCATGAACCCAAACGGTCGCCTACCGACCATTGAGGAAGACGATGGATGGTCCGTATGGGAATCTGGTGCAGTCATTCGGTATCTCTCCGCCAAGCACGACATGGGCGGTCTCTATCCGTCCGACCCACGCGACCGTGCTGACGCGGACCGTTGGATGGACTGGAGTTCCCTTAATCTTGCCGCCTTCAACGTGCCCTACCTCGACTATTTCTTCCGCTTGCCAGCAGCAGAGCGAGATATTTCGAAGGTCGAAGCGGCAGTGAAAGCAACCACGCCTTGGTACGATATACTCGACAAGCACCTCAAAGGCCGCGACTACGTTTGTGGTGACCGATTGACCATCGGTGATATCCCAGCCGGTGCCCTAACCCATCGCTGGATGACCTGGACGCCCGGCGACCGGCCATCGCACCCCAATGTTGAAGCCTGGTATGCCCGCCTTTGCGAACGCCCAGCCTATCAGGAACATGTCTTGGACAAGACTAATAAGACGAGCTTCTAGGCTGCGAAATCAGACTTAATGGTTGAGACTGCCGCCAATGCTGCCAAACCCACTTCAATGTGGGCATTGCTGCGAGACCCTCGGTATTTGGCGTTTTGGGCGGCCGGTGCATTGATTGGCATTGTCCGCTGGTTTCAGCTTCTCGCACTCAGTGTATTTGCGTTTGAGATAACGGGTTCACCGCTATTGGTCTCAGTCGTGCCGCTATTGTCTATGGCACCAATGGCGATGTTTGGCCCGATCATTGGCGCTGTCGCGGACCGGGTGGATCGCAAGCTCTTGTTCGTTGTCTCAATCGCTGGAATTTGCGCCACATCCGCGATCATGAGCGCTATCGCTTTGGCTGGGACGCTGCATTTCGGCCATGTCGCGGTCATTGCGTTCTTAAATGGGATATTCTGGGCGACGGACATGCCGATCCGGCGGCGGTTGCTGGGGGACCTATCTGGCGACGCCCTGCCAACCGCGATGAGCCTCGATGCAGCCACGGGCAATGGCACGCGGATGCTTGGGCCTCTACTTGGTGGTGCCGTCTTGCAATTCGTTGGGGTCCAGGGCGTATTCCTATTTAGCGCCGCCGTTTATGGCCTGTGCATCCTGCTTATCCTGTTTGTGCGCGTTCAAGGAAGCGCCAAGGCTGTCATCCCGACATCATTGATCCATGATCTACGTGCCGGAATTCAGTATGTCAGGGGGGACATGCACCTTCGCCGGATACTTGGGATCACAGTGATCTTCAATGTCTTTGGCTTCCCATTCACGTCTATGATCCCCGTTATCGGCAAAGTGCATCTGGCGCAGGATTCATTTTGGACTGGAGTGGTGTCTAGCCTTGAAGGCCTAGGTGCCCTGCTCGGCGCAATTTTGATTGCCATGATAGCCCGCCCTGGGAATTACTATCCGATCTATCTGCGCGGCACGATTGGCTACATTTTGGCGATCTATGTCCTCGCGATATCGCTGTTTTTCATCAACGGGATGCCAGAGGCGTTCGGTCTTGTTGCCATAGTTTTGGTGATCGCCGGCATGTGCGGGGCGAGTTTTGCTGCGATGCAAAGCACACTGACATATTTGGGTGCAGCCCCTGAATATCGCAGCCGCGTGCTTGGCGTTCTGACACTGTGCATCGGTGCCGCACCCTTTGGCTTTCTGAATGTGGGTTGGATGGCGAGTATGTGGGGGGCACCGCTAGCGCTCTTCATCATGGCGTCCGAGGGGCTGATCATGCTGCTGCTCTTGCGGCTAACGACGCCTATCGGCAAGCCGGACCCAGGGCATTATTCTGCAAGCCAAGACCAGCTTACTGCCAAACCATAACGTGGCAGACCTCACCATCATGCTGGTCTACTATCAGGACTGAACATTAAGGAACTTGATCCATGAGCAATGATCGGTTTGGGATGCGCTGGGGATACGCTGGTGGCACAACATTGGCGTCCATTGAAGAAGCCCGGGCAGCCGGACAATTTGCAGCTGCAGCCGGATTCGATAGCTTCTGGATTTCCCATGCCAAAGGCGTTGATCCCATGATGGCGTTGGCCTGCATTGCGGATGATGTTGCTGGCCTGCAAGAAGTCGGAACGTCTGTAACCCCACTGTACGGGCGGCACCCAATTGGCCTGTCACAACTTGTCCGGACGGCGCAGAACGCTCTTGATGGGCGGTTTACGCTTGGCGTTGGAGCATCGGCCAAAGGCCATGCGGAAGGAACGCTCGGCCTATCGTGGGACAAGCCATTCTCCTACACGCGCGAATTCTTTGACGCCATGGAGCCGCTTGTTGCTGGCAAGCAAGCTGATGTAACCGGTGACCAGGTCAGCGCGCATGGCGAACTCAATATCGCATCAAAACCCACGCCTATTTTGCTAGCGGCTTTGGGGCCTCGAATGCTGAAATTTGCTGGCGCACGCGCGGCAGGTACGACCTTGGGGCAATGCGGCCCGAAGACTATTGCGTCATATGTGAAACCATTACTCGAAGCCGGTGCTGAAGCCGCAGGACGCAGCGCACCCCGCATCATGGCATTGGTGCGGATATGCGTCACAGAAAACCGGGAGGCCGCAAAAACCGTTGCGCGCGAAATTTCCAGTTTCTATCAGGAGATACCTTCATATTCGGCCGTTATCGCGAAGGAAGGCTTGGCCGAGCCAGCGGATCTGCACCTGATAGGCAGCTGGCAGGAAATTCTGGACAACCTCGCCGCATACGCAGAAGCAGGCGCTACAGATTTCCGTATTCAAGCAGCCGCCCACGACGCCAAGTCCCAGGATGCAACCAATCAAGCGCTCGCAGATTATTTGAGCTAAGCGGCAGGTCTGGCCAGTTAAGCAAACTGAGCCGACACCGTACCGACACCGTCGATTGTCCCGACAATGGCATCACCCGGTTTTCCGTAGAACAGGCCTTCCAAGGATCCCGTAATCAGTGCATCGCCAGCCTTCAGGCCGCCGCAATGATTGCCGATGACACGGGCGAATGCGGCGACAGTATCGAATGCATCACCGCCCGGCACTGCGGACGCGCCTTCAGCTGCAACCACGTCGCCAATCTCCAATCGCATGGATGGGGTAACGCGTGGGCAGTCCTGCCAATCCTTGATCTCTGGCCCGATTACCAATCCACCATTCGCCGAGCAATCCGCCAGCTTCAGGAACTGCGGTGCTCCAACATGGTCATCCAAGCGGCTCTCAACGATCTCCAGCATGGGTGCCATGGCAAGGCAGGCCCGTAACTTGGCCTCAAAGGCTGGGTCATCTGGCGTTGGCGGATCAGCCTTCAGAAAAAACCCGATCTCAAGCTCAACACCGCAGAGACGCGACAATTCTTTTGGAATCGTGTCGCCATTCCGCCAGATCCAATCTTTGCGGATCGGCGCATAAGTCGGGGTTGTGGGTGGCCCTGGCCGACCGACTTTGAACCCACCAGCGGCACCCGTCGCTTTCGCGACAGCGGCTTGCACTCGATAAACCTCTTCAAGCGTTTCTGGCGTTGGTGTGTCTGCCGTCTTAATTAGGCTGCCAGTGTGCCGCGCTTCGATGAGTGCATTCGTTAGTCGATCCGTCATGGAACAGCCTTTCTGGCAATGGTCATCGCAAAATCAATGCAAGGTCATGCCTGCTCACCATCCCAGGTGTTCCAATGCAGCACATCATCAAGCGGTGGACGTTTGGCAGGCTTGAAATCGTCTCCGATGGTATAGGCCACCGGTAACAGCCCTACCTGCATGATCCCTTCTGGAATGCCCAGCAGATCAGCTGCCTTCTCGCCGTTCGATAGGTGCAATGTCGTCAACGTTGATCCAAGGCCGCGAGACCGCAATGCAAGCTGGAAACTCCATACAGCAGGCATGATCGAGCCCATCAACCCAGCCCAAACGCGTTGCGGCGGATTTGGCGGCAAGTGATCGACGCGGATGCAGGGGATCACGTGAACCGGCGCATCCTGAAGATTGTCCGCCAAATATTGAGCGGAGCTATAGACGCGACCATCCTGCGCTTCACCTGCTGCTTCCGCTTTCTTTTGGGACTCGGTCAGATATGTCCCCGCACCTTCACGATAAATATCCGCCAGCGCCGCACGTTTGGCGGCATCGGTAACAACGATCCAGCGCCATCCTTGCTTGTTGCTGCCAGTGGGCGCTTGCAAGGTCAGTTCCAGGCAGTCGCGGATAATTTGATCCGGCACTGGCCGACCAAGATCAAGCCGTTTGCGAACAGCGCGCGTTGTTGTCAGCAATTTGTCAGTTACGCTCAGGTCAAATCCAGCCATGTCCGTCACCCCTTGTTTTCAGAGACCCGTTATAAACCGCGCAGCAAGCGACGACCAACAGTGACCTGTTTTGGCCATCAGATGCTTTGGCAAGACAGCTGGAATCGTGCGATCATGCCCATCAAATTAAACACACTCCCATGAAGGCAATTAAGATGAATCTGGTTAGAGACCCACGTGCATTGAACCACCCGGACCTCCTGACCGGAGACCTAAATAAGTCGGCAATCGCCTGGGTTGGGGATCAACACTATCGCGCCGTGTTCAAGCCAATAGGCAACCAGGAAACGCCTTTGCTTGGGATATATCCTATGGGCTCGCCCTGTGATCATAGCCTAGGCGGGATGTTCGATCTTGCTGGCGAATTGCTTGCTGAGGATAGCGGCCCTGCGATGTATCAGGTGCCGTTTTCTGGTTTCACCGACCATCGCGGGATGGAAGCATCAGGCCAAGGTTTCTCGAACGCCTACAAGTTTACAACCGCATGGACGGTTCAGGGCACCATTGGCCTAATGACACCATTCGGAATTGTTGCTGGCGGCGGCTGCGACAAAACCTTTCCGATGCTAATCCACACCATGGGGATTGAGCCTTATCGCTACATTCCCTGGGCGCTTCTGCATGCAGGCCATCGCTCTGTCGGTCTGATGCCTGATGGAAGCGAAGTAACACTTGGCGACCTCGCCATGACCCGCATTCGCCACCTGAATGGCGCAGCTGATGATGCCGAACTTGAACTCATCCGCCAGAACACCGTGACTGATGTTGGGGTTTGCGAAAACCTAGCCTCCGCCATGTCGAACTATGTAGCGCTCTGCTGTGGTGGGTTCATCCTGGCCGGTGAAGATTTGCATGCGGCGAACACTAAGACGCGTGCTGATCTCACCCGTAAAACTATGGTCCTTTACCGCAATGCCTTGGATAGAGGCATCGTGCCTGCCGATGTGATTGGACCGGAGAATTTCCAAAACTTCATCCGGTCCATCGCCCTTTTCGGCTTATCCACCAACCTGCCTTTGCACCTGCCTTGGATGACGCGGTCTTGGGGCATCACCCATACGCCGGCCAGCATCTGGCAGGAAATGGAACACATGCCTTGGATCAGTAATCTGCAGCCTGTCGGCAAGTACCCCGTCAATCACATCGGCGCGATGCTGCCGAGCGTCATCAAATATCTCGTGGCTGAGGGATTGCTTAACGATGTGACCTCTATTTTCGGGCCAAAACTATCTGAAATTTACTGCGATGCGGCTGATCTCGATTTCGATGCGCAGGACGTATTCCATTCAGTCGGGCGGCCCATGGCACCGCAGCCGCAGATTGTCCTTTATCGCGGCAATCTATGCCCCGGCGGGTCATGGGTGAAAGAGTCTGATGCTATGCGGCACACCAGCACCTACAAAACCCAAGTATGCGCCACCCAAGCTGATTTCTTTAAAGACACGGCCAACGCCACAAACCTCACTGATAAAACCTGCTACGCCATCACAGGCGACCATTCTACGATTGAGCTGCTGTCAGCCAATTTTGCAATCATGGGCGCAATGAACGCCAATCCAGACCTTGATGTCGCGCTTTTGACGGATCAGCGAACGTCTGGCTTTGTGGGCGCACGCGCGAAGGCCGCCTACCACCTGCCACGCAATCGACTGCGGCAACTCAAAGACGGCGATACCGTTTGCTTTGAACCGGCTACCCGAAAAATCGATCTGGTCGATGCATCTGGCGCGCCAATGGATAGGGAGATGGATGCGCGGGCGGCCGCATATGTGGAACCTCACTGGCCAAAAACCGGCACCATCAAAGACTTGGTCAATGCCCATCTCAGTGGTGCAGAGAATGGCAGCGCGGTCTACTAAGCTTGAATGCTGCTAGCGCGCAGTGAACCCGCCGTCCACCACAAGCTCAGTTCCGGTGATGTAGCTGGCGTCATCGGAAGCCAGGAATAGGATCGGCTTGGCGATCTCCTCTGGCTGACCAATCCGGCGCATAGGTATGGCCTTCGCACGGGCTTGCACATGCCGTTCTTCAACCGGGCCATGATGCACCTGTGCCAAGATCGGCGTTTCGATAGAGCCTGGATGGATAGAGTTGCAGCGGATGTTGTACCCCTTCTTGGTGCAATGCATCGCGACTGTCTTGCTCAAATTCCGAACGCCGCCTTTCGCTGCAGAATATGATGACAAGTTTGGTACGCCCAACATGCCCGCCACGCTGGAAATGTTGATAATGGCACCGCCG
>Ga0315322_10002454_pt1 | contig 14330 bp, 10 predicted proteins | sample M110021515metaG_FD_203461 | JGI IMG/M metagenome (GOLD analysis project Ga0315322, IMG submission 203461) | Ammonia-oxidizing marine archaeal communities from Monterey Bay, California, United States - M1 100m 21515 | ecosystem: Environmental > Aquatic > Marine > Intertidal zone | place: USA... | reverse complement strand
GCAAAGGACTCAGCGGGAGCGACCTCAAGCCGCTCTGTGCGCAACCGTTCAGGTCGAACCGGCACGCCCACCACGTTCCATCCCCCACCGGCAAGATCGAACTCTTCCAGTTCGGCGGCTAAGGGAAGGAGAGGTTCGGCTGTCTCTTTCGCAACCTCGGCTGCCGCCAGCTGGACTTCCCCGCCAAAGTTCAAGGTGTAGATTCGCCTGGGTTTTGGCGTCTCCCCCCCATAGAAACTCATGCCAACTAAACCCGCAGCGAGCGCACCGTGAAGCAACACCGATAAAGCTAAGCCATGCTCAGTGCGAGATTTTTTCTTCACCGCATGCCGCTCGGAGAGGGTCCCCCCGCTCTTCTCACGCTGCTTTAGAGTTGGTGTTCTTCTCTTCACGAGACCCAGTGTAACCCGATTGCCAAGGTCAGTCCCGGAGCGTCCACGCCCGATCCGTGAATGCGGTAGCTTGTGTCAAAAAGGTTGTGCAAGCCAATGCTCCAGCGCGACGGCCCGCCCAGGCCAGCCCCGCCAGTCGAGCCTCCAAGAGGCCCCGAGAAATCCAAGTCAAAGCGCGCCCAGCCTGGCGTTCCATCCGGATTGATGCGGGGATCGCTGACATCACTTGGGTGCAACTTATCTTGGGTATCGGCCCAGTCCAAGCCGAAATGCGCCTCGTCAACCCGTAAGAAGCCACCAAACTCGTATCGAAATTCAGGCTGCCACTTCACGCCCGCGCTCCCGTGAAACGGGGGGACACGCCGCCAATCGACACCGTCAAACGGCGCTTCACCGGCAACAATATCGAAAGTGTCGTCGTACTGGCGGCCGCGCACAAATGAGATGCCCGCGTCGATGCTAAAGGGCCCGTCGCCAAGTGCTTGCTCCCCAAAGAGCTCGGCACCGAACAGCAGCACCTCGCCGGCGTTGTCGCGCAGGTAGGTCTCGTCGCCAGGTACACCAAGTACACCTTCGTCGGTCAGGCGACGCCCGACGACGTCGCGAATCTCGGTCGCAAAAACGGCGCTATCGAAACTGCTGCCAGCACTGCGAAAACAATACGCAAGCTCCGCGGTAAGGCTCTTTTCAGGCTCGAGCTCGGCGTTGTGAAGTTCAGTTCCGCCTCCGAAGTCACCGTCCTTTGCAAGGTCATCCAGGTTGGGAGCGCGAAAACCCTGGGCGAGTGTCGCCGTTACCCTGTGCCCCGGGCCCAAGTCCCGTGCGGCCTGCAAGCTAGTCGTAAGTGCGCTGAAATCACCAGACTCATGTGCCGCGCCGCCGAAGCCGTCAAAGGAGAAGTCGTACGAGGAGAACCGCGCGCCCGCGGTCACGTCATAATCGCCGAACGCGAAGATCTCATCCTGGATAAATGTCCCGAACGCAAGATAGTTAGCAGCTGGAGCGAATTGACCATCCTTCAAGGTCACAGCGCTAGTGACCAGGTCCGTATCTCTCCGGATAGAGTCGACTCGGTCAAAGTCCAGGTCGAAGCCATAGGTCAGCAGGTGTTCGTCACCAACTGCGCGCTTCCAATCCATACCGAGACCGACTGAATCCGTCTCGTCGCGCTCGTAAGTAAAGCTCGTCGAACCGAACTTCTGCTTCTCGCGCTGCTCCTCGTAACGACGCAGCGAAAAGCGAAGCTGCATGGAGTCGCCGAATAACCCACCACGGTCATCACGATACGCGAATAGCGCAGTGCGCCGATCCTGAAGTGCGAAATTGTAGATCTCATTTTGGGGGTCTGTCTGCCCAAATCCGGTGACGAGTTTGTCGGTCCTAGGCACGTCGAAATCGCGGTGAATCCAAGTCGAAACACGCCAGCTTCGTCCGTCTTGAATATCGCGATCCCAAGAACCGAATACGGCTTGGCCGTCGTATCCCGTAGCAGCCGCCTTTCCGCTTCCCCCGATGTTCAAGTCCTCATAATTGAAGATGCTCGAGATGGCCAAGAGTCCATCATCTCGATCCGCGAATGCAAAAGCCGGCGTCAGCGCGCCCCCCGCTACCGAGCTGTCGAGCTTTGCGTCGAAGCTGCCGGCGGCATAGCCAAAGTTGCCCCATGGCACACTCGTCATTTCCGATCCGCCTCGCGGCGCTTGGCGGCGGGTCCAGATTGAGATTACGCCGCCAATCGCGTCCGAGCCATAGAGCACAGATGAAGGGCCGCGAGTGACCTCGATGCGCTCGACGATCGCGGGATCCACCGTGTTCAGTATCTGGTTCGGCCCAAAGCGGGTCGTCGAGTCGTTCATGCGAACGCCGTCCACTAGGATCAAGACTTGGTTACCTGTAAGCCCTCGGATAAAGGCGGAGCCCCCGCCCAAATTCGTCTCCTGTACCCAAACGCCTGGGCCGGCTGCTTCTTCCAGTGCCTTCGCCAGGGAGCGGCGCCCCGTAGCTCGCAGGTCGTCGCCAGAGATTGTCGTCAAGCTTGCCTCAGGTGCCGAGGCCACTGCCTCGCTACGTGCCGCGTAGACAAAGCTCTCGGAAGTGGCGGTGGCTTCTTGGATGGGAGGTAGCGCTAGTAGAAACATGGGTTCGCAAAAGTGGTAATTGCCGGGGCAGAGCCCCGGAACGCATCCCATCCCTTCAAGTTCATTTCTTGGCCCAAGTACTTTCCACTTTCCGCGTCCGCCCCTCCTGCTTTCCTGGGGATGGCTTGTAGGAATGGAGGGCGCTCCTCCAGCGGCCTTCCCAAGTGCTCCGCCTGCCTAGCTTTGGAGTTCGGCAAGGACTTTATCCGCAGCTGTGAGTAGGTCTTCCAGCGCTTCCTCTGTGTGATCCCCCATGTGTCCGATGCGGAATGTCTTACCTTTCAGGGAGCCGTATCCATTGCTGATTTCGAAGCCACGCTCGGCCAACAGCGATGCGAACTTCGCCACGTCCAGCGAGCCCGCTCGGATACAGCTGACCGTCGGCGAGGCCTCGTCCAAAGGCGGCAAGAGCTCAAGACCGTGGCCACTTGCCCATGCGATCGTTCGGGATTGCATCCGAGTGTGCTTCGCAAAGCGCGCTTGCCACGCGGCCGCTCCCGTTGCGCCTTGATCCGCAGGAGCAAGCGTGACGCCGCCGGTAATATCTTCGAGTTGCTTGGCCAACGCGTAGTAAAGACCAATAGCAGGAGTGGACGGGGTTTTGCGGGCGGCGTGACCTTCGATGAACGAGATCGGATCGAGGTAGAAGCCTCGGTCTTCTTGTGCACGTGCGCTCTCCATGAAGCGCTTCGACGCGCAACAAACACTTACGCCTGGGGGAAGTGCGAGAGCTTTTTGGATTCCCGCCAAGCCGAAGTCCAAACGGTTCTTGTCGAAATCCACAGGAGCGCCCGCGATGTAGCTGACTAGGTCGACAAGTAAATTCGTACTTGGGAAGTTTGCCATCACGTCCGCAATCCGATCCAGGGGTGTGCGCGCACCTGTCGAGGTTTCATTCGAGACCAAAGTGACGGCGTCGAACGGCCCATGCTCTTCTAGAGCTTGGAGAAGGGCGTCCGAGGTGACGACGCGGCCCCACTCGACCTCTAGAACAACCACCTCCTTGCCCAAGCTCTCTGCGATTTGAGCCCAGCGTTTTGCGAACGCGCCGCCGACAACGGCTAGGACTTTCGGGCCGACGCCCCGCAATCCGGCCTCCATCAAGCCCGTCGCACTTGTGGTGTGCACGGCGACGCTTGCTTCGGAGTTATCCTCTAAGCCAAATGCAAGGCGCAAGCCGGGGTCCAATCTTGCAATCAAGTCGACGCACGCTTTGCTGCGGTGGCCGATCATGGGGCGCGCGCACTCGGCGAGTAACTCGGGGCGAACTTCAGTTGGTCCAGGAATCCACAGCATGGTTTGTTACGGGTTAGAAGAGATCGGAAAAACGCTCGGTCGCGGCCAAAGTATCTCGCTCGGATGCGGAGAGAAGAAAGGGGATGAGCTCGACCATGTCGCGCTCCTCGGCGTGAACAACTGCGCCCGCGAAAACCGCCTCGCGGCGCACCACACCACCGAATGCAACAAATCGTGCACAAACGGACGCTGCCTCCAGATCAGTCAGCCCGTCGCCTATCAGGGCGACACGCCTGCCCTTGGCAAGCCTGTCAACGACCCCTGGCTTACCACCACCACGAGCCAAAGGCGAGCTCGAGTCAAACCCGGCATAAGAGCCCGCTTCGTCGAATGAAATGGCGACTGCATGAACATTGCCTTTGGGAATTCCGAGGCTCTCGGCCAAGGCGAGCACACCCGGCAACAAGCCACCAGAGACGATGTGCACATCCTTGCCAAAGAAGTGCAACACGTCGATCAGGAGCCTAGCTCCGGGGAGCATCGTTCGAATGTACTCGGCCCCGAGTGCGACCAGATCACTCGCTCTCGGAGCGATGCGACGAAGCCGCTCCCCAAAGACATCCTCTAGGCTGCGCTCGCCCTCCATCGCCGCGTTTGTCATCGCCTCGATTTCAGAGAGCTCAGCAGTGGACAAGTCAGAAGCGAGCCAGTCAACACCCTCAAGCTCGACCAGGGTCGAGTCGCAGTCAAAGACGATCACCTCGTAAGGCGCCGGCGAGTCACTTGTGAGCTCTTCGGCGACCTCATCCGATGAACGCTCCGGATTCATGATCGGTTTCCGGAGACGGGGCTCGCCTCGCCAAGCCGCACCAAACTGGCCTCGCGGATAAACGGTAGCTCGCAAATTTTCGCAAGCAACTCGGGACCGGGATTAGCATCGATCGCCAAGTAGCCGACAGCCCCCCCATGTTCGACCGGGTCGGCGCCACCGGCCTTGCCCAGCTCGATGCGACGAATGTTCACGCCGTTTTCGCCAAGCAATGTTCCGATGCGGCCAACAACTCCGGGCACATCGTCGTGCCTAGTCACAAGTACATGTCCCTCGGGGGGGAAGTCCAAGTGAAGATCGTCAACACGTACAAATCGCGGCCTGTTGCCAAATACAGTGCCCGCGACTAAGTGTGACTCTCCGCCCGCCTTTGTGGAGGCGCGCACCTTGATCTGACTCTGAAATGCTCCGGCGTCCGGCTCTCGTCCCTCGAGCAGCCGCAGTCCGCGCTCATCGGCAAGGGCTGGCGCATTGACGAAGTTCACACCGCTGTCCGTTCCGTGGCTAAGTGCGCCCGCCAAGAGCGCCAGAGAGACCGCGCGCGTATCGCGCGACTCGAGCTCGCCGAGATAGGTCACCTCTAACTTGCGAATCGGACCGGACAGCCGCTGGGATAGATAGCTCCCCATGCGCTGTGCCAAATTCAAGTAGGGCCCCAGAAACACCAAGTCACTCGCACTCACCGCGGGTGCGTTGATCGCATTGTCAGCGCGACCCTCCAGTAAGAATCTGGCAATCTGATTCGCGATGTCCAAGGCCACTTGAACTTGCGCTTCGCTTGAGGACGCGCCGATGTGCGGCGTGAGCACGACGTCGTCGCGGCCAAGCAGCGGGTGGTCGGAGGGTGGCGGTTCCTGGGACAAGACATCAAATGCCGCGCCCGCGAGCTGACCCGAATCCAGAGCCGCAGCGACGGCTTCCTCGTCGACAAGCCCTCCGCGTGCGGCGTTGATCAAACGTGCCCCAGGCTTCATTGACGCGATGCGCTCTGCCGAAATCAGTCCGCGCGTAGAGTCGATAAGCGGAACATGTAAAGAGACAAAGTCGCTGGTCGCGAGCAGCTTCTCAAATTCAACCAACTGTACGCCTGTTACGGGAGAGCTCTCTGCGGCGGAAAGATATGGATCGTAAGCAAGGACGTTCATCCCCAATCCAACCCCGCGTTCGGCGACGACGCGCCCGATACGGCCAAGCCCGACAACTCCAAATGTCTTGCCCGTCAACTGCACCCCCGTCAAAGCCTTCTTCTTCCAAATGCCCGCCTTCACCTCGCGATCTGCGCGGGGAATGTGCCGAGCCAGCGAGACCAATAGGGCAATCGCAAGTTCGCCCGTTGTCGTGGTGTTTCCGGTTGGAGTGTTCATGACAACAACACCCGCTTCGGTAGCTGCCACACAATCCACATTGTCCACCCCCACTCCAGCGCGACCGATAACCGTCAAATTCAGCGCTGCCTTGATGACACGCCGTGTGATTCGCGTGGCCGATCGCACGATGATGGCGTCGACATCCGCTACCTTTGCGACAAGCGTGTCCTCGTCCATCCCAAGGCTAATCTCGGGGGTAATACCGTACTCACTGAAGACCTCGACCGCTTTCGGCGAAAGGTCATCACAAATCAAAATCCGCAATGATGCGGGCGAAATACTGCTTGTCGAACTCACGTTTCCTCCGGGGTGGGGCTCACTTTATCGGAGTCAACTTCACAAGCACTGTGTAAGCACGACGTTTTTTACGAGACTTCTATTTTAGTCCTACCGCGTTGCCGAGGGGAGCCTCTTCAGGAATAGAAGTAAGGCTGCGCCAAGGCACCCAAGTATCAAGCGCAGTCCCACTGGTTCGACGAGGTAGATCGAAATGCTGAAGCTCACCAAGATCAGGCTATAGGCTTTCACCTTTGCACCCGCTGGAATCGAGCGATTGCTCTGCCATTGCGCGAGCAAGTGCCCGAAGGATTTGTTCGCCAAGAGCGCCCGATACATTGCGGGCGAGGACCTCGCGAAACACCCTGCAGCAAGAATCAGGAATGGGGTTGTCGGCAGAATCGGCAAAAACAGCCCGATAACGGCCACCATCGTCAGGAGCGCTCCCGACGAGAGAAGGAGAGCACGCTGAATCGGCCCCCTTGATTGAACATCGCTTGCGGCGAGGCCCTCTTCCGCTTCGCCCTTGGCAGTCAAGAGCGGCGCCTCGTAGCTCGGGTCCACGTCGGTAAAGCGGGAACAATCGCTGCGAAGGCTGGCTGCATTACGTAATTCATTCTGCCAGATTCCGTGGTTTGAGAGCAACAAGTAGCGCGTCGCACACCCGAGGCTCTTGATCGCGCCTAGTCGCCCGTGTAACCCAGAGCTTCCAGATCCGCTGCCTCGCTGCTTGAGATGTCGCGCGCCAAACGCGCTATGGGTCGCGCTGCTGCGCGGTAGTCCGCAAGGGCATTGAGGTACGCCTCGACAACCTTGGGGCGCTCCTGTGCCAGGTTGTCATGCAATCCAGGGTCATTTTGGACGTCGAACAGGAAACTCTGCCCGAGGGGAATGCTCTTCATGACGGAGAACTCGGAGTCCTGGCTCTCCTCAATGCCAAAGCGAAGTCCTCCACGTAACGTTGTGATGAAGTGGTATTCCCCATCTCGACAACCGACTTGCAGCCCATTCGCATGCTCGAACCACAGTCGCCGCTCCACTTCGGGCGCCTCTTGGGCAACGCTCACAAGGTCGCGCGCGGGATTGACATCCAGCAGTCCAAGTTGCCCAAGCACAGTCGGAACGATGTCACGGTTGGTCACTCGGCTTGCGATGCGCTGACCTGCAGCTCGCCCTGGCAGTTTCAAGAGGAGTGGCACGTGCAGCGTCTCGGGAAACAGCCCGCGGTGGTTGTAGAAATTGCCGCGCTCGCCAAGAAACTCGCCATGATCTGCAGTAACAAAGCTCATCGTGGACGCCTGCAGGTTGAGGCTGCCAAGTGTTCCAAACAGGTCCGCCATGAGCGAATCCGTATAGGCGACCTCGGCGTGATAGAGGTAGTCCACGTGCTCCGCACTTGTGATGTCGCCAAGAAAGGCAAGCTCGGCGGGCACGACCTTTGCCTTGGGTAATGTCGCAGGTGTCGACTGCCTAGGCGGAATCGCGCCAGCACTCTCCTTATACGTCTCAAGAAAGTCGCCAGGCAGCTCGTAGGGCGTATGTGGATCAAACACGTGCACCCACAGGAAGAAGGGCCGATCGCCCTCGGCAGACCACTCTTCCAACCAAGCCCGGGCCCTATCAACGGCAAGTCGGCCATCTAGGCCACTGACCGTCTCGGCGGGAATGAAAAGGTCAAAACCCTGCCCAAACCCCGCATCCGGCCCGATCGCCCGCTGACATGTCACCGCTGCAGTTTGATAGCCCGCGGTGCGTAAGCGCTCGGCGAGAGTCGTATTGCCATCACCCAAGACACCAAAGTTGTCGATCAAGCTGTGATCTTGAATCGATACGCCCGTCAGTATCGACGCGTGGGAAGGCTGCGTGGAATTGCCTGCGCTCCAGGCATTCTCAAACACGATTGAAGATTCCGCCAGGGTGTCCAAGAACTTCGTTTGGACGCGCCCCTCAGCTGGCGAGTTGAGCACGGACTCCTGGGATGAGCCAAGCGCGTCGAAGCGCAGGGTATCCAGAGTAACCAACAGGATGTTCGGGCGGCGATCCTCGGGGAGAGCGCCGAGTATCATCGGCGCCCCAAAGAGAATGTCTGCGCGAGGAACCGAGTCTACTGCGGCGCCAAGAGCGGGCTCCACTTCAAAAGTCAATGCGACCTCTTGCCCCGCAAACTCTCCAAGGTCGAGGAGTACCGCGTGCCACTCTTCGTCGCCGAGTGGCAACGGATAGATTGAGACAATCGGCGTTGTCGACCCATCGCTAGAAACCGTCACTACCGAGTTGAGCGGAATCGGACTGCTCGTCGCACCGCGTGCAACCTGAACGCTCAGCTTGCCGCCAATCGGGATGATCGCGCCCGTGTGAAGAGCCGCCCCTATCCGCGCTGGCCATGCGCGACAGGCCGCCCCTCCACGAACTAAGAGTCCCGCGTCTCCACTGAACTCACCCTCGGGATCCAGCGGACTCTGGCCCCAGGCGAACGGCTCGTGAACGAAACGAATCGCGAGCAGCTCGAATCCCTGCACGCGGTTCGAAGACAGCTTCACTATCAGCTTTTCGATCACCTTTCCCCACGTTTTGTTCGCGCCAACGGCAAACTGCAGGGTCTGAACTTCCGGAGCCGCCTCGCAGAGCGAAAGTGCCGCTCCGGCTTCTAGGGGAGAGGGGCGAAACCACGCTACGGATGCCTGAGCCGAGGCGGGGATCACGAGATCGACCTCGATCGAGTTCATTTCAGCTGGCGAGATCGGCCCGAGAAAGCGCAGGGTCGGCGCGGCGCGAGCTTCGCGCATCAACCCCAACCGCAGGCCACCGTTCGGACCCGTCCCTGCAAGGACTCCCCCGTCGAGCTTCCAAGCCTCCGGCAGCTCAAGCGCACCCTGCAATGACCATTCACGAACAGTGCGCTTGTGCTGGGTCAACTCCGCCGACGACGATAGCCCACTGTCGAGCCGCGGATCCAAATGCAGCACGCCCTGGGCTGGGATGGGCCCGTCCAGCAGTGCTTCAGTGCCGGATCCCGTTTGTCCGCAAGAGGCGCAGGCAAAGACGGCAATCGCACCGAACAAGAGGCGTTCAAAAAGAGTCATAGACAGGAGTTTGCCGATGGAGCGAGCTTTTTGGGCCCGTAAGAGACAGAACTTTCCCTCCAAGGAGGAGGTTTCCATCTGTCTTGGCCATCGGTCAGCGCCCCGTTGGAGCCGGGTGCGAGTCACTGACAAGGGCAAGAAAATGGAGCGGCTGAAGGGATTTGAACCCTCGACATCAACCTTGGCAAGGTTGCGCTCTACCACTGAGCTACAGCCGCTCTCAAGCGGGGCGTAAACATATCACCTTGCCGAGATGGGTCAAGTACTTCGCAGGGACTTCCTGCAACAGTTGGGCATGAATGTGTGGAAACAAGGCCTGAGTGCCTATTGGGAAGCCATGCGCATTTAAGCCGAAAGGGCCGAAGGGGCGGCAAGCAGCTCCGATTCAGGCAGCTGTTGTCCGCAGCAAAGGTCGGTCAAGCCGTATCCAGCCCTAGGAATGGCGCATAGCCTCCGTCCCCAGGGTGCCCTTGCGCACCAATCGCTCTCGGAAGAGCTGCTTCGCAGCCCCCTGCTAGCATTCAGCCGTCCGTTTAGGACAATCGTTTAGAGCACTATGCAGCCAGACAATCCAACAACTCCGAAGTAGTACAGAGCAGTGGATCGACCCCTAGATGCCGGAACTGGCGACGTGCCTAGCACGCAGGGTTCGCACGCGATACCGAGTGGGCTATTTCCCTGCAGGGCCGTCTTCTTCTAAAAGCCCTTTTGCGCTCTCGTCAATCTGCTCGATGAGCTTGGCAGCTTCAGAAATGAGCTCTTCGCGCCTCTCGGACAACCTCTCTTTCTCTTCGCCCTTCGCCTTTTTCCCGCTCACCTGGGCGAGCTCTTCCATGAGTTTGGCGTGCCTGTCCTTTAGAACTTCGAGACCGGCCGCGCGGTCTGCCTTTTCGAAGATCACATCTTCGGCGACTGGCTCGCCTGTGTTTCTACTCTTAGCCACTCGATGTGTGCGCGTTGGGATCATCGCATCGTCTTGGCCGATCTGCCTTTGGGTCATGAACGTCGGCGACATGATCTCGACGTTGGCGTCGTGCAATGCATCGAGCATCCCTTTTCGCAGATTCGATCGCGTCGTCAGCATGCTTTTCACATCGGTGGAGAAGCCCGCGATTTTGTAGAGAATCGAAAAGTCGCCCAGCTTCAACACATGGACGAAAGCATCTGTGAGGTTCACCTCCTTGGCGGCCATTTTGAGAAGGGTCTCGACACGATCGCGTGGTTCGTCATATCCCAAAGAGACTGTCGCCGAGATCACCGTGCCCTTATTGCGCACGACCGACACGGGGTTCGTGATCATGTACAGGTTTGGAAGTGTCGTGAGGTCGCCGTCCTCCGTTTGTAGCTCGATGTGGAACAAGCCACGCTCCGTGATACGACCAAACTCCTCTTTGACACGAACGAAATCGCCGAGCCGGAAGCACTTGATCTTGCGCACCATCATGCCGGCCATCGCATTCGACACAAACGTCGCGGACGACAATGCGATCACGGCGGTGAAGAGGACTCCGATAAGCCTGATCACATCGCCTCGCGTGGTCGCCTCCATAGGCAGCAGTAGCAGTATCACAAAAAGCCCGCACAGCGTGAGAGCTAGCATCATGAGCTGGCGCGGGAGGCGCGCCTCTGCGCCTTTCGACTTTAGGCCGCTCAGCAGGAGCCTTTGGCTAAACGCCAGCAGTACCACCATCACGGCGATGCCCGCAAGCGTTGGAATATAATCCTCGAGCGTCTCAAGGAGCATGTCGAGCATTTGCTCCATACGCCCTTCCCCTTCCAGCAGTCCTAATAGAGCATTCATAGAGGAAGGCTACTTGATGTCGCTGCCTCGTGCTATTACGGATCCCTGTACCGTAATAACGCAAAGCCCAGGCAGTGAACTCAGACCACGAGCGCTCCGACCCATTTCCCAGCGCGCTTGGTCGCCTCGGCCAACGTCAGCCCTAATGCCAAGTTCGCCGCAACCGCGCTCGCGTGGCGACAACCCGAGCCGTGCAAAGACGCTCCTAACTTGCGCGGGTGCTCGTGGACGTGCACCATGCCACTCGCATCGACTGCGATATCGAGCACCGGATCCTCTTTGCCATGTCCGCCCTTCAAGACAATACCCCGTACGCGATTTGCGGGTGCATCGCGCGCCTCGGTCCTTGCAAAGAGACTACGCGCCACCAACTCGGGATCCTCGCTCACGTCGCAGCCTAATAACGTGGCCGCTTCCAGTCGGTTCGGCGTCAAAACGACCCCTGCCGCCACTAAGTCCCCCATCAGTGCCTCACGTCCCGCCGCATCCAAAAACTCCTCGCCGCCCGAGGCGCTTAGCACCGGGTCGACAACAACGGGTAAGCTCGGCATGATCTTGCGCAGCTCGCGCACCAGCTTCGCGGCCGTTCGCACAGCCGCCTCGCTAGGCAGCAAGCCAATCTTCAAGGCGCTCAACTCGTACCGCATTTCGAAACCGAAGCGCAGCGCCTCGGCAAGCCAAATCGCAGGAGTCACCGGGCCAAAATCGAGCACGCGCCCCGCCTCTTGTTCCGTCCACGCCGTCACCACGTTCACCGTCGCGACGCCAAAGTAACCAGCCGCCTCCTTGTCTGCGTCAACGCCCGCGCCAACGCCGCGACCATCTTCGAATCGATAGCTGGGATCGTGACCCGCCACGACCAACATCACGGGACCAACGTCCCCGAGTCCTGCACTCATGATAAATTCTGGCTAGGCGAGCGGACGGCCGAGGCGCATCTCGCTATCCGGTTCGTCGCTACCCGCACCGCGACCGATGATCAACAAGACGCGCTCCCGCAGTTCGCGCTCGATTTCGCGCAAGCTCGTATCTATAGGGTCCTCAAGGGCTAAACGGCCGCCCGCAATACGCCCGTGCCCACCGAACGAGCCCTTGCCCTCTAGAATCACGCCAAGCAAGTTGTACGCACCGCTCTCGCCGACCGACGTACGCAGGGATAAGTAGTAGTCGCCTTCGTATGAGCCCCCGACCAAACTCCAACGGCAGTCTTCGAGACGCACGAAGAAGTCCGCCATCTCTGAAACAGCTTCAGGATTTACGACTTCGCCGAGCAGCGCCAAAACCATGTTGCCATGTTGACGCGCGCTGCGAAGTGCCGTTGCAAGCTGGCTGAAATACACAGCCGGTAGATTGGGCCGTTGAATACGCTGCAGCGCGCTCTGGTCGGCGCGGCGGAAGCAGCTGAACCACGCGCGCTGATCTAAGTCCGTCACGCCTTCGGCAAGGTCGCCCGTGTCGTAGCGCACTCCACAGAAGATTGCGCCAGCGGTGCGAGCGTCGGGATCAATACCCGCCTCGCATAAGTACTCAAACACCATACTGGACGTTGCACCGACCCCGACGCGAATGTCCTCGAGGTGCGTGGGCTCGGGCGCATTCTCATCGATATCGATCGAGGGTGGCTCGTGGTGGTCAATGACGGCGAGTACCGGCAGCTCCCCGGGTATCGTCGTGTGCCCGAAGCTCGGTTGGGTGTCCACAAGGACCAGCCCCATGAACTTGCTGTGGTCCATCTTCTCCGAGTCCGCGAAGTCTAGCTCGAGCTCGCGCACCATCGCCTGGTTTTCGGCGCGATGAATGCGGCCGACCGTCGCGATCGTCGCGTGCATCTCGAAGGCATCCTCGATAAGAAGCTTCATCCCAACCGCGGCGCCCATAGCATCGGGGTCGGGTGAGCGGTGCGTCAAGATCAGGACGCGGTCCTTGCTACTGGCATCGCGCGCCTCTTCCAAGGTCTTGCGCAATGCGGCGACGCGCTCCGCTGGCGTCAGCTCGATCTCACTCTCTTCGTTTTCCATAGCGCGCATAGGTTAGCGCATGAAAGCCCGATGAACTAGAATCCGAGGTTCATCAATGCCTGAACACTGGAAAGGACTTCGGCGCGACCGTGTGTAGCCTCGATTTCGAGTACGCGAGTTGCGGACTTTGGCGTGTACTCCGCCACCAACTTGAAATCGACCTCGCCCAAGCCGACAGGTAGCTCAATTTGGGTCGCCGAAGCATCATGCAGGTGAATCCCAGCCATTCGCGGTGCAAATCGGTCGAGCCAGTCGCCCTGCGTCGGCAACCCTTGACGCTCACGCATGTGAATGTGCCCAACGTCGTGCCAGTAAGAAAGAGATGGCAAGTCCTCTAATAGCCATCCCATCGCCTCGAAATTCAAGAGGTCGTCTAGGTGTTCCCCGGGTTCGATGCAAAAGACCAAATCGGGAGCCTCCTTGGAGAGCGTGTGCAATCCCCGGCAAAGATGATCGAGTTGCTTCTGCCCACGCTGGTGCACTTCGGCGGCAACGGCTTGGATCTCTTTGGCAAGGGGGCTTTCTTTTCCCTCTTCACCAAGGCCGTCTTTCAGCACAAGAATCGCCAGGTCATCCGCACGTCGTGAGAGCCCCGAATCGCCAATTCGAGTACCTCGAACGATAATGCGCGGGCACTGCCATGTTTCCGCAAGTCGCAAGTGACGGCGCATCGAATTCAAAGCGCGCTCGCGCTCGCCCTCGTCCTCGCTCGCCAACTTCCAAATCACCATGTCGCCGCTGTGATGGTCGCGGCAACCCGCAACCATCGACACCAGCTTCGAGTTCGTCTCGCGACGAACATCGCACAAGCCATCCATCGTCACAGGCGCACCCGACAAACCCAGCTCGATGTTTCGGAAGCCCATGGCTGCGGCGGCGAAGACCTGGTCCTCGACCTTGCCGAGGCGGTCGCCGAAGCATGTCGTCGAGAGCGTGAACTCGTTGGGAATGGATGGTGTTGCCATGGGGAGACGCTGGAGAGGCGCGAACTCTACAATTTCGGTTAGAGCGCGTGTGGCGCTGGATCTAAACTGCGAGGAATTGCACCAAAAACACAGCTCTAGGGAATCGCAAACCCACTCACAAATACGGCTTCTTGGGCTAATAGAGCCTAGGGCAACTTTAAGGCCGCAACGAGGGGGTTCCTGGCGAGCTGAGCATTGGGCGCACAATAGCCCCCCACGACCCTC
>Ga0315322_10002451_pt1 | contig 14334 bp, 10 predicted proteins | sample M110021515metaG_FD_203461 | JGI IMG/M metagenome (GOLD analysis project Ga0315322, IMG submission 203461) | Ammonia-oxidizing marine archaeal communities from Monterey Bay, California, United States - M1 100m 21515 | ecosystem: Environmental > Aquatic > Marine > Intertidal zone | place: USA... | reverse complement strand
GTAATGATGTACCAATGCAGTCTGTGCCCGTATCACCCCCACCAATCACAATAACGTCTTTATCTTTTGCACTTATGTACTTTTTATCCTGATGCTTTGAGTCAAGCAGACTGCGAGTGTTTGCGGTAAGGAAATCCATCGCAAAATGAATACCCTCCAAATCGCGACCCGGTGTTTTAGCAAAAAAGTCATTTGGACGCGTCGATCCCACACACAGCACGACAGCATCAAAGTCTGACATGAGCGAAGCTGCTGGAATATTTTTCCCGATCTCAACACCTGTTTTAAAAGTGATTCCCTCTTCTGCAAGCAAGTCGACTCTTCGTTGAACAACTGCTTCTTTATCCAACTTCATATTAGGGATGCCATACATAAGCAGCCCTCCAATACGATCCGCTCTTTCGAAAACCGTGACGAGATGACCGGCCTTATTTAGTTGAGCTGCGCAGGAAAGCCCGGCAGGCCCCGACCCAACCACGGCTACCTTTTTCCCTGTTCGTTCCAACGGTGGAGATGCAGTAATCCACCCTTCTTCCCATCCACGATCCACGATTGAACATTCGATCTGCTTAATTGTGACGGGTGGTTCGTGAATACCCAGCACACACGAACCCTCACACGGTGCAGGACACACTCGTCCCGTGAATTCAGGGAAGTTATTTGTCTCGTGTAAACGCTCGAGCGCTTCATGCCAATGCCCCCGATACACCAGATCATTCCACTCCGGAATCAGATTCCGCACAGGGCAGCCTGCAGCCATGTTGGCCATAAGATCAGCGGTATGACAAAAGGGCACGCCACAGTCCATACAACGTGATCCCTGATCTTGTAGTTGGACAACAGGTAAATCCAGATGGAATTCGTTCCAATCTCCGATACGCTCAACCGGGTCGCGCTCGGAATAGGTCCGTCGGTCTACTGTCATAAATCCCCGTGGGTTTCCCATCGGTTGATTTCCTTTCGTCTTCTGCCAGCTTCCAATGAACCCGGCCATGTCAAATGGTAGTTTATTTTGATTTATCTTCAGTCCGTTGCCGCAGCAACTTCCGACTCGGCTGCCAACTCGGTGAGTGCTCGCTTGTAGTCTCGAGGCATAACTTTCACGAACTGACTGAGTGACTGCTCCCATGATTCCAATATGCCTGTCGCCACCGTCGAACCGGTGTAGTCGGCATGCAGTTGTATAAGTCCCTTTAATTCTGCGATATCTTCAGCAGACTCTACTGACTCAAGTTCAACGAGTTCTAGATTACAATTGAGACGCAGGACATCACGATCAGGAGCGTAGACAAACGCGACTCCGCCCGACATTCCCGCAGCAAGATTACGACCTGTTGGCCCAAGAATGACAACTCGTCCACCCGTCATATATTCCAAACCGTGATCTCCGACCCCTTCCACGACTGTGCGAGCTCCACTATTTCGTACACAGAATCGCTCAGCGGCCATGCCTCGGAAATACGCCTCTCCGGCTGTTGCTCCATACAGGGCCACGTTTCCAATAATAATGTTTTCTTCAGGAACAAATGTCGATCCCTTCGGCGGTGCAATAATAATTCGACCACCTGACAGACCTTTCCCCACATAGTCATTCGCATCACCAGACAGTTCGATTGTGACTCCTGGTGCTAACCATGCACCCAAACTCTGGCCAGCCGAACCACTCACGTCGATGTGAATGGTGTCATCAGGAAGCCCGTTCTCACCGTTGGCCTTTGAAACCTCATGGCTGAGCATCGTTCCAAATGCTCGATCAATATTCTCGATTTCCATCGGGAACCGTACGGGGGTTTGTTCGTGAATAGCCGCAAGAGCCTTCTTGATCAGTTCGTTATCGAGGACCTCTTCAAGACCATGGTTTTGTGAAATGGTGCAATGCGTCACAGTATCTGGATGGGGGCCAGCTGCCGGAGTAAGGATCGGGGTGAGATCAAGCCCCTTTGCCTTCCAATGCCGAACCGCTTCATCAATTTCAAGAACTTCAACGTGACCAACCATCTCATTGATTGACCGGAAACCGAGGCTGGCCATAATTTCTCGAGCTTCTTCGGCAACGAGAAAGAGATAATTCACAACATGCTCTGGCTTTCCGGAAAACTTCTTTCGAAGCTCCGGATCCTGCGTAGCAATGCCAACCGGACAGGTGTTGAGATGACACTTCCTCATCATGATACAACCCATCGTGATGAGTGGTGCTGTTGCAAACCCATATTCTTCAGCACCAAGAAGTGCTGCGATGACTACATCTCTACCGGTTTTCAGCTGACCATCGGTCTCAAGCCTGACGCGACTACGAAGATCATTCATGACCAATGTCTGATGCGTCTCGGCAATACCAAGTTCCCACGGAAGACCGGCAAACTTGATACTCGTCAGTGGTGAAGCACCAGTACCACCATCAGTTCCAGAAATCAGAATTTTGTCGGCATGTCCCTTGGCTACACCAGCCGCGATTGTGCCCACGCCAACTTCTGACACTAGCTTCACACTCACTGCCGCTGAAGGGTTCGAGTTTTTCAGGTCAAAAATCAGTTGAGACAGGTCTTCAATTGAGTAGATGTCGTGATGCGGTGGCGGACTGATCAGACCCACGCCAGGAGTTGAGTGACGCGTGGCAGCGATAATCTTATTCACCTTATGGCCTGGGAGTTCACCTCCTTCGCCTGGCTTTGCCCCTTGGGCAATCTTAATCTGTAATTCATCTGCATTAGTGAGATACCAGCTCGTGACACCAAAACGGCCTGAGGCAACCTGCTTGATATACGACCTCTTCGAATACTGATTCGTCTGTGCCTTGGCTTTTTCTGGGTCAAGGTTTTCAAGCGTTCCAAGCATTTCTTTGTGCTCGTCTTCAGTGCGGTCGTACCACTTGAATCGCTCTGGGTCCTCACCTCCCTCCCCTGTATTACTTTTTGCTTCCAACACGTTCATCGCAACGGCGAGTGTCTCGTGAGCCTCTGCAGAAATTGATCCGTAGCTCATTGCTCCCGTACAAAATCGCTTCACAATGTCCCGAGCTGGCTCCACTTCTTCGATAGACACTGGAGTTCGACCAGTTTTAAATTGAAGAAGTCCTCTTAAGAAGCACCGTCGGTGGGCATCTGTATTCACCGTCTCTGCAAATTGCCGGTAGGCATCCCTCGACCCTGTCCGAGCAGCAATCTGCACCTGCGCGATGGTGTGCGGATTCCAGGCATGGGCTTCCCCTTCTTTTCGCCAATGAAATTGGCCATCATTGGGCAATGTCGACAACGCGTTATCACTACGAGTTGGGTAACCGATTTCGTGACGACGAATTCCTTCTTCAGCAATGACATCGAAACCGACACCTGAAATTCGGCTTGCCGTTCCAACAAAGCACTTCTCAATTATTTCTGGGGCTAAACCAACTGCCTCAAAAATTTGCGCTCCCTTGTAAGAGGCAAGTGTAGAAATACCCATCTTGCCCATCACTTTTTTAATACCCTTGGCAACTGCTTTCCGGAAGGCAGGTACAATTTTCTCGTCGCTGAATTCCTCTTCAAGCAGGCCATCAACACGGGCCTGACGAAGTGCTTCAAATGCCAGATACGGATTGACTGCGTCTGCACCATAACCCGTCAGCAGACAAAAATTATGGACTTCTCGCGCTTCCCCTGACTCAAGAACGATACCTATTCGTGTCCGCAACTCTTGTTTCACAAGTGCGTGGTGAACCGCCCCAGTCACGAGGAGCGAACTAACCGGGACACGTTCATGGCTGACGGCTCTATCTGACAGGACAACAAGCGAATATCCGTCATGAATTGCCTGAGTCGCTTCGGCACAGATTCGGTCAATCGCTGGCCTAAGACCTGCATCGCCCTCAGATCGTGGATACGTAATATCAATGGTCTTTGACTTCCATCCACGATGATCGATTGCCTTAATAGCGGCAACTTCTTCATTCGTCAGGATTGGATGAGGAATACAAAGCCGGTGGCACTGCTCCTCGGTTGCTTCCAAAAGATTTCCTTCTGGGCCGATAAAGCATTCCAGCGACATGATGACCTCTTCCCGTATCGAATCAACGGGAGGGTTTGTCACTTGGGCAAAAAGTTGCTTGAAGTAGTCGTACGGCAGTCTGGGTTTATCGGAAAGGCAGGCAAGAGCAGCATCGTTGCCCATTGATCCAATTGGATCTCGTTTTTCTCGAAGCATCGGCATGAGCATGAACTGAAGCGTCTCGGTTGTGTACCCAAAGGCTTGCATCCGCTTGAGAAGTTCGTTGCTGTCATAGTGCGCGGGCGACTCTTTTTCAGGCAGATCATTAAGATGAATTACCTGGTTTTGAATCCATGTCTTATAAGGACGCTTTGTTGCAACAGACGTTTTCAGTTCATCGTCTGCAATGATGCGACCTTGTTCGAAGTCAACAAGGAACATCTTTCCTGGCTGAAGACGTCCTTTGGACTTCACCTGCTCAGGATCGACCTGCACAACCCCTACTTCACTCGCCATGATGACACGATCGTCGTGAGTCACGTAATAGCGACTTGGACGTAAGCCGTTCCGGTCGAGGACTGCGCCAATGTAGTGGCCATCTGTAAAGGAGACCGAAGCCGGCCCATCCCATGGTTCCTGAAGAGCCGAATGGTACTCATAAAACGCACGCTTGTCTTCGGGCATGCTGTGATGATTCTGCCAAGCTTCTGGGATCATCATCATAACGGCTTCTTGAAGCGTGCGACCCGAGTGATAAAGCATCTCAAGCGCGTTATCAAAGTTTCCGGAATCAGAACAATCCGGCTCGATGACTGGGCAGAGTTTCCGTATATCGTCGCCCCAGAGGTCACTTTTCATGACACCCTGCCGTGCGAACATCCAGTTCGCATTTCCTCTGAGCGTATTGATCTCGCCATTGTGCGCCATGAAACGGCATGGCTGAGCTCGGTCCCAACTGGGAAATGTATTCGTTGAAAAACGAGAGTGCACCATTGCAAGATGCGTCTTATAGTCAGGATCCTGGAGATCTTTAAACAGAGGAATGACCTGCATGGAACGCAGCATCCCCTTCCAGATGATGACTTTTGTTGACAACGAACAGATATAAAACATTAACTTTTGCGACAAGCTGCTCTCAACTCGAATCTGGTGGCTGGCCCATTTCCGAATAACGAACAGGTGACGCTCGAATGCTTCCTGATCAAGTCCTGCTCCAGCGGCAATCACCACCTGATCAAAGTGCGGCATCGCACGACGCGCCGTTGGCCCAACATCCGCTGCATCCGGATCAACTGGCAACTCCCGCCAACCGACGAGTTTTTGCCCCTGTTCATTAATAATTCGGTCAACGATTTCACGGCAGTGCGCTCGCTCTGTCGGATCTGTTGGCATGAAAAAGACGCCGCTGCCGTATAAGCCACGTTCTGGCAGTTCCTGCCCAAGTTCTTCCTTCGCTATTTTCTCAATTAACTCATACGGCAATGCTGTAAGCATGCCAGCACCATCACCCGTGTTGTCCTCACAGCCACAACCGCCACGATGCTCCATGTGCTGAAGCATACGATCGGCATCGTCAACAATTTGGCGAGACCTCTTCCCTTTAATATGTGCAATAAAACCCACGCCACATGAATCATGCTCGTTTGCTGGGTCGTAGAGGCCACGGCTATCAGGAAGTCGTATTGGGGGTTTCATTACTTGTTTTCTCATCGTGAGGGTTTCAAATTTTTAGTTTTGTAATTTTTTCAGTGGAAGTCGGCCTTTCGAGACCGGCACCACAGAATCATGGCTGCCAGTACCAAGTCATTGGCAGGATCAGGCTGTTCCGACCACCGCCAAGTCACTTGGAACTTCGGGTGGACGTTTTAGTTCCCGGATACCTTCGTCAGTGTCATGTGCATGGCCGCGTAAAAGATCAAGAAATCTTCTCGCCGTTGGGGAAAGAGGCTTTCCTCGGCCACGAATAATGCCAAGCGGTCGAATGAGCGGATTTTCTTCAAGCGGCAAACTGACCAGAGTGCCCACACCAGTTTCTCGGACGACAGTGGGTTCAGGCAACAAGGCCATTCCAGCATCAATTTCAACTGCCCGTTTGATTGTTTCGATGTTGTCAAATTCCATAACAACACTCGGCTCTGCTCCTACCGATTCAATGGCCTTGTCGATTTCTTGACGAATGACGAGATCATGATCAAACCCCACTAATCGTTGTCCGTGCAGATCTGCAAGAGACGCACTTTCTCGGGCAGCAAATGGATGATTTGGACCGCAGACCAGAACAATGGGCTCTTCACGCCACGCCTCGGCTTCTATAACCCTGGAACCCCGTGGGTAGCTCACAATGCCGACATCCGCCTGATCATTTTCAATGGCTTCACAGACTCTCTGCGGATGCAGATACTCAAGTCGTACGTTCGCCTTTGGGTATCGTGCCATAAACTCCTGCACATATGCGCTCATGTGATGCAGGCCAACTGAATAGATGGCTGCGACACGAACCCGGCCGGCAACATCTTCTCGAAGTGAGTGAACTTCATCCTCGAGCGCGTCATACCGCGCGACAATATCTCGACAGCCTTCGAAGAAGACACGGCCTTCATGCGTGGGCATAAGTGGCCGCTTGGATCGCTCAATTAACTGAACACCGAGGCGACTTTCCAATTGGCTCACAACCTGACTCGCACCAGATTGAGAAAGGCCATTATCTTCCGCCGCCCTTGAAAAGCTCTTTCGGGTAACGATGTCACAGAAGATTTTGAGTGATTTAAGGTTCATATCCGCCACGTTCCAACTGATGACCACCATTCCCTTTACAAGCGGCACCGACAACCGAAAGAGGCCGAAACTGCAAAAAGCCGATCCAAGCCGTTCTCTAACCAGCCACCGGTTGACGACGACACTATTTAAAAATCAAATAGTGTCGTTCGCAAGTATTCGAGAATCCAATACAGCCTATGCTGTTGGCTGAATTCGTCAAGATATCGCCTTATCTGCGGGTATCCGCATTCGTTCGGACTCAACATGACACGCCTTCACACAAGAACACTTTGCATCACGTCTCTGATTGGGCCGGCCCTGTTGACCGTCACGCATGCTTCCCCTCCTGATTTTGAGACGCAACTAGGAGTCGCCCATATCGGTGGGCTGTATTCGTTTTCGGACACCGATTATCTCAATGAAGGTGCTGCCGCCGCACGAAACATTGGTGCGCGTTGCATCAAAGTGGGTCTTAGTCTCGACACAGATAATCCTTCACCAAAGCTTTATCCGTTTCACTCAACGTGGCCCTCCACTGAAACCCTCGAAAATCTCGCAGACACACCCTATTTTCGATCACTTTTTTCAAGACGTTTCGACACTTTTATTTTGAACGCCTTCCGTCCCGGACGCTCTGCGAGTTACTGGAGGGAGAAATTTACGTCCGAGGATGAACACGCTGAGGAGGAATGCTTTGCGTCGCTGACTCACTATTTACTTTCCAACTACAAAGACAGCAATAAGACATTCATCATTCAGAACTGGGAAGGAGATTGGGCATTGCGGGGAAACTTCGATCCAAATACTAAACCAGAGCCGACCGCAACTGCGGCGATGATTCGATGGGTGGCGGCAAGACAAAGGGGCATTGAGCGCGCCCGAACCGCGTTTAAGGGTGACAGTGCTAAGGTTTTCCACGGCCTCGAGGTAAATCTCGTAAAGCAGGCGATGACGCATGGCAAGCCAAGTGTGACGACAGATGTGCTGCCTCATGTCTCGGTAGATTTGGTGTCTTATTCCGCTTGGGATACCAAGGATTCGCCAGAGGATTTTGAACAATCGCTGGCCTACATATCGAAGCATAAGCGTCCGACCAGCCCATTCGATAGCAATGGCGTTTATGTCGGAGAGTTTGGACTCCCTGAATCAGAGGCAACACCAGCAGTTGCTTTTGAGCGAACCACCGAGTTACTGAACGTTGCTCGCAAGTTCGGCTGTCCGTACGCGGTCTACTGGCAAATCTACTGTAATGAAAGGACCACAGCGTCTCCGAAATCAGAAAACAGTTATAAAGGTTTTTGGCTTGTGCGTCCTGATGGAACACGGAGCTCGATTTGCAAACTGTTCAAGTAGACCGCAATGAAACCATGAAAAGCGTGAAGCAGAGTGGCGATTCACGTTGAATTTTTAAATTAACGACAACCGCCGCCACCCGGTGACGTGAGACAACTTCAACTGACATGCTGACACCTTCTTTTTGCCTTCCTTCCGCGATCGCTGACCTGCTTGACCCAGACCTGCCGCCACTTGGGCCAGGAACACCGAAGGCCGGATTCGACCAACGGATAGACGAAACCTCATCAGAAACTTTATTCGGAGCCTCCGTTGCTTCGCCAGCAGAAGCCGATTGTTGCCTTGCTGGCATATGGCTATGGAATGGATTCCTTGAACGGTCTCATGATCTCAGCCAAAGCATTGATACGCCTGAGGGCAGCTGGTGGCACGGCATCATGCACCGTCGGGAACCTGATGCAGGCAATGCGGCATACTGGTTTCGCCGCGTCGGAGAACATTCGTTGTTTTCTGCACTTGGAGACAAAGTGCAAAAACATGCTGCACAAACTGAACTACCAGATGAAGCTCAGTGGCTATCACAATGTACGCACTGGAAACCACAACAATTTATTGAGGCCTGTGAATCGGCACGCCGTGATTCCAACGAAGCTATGTGCCATGTACTCCGGGAGGTGGCAGCGATTGAATGGTACACACTCTTTAACCACTGCCGCAATCTGGCATGCGACACCCATCGGTAGCCGAATACTGATTGCGTCTGTCTCAAGATAGAATAGATTTCTATTCTATTCGCCATCTATTCTTTAACTCGTTCTGTGTATTCAGCATTTCGAGTATCTACCTTCACGAATTGACCCTGCTCGATAAATGCAGGCACCATGATTTCCGCTCCGGTCTCTAGTTTCACTGGCTTCGTCAGATTTGTTGCTGTATTTCCGCGAACAGCAGGTTCGGCATACTCAACCTGCAACACCATGTGCTGTGGTGGCTCCATGGTGATCGGGTTTTCGTTGTAAAGCATCATGGAACAGATTGTTCCTTCCTTCAGCCACCTCCATGCGTCATCAACTTGTTCAGATGACAACTCGTACTGTTCGTAATTATCGTTATCCATAAAGACAAACAAATCTCCCTGCTTGTACAGGAATTGAGCATCAATTGTCGTAATGTCAGCAGCCTCGAGCGAATCGCCACTCTTGTACGTCCGATCAAGCACGGTACTTCTAAGCAGATTGCGAAGCTTGCATTTGTAAAGGGCCTGACCCTTCCCTGGCTTTACAAAATTGCATTCGATCATGATGTACGGATCGCCATCAATCTGGACTTTGAGCCCCTTTCGGAACTCACTTGTGTTAAATGAAGCCATCGAAATCGCACTTTCAATTCAGGACAATACAGGAGTCTAGTGAGTATGCCGCGACACTCAAGCACAAGCCTCGCCATCATCATACAGCCTGTCAACGGTGATTCCACAGCTGCCCGTTCCAGCGAACTATTTTTGAACTGGGCCCATCCTCAAGAACGACCATTGTAGACTGCACACGGAGCCTCCCCACAATCTCGATAACCGCCCCGACATTTTTTCCATGGAAACATCAACAGTCCGAACGATCGGCAGTACAACTCTTCAGCCACCAATGGCTCGAGAAGTCTGGAAACAGGAATTAGCGGATGCTGTTCGTGACCCAGCAGAGCTTTGCGATCTATTGCATCTTGATCCAGCACTTGCTCAGAAATCAAAAAAGGCGAGCGGGGACTTTCCGTTTCTTGTGCCGCGAGGTTTTATTTCACGAATGCAACCAGGCGATCCGAATGATCCTCTGCTCCTTCAGGTATTACCGCGGCTTGAAGAATTGGATGACATACCAGGATTTGTATCAGACCCAGTTGGTGAACAGCCGGCTCGACGAGGAACAGGACTTATTCAAAAATATCATGGACGCTGTTTGCTTCTCGTCACTGGTGGGTGCGCCGTACACTGTCGGTACTGTTTTCGTCGAGAATTCCCGTATGCCGAAAGCGGAGCATCGCCTGCAAGTTTTGCAGCTGCAGTGAATGAGATACGTGAGGATGAATCGATCCATGAAGTAATTCTTTCCGGCGGAGATCCTCTTCTCATCGATGATACGCTGCTTGAAGCACTCATACACGATATAGCCTCAGTTTCGCATGTCCGGAGGCTTCGCATTCACAGCAGGCTGCCTGTTGTCCTGCCGTCTCGCATCACGGAGAATTTCCTTCGTATCATGAATGAAATACGGCTGACGGTGTGCCTTGTTATCCATGCGAATCACGCTGCTGAGCTCGATTCAACGGTTGCAGAGTCACTCCGAAAAATTAGTCCTGTTGTTGCTTTACGATTCAATCAGGCTGTTTTACTACGTGGAGTCAACGACACCGCTGAGAGCCTCATTCGGCTCTCTGAACGGCTGCTCGATCTTGGTGTGACTCCGTACTACCTCCATCTTCTTGATCCCGTCCGTGGGGCAAGCCATTTTGATGTGCCTGAAGAAACCGGAATACACCTCGTCCAGGAATTACGGAATCGTTTGCCCGGCTATGCAGTGCCACGTCTTGCCCGCGAACACCCCGGAAGTCCTAGCAAGACATGGTTGGCCTAAAGAATGGCCGAAAACATGTCATACTGTAAGGAACAGGCCTCGGCCAAAGGTTTTTTCAAGAGAGAGAAAAAATTGAATAGGAAAATTTTTAAGAGCAAGCAGGACATTTCATGAAGGTTTTAATCGGCGTTGATGGATCACCTCTATCATTGGACGCGGTGCGAGTAGTCGGACACATCATTGACCCCACTGAGGATCAAGTAGCAATCTACTTTTCACCGACAGAGCTTCAACAGCGGCTTCCTGAGTCATCGTCGTCACTCGTGAGTCGGAGTGCGGCTGATCTGTTTGCAGAAGCTCGTGCACTGCTTCCAACAGAGTTTGCAAAACCAGTTGAAATGATTAGCAGCTCGGCTTCAGCAGCTGTTGGAATTCTGGAGTCAGCGAATGGCTGGCATGCCGACCTTGTCGCCGTTGGTGCTCGTAGCCATGGCTCGATAGAACGATTTCTTCTCGGAAGTGTTTCTCGAGCAGTCCTTCACGGAGCGCACCTGCCCGTGCTTATCGTGCGTAGCCACCCGCCAGACGACGGGAGCTTTCGTACCCTGGCCTGCCATCATCCGGCGAGCGCAGCTGCTGTAAGCAAAACGCTCCAGGAATTGCATTGGTCGAAAGAGACAGACGGGTGCGTCATCGGCGTAGCAGAATCAATGCTCGCTGGCCCACTCCCAAAGTGGCTTGAAAAACGTGTCCGGGACCCCGACACAGCAGCTATTGCACAAGCCTGGCAGCAGGAACACGATGACGAAGTCCATGCTTTGAGCAGTACGCTTGAGGCCTTTCAGAAAAATTTACCGCCATGCTTTCACAGCGCGAGCCCGATAATCGTAGAAGGAAATCCTGGACACCGAATACTTGAACAGGCAAAAAAAGATCACACGGATCTGATTACCATTGGCCGAACACCAAATGATAAACTCAGTAGATGGTTACTCGGAAGCACGTCTGAGGCCGTTCTCTCTCATGCATCTGCCAGCGTGCTTGTTGTTCCTGTTGAGAAATAGGTGATAAAAAAACCTGCCCCAAACATGACGTAAAGGACAGGCTTTATTGATTTTGCATACGGGGTTTTAGCAATCTTATTCACTTAAAAGCTGAATGCTGACCTCACCACCAGACGGTGACACGGTCACTGTCACATCGGAATTACCCGGTGAATTGTATTTTCCTGGGATGAGACTCTTGGCTGGAGTCACTGTTCCTCGTTTCTCATCTTCTACTTCAAAGCCATCTGTTGCCCGGACTGTCGCAATGTAGTCACCTGGCTCAACAACCATTTCAAACGTGCCTGTTGCTCGGTCAAAACGAGCAGCACCACCCTTGCCACCATTCTCGGCTGACAAATTGACGAACGACTCACCTGGACCTTCACACACAAGCGGTGAACCATCAAGCATCACAGTTCCTGCGATCTTGACCTTGCCACCGGGAAGTTTTGGGCCACAGCCAACAGTTGCCAATAGGCTCACGCCAAAGCCAAGAACAACAAAGGGAAGGAATATTTGAAACGGCCGTCTGACATAACAAGGCGAAAGCATACGGAACATCTGAAACCCTTTACATAAGTAGTTAAGAACAGCGAGATCACCCCCGCCTAAAGATAATAGTAATAAAAAAGGCCCGTCCTTGAGTACTCACATATTCAAGGACGGGCAATATCTATCTATCTATTAAGGAAGCTTGCCTAAGGCGTTGCCGTCCATTCGTCCCCCAAGATAGTTGTACACTTCAAAATCAACCGTATCTGACAAGAAATGAACCGCAGCATCTGCTGTCGATGTCGCAAAGACACCCGGGTGGTAACTACTCGCACCACTATTTGTCGTCCGCACGGAATTATTCTTTACTAATGTCGGATCTTCATTAATTGTCGAAGAGTTCGGACGAATACCCGTTGTCACACCCAACTGCTCCTGTCGATACATTCCGGCCCAGACAGCAATTTCTGGCCGACGCTCAAGCAGTAAAAACGTATTGGATAATCCATCCGTAATATACTTGAACTGACACGGAAAATTAAACGCCCAATTAAAAACACCCGGCGTGGATTTTTCTGCTTGGAGCGGGTTGTTGTTTGGGTACCACCAATTCGGATGGGCATTACAGTACGAATTATTTGCCGCACAGTCTGGTGGTCTTGAAGGAAAACCAGATGGCCCAAGGCAAACGTCATAGTGACGTCCACCGTGTCGCTTGTTATTGTTGCCGTGATAACTGCCATCCAGCATCTGTCCGTTAAACGCGTATGGATTCGATGGGCAGAATTGCGCAGTATAAATTGGATCAGCCTTATTCACAGGGGCCAGTGCGTTCCAATTTGAAACACTCTGACCAGACTGTTTTGTGCCGCTCGTCTGGTTGACTGTGCCAAGATCGAGTTTGTCGAACGTCGTACTCATCTCAATAAATGGCATGAGATGAACAGTAAACGTACTCCAGCCATCGTTATGCGGAGGCCCCCCTTGTATCTTCCGATCAGTCGCAGTCGGGAGGGATTTATGTGCATCAGCATAGGTGTGCATTGCCAACGCGTTCTGTTTCATTTTATTCCCACACGCCGACCGACGAGCAGCTTCACGAGCCTGCTGCACTGCAGGCAAAAGAAGACCAACAAGAACGCCAATAATGGCGATCACAACCAGCAACTCGATCAGCGTAAAGGCCGACCGCTTGCCTGAAGTATTCAAGCTTCTCATAGCAATTCCCCAAGAGATAAGAAAAGAAATAACTTGATTCATACTATCGGCACATAAGCCAAAAAGCCACTAGGCGTCCTGTAAACACATGATGCCTAGTTCGGGCAGACTCGATTCGGTGAGTGTGAGCTACTTTTCAGGGCTATTTGCTTGATAGCTGGATGCTGACCTCACCACCGGTAGGCGACACCGTGATTGTCACGTCCGTGTCATCTGAAGATGAATACTTTTCAGGGATCAGGCTTTTTGCAGGGGTGATCCGGCCCCGCTTTTCATCCTCAACCATGAATCCATCTGTCGCACGGATAACAGCCTTGTAGCTACCTGGCAAAATAGTCATTTCGAACGCACCAGTCGATCGGTCGAATGATCCAGAACCTCCACCATTCTCACCCGTTTCTGAAACGAGATTCACGTACGACTCACCGTCACCCTCGCAAATAAGTGGGGAACCATCCAGCATGACCGTACCGTTGATTCTTACTTTTCCGTCGGTGTTCTTTTGACCACAACCAGTGGTACATACCAAACCAGTCAAGAGAACGAGTGGAAACAGAAGGCTATAACGGCCCAGATTTTTCAACACAGAATGAAAGATCGAATATGACTTGAACACTGCAGGACTCCTCGAATGAAATACGTCTCTCAATAAAAAAGCCCATCCTCAGCTAGCTGAGGATGGGCGTGAATAACTATTACCTACTAAGGCAACTTCCCGCGTGAATCACCGTCGGCACGATTTCCAAGAAAGTTAAAAACCTGGAAGTCAATCGTATCGCTCAGCCAGTGACCAGCCCCATCAGCAGTAGCCACACCGAAGACACCACCAGTGTGCATGCTGCCCGCGCCACAGTTCTTCGCTCGCTGTGGGTTGGTACCGTCTGAAGTTGTTTCATCGATATGCGATGAATTTGGACGAATTGATGTCGGTGTGCCTACCTCCGCGTTAAACATTGCAGAGCGTTTGTGCAAACCTGGGCGGCGTTCGATAAGCAGAAGCG
>Ga0315322_10002445_pt1 | contig 14349 bp, 4 predicted proteins | sample M110021515metaG_FD_203461 | JGI IMG/M metagenome (GOLD analysis project Ga0315322, IMG submission 203461) | Ammonia-oxidizing marine archaeal communities from Monterey Bay, California, United States - M1 100m 21515 | ecosystem: Environmental > Aquatic > Marine > Intertidal zone | place: USA... | reverse complement strand
GGAGGGTAATGGTGAAGTTGCCGTCGAGCGTTGCGTTGTGCTCGTCGGTCACGCGGACTGATGTGGCATAGGAAGAGGCATTGGTTTCGAAGTCGAACACATGAAGGGTTCGCAAGCTTCCATTGTCATCTAGGCTAAATAGGTTACCGCCACTCAGGAGCGAGAAGGAGAGGGTGGCGTTGGCGTCCAGGTCTGTTGCGTTGAAATCTCCCACTACGGTGCCTACGGGCTGGTTTTCGGAAAAGGCGAGGGTACCCGTTGCATTCAGGTCGACCGGAAGCCAATTCGGAGGCTTTTCCATGGTGTAAAGGGAGGAGATTTCTTCAGCGGACAGGACCCTGTTCCAGATACGAACTTCGTCAATTGCTCCCTTGAAAAAATAAGTCGGCCCGTTCGAAGCCGAGCCAGATCCGATTCTCAGCACTTCAGACTGGTTGGGCAGATAGTTCTTGTTCAAAGACGCGACAAGAATTCCATTTTGGTAGCATTTGCCGGTGGTTCCGTCGTGGGTGAAGGCAAGGGCCGTCCAATTGAGGCTAATGGCCTGTGCGTCGAATTTTCTCCAACTACCGTCCCCGGTCCAGTGTGACCAAATATTAGTGGGCATTTTGTAGAGGTTGAATCCCCCCCCGTTACCTCGGAATGTAATCGGGCTACCGTGATTAGTAGTGGTGGAAGTGGGTCTGGCCCAGATTGAGTAGCTGAACGAGCTTGAGGAGAGGGCTTGGTTGAACGGGGCTTGAACGTAATCATTGGAGCCCGAACCTTCGAAAAGAAGAGCTTTACCCGCTTCGCCACGCCGGTCGGCGGTCGGGGTTGCACCGTGGACCGTTCCGTGGTTTGCAGTTGCGGACAGATCCGTGCCGTTCCCGTCAAGAGGATACCAGGCAACGAGTCCATTACTCAGGGTAGAGGTTGCTGAGCCGGAAAGGTAAGTGATGATGACCCGACCATGTCCTTGGTTAGTTCCGCCAGTGTTGTTTTGATCCGATCCTGAATTGTAGGAACCAGCTCCGCCGCCAACGGCATGACGGGAGTTGTTGCCGCCCCCCGAATAACCGCCTCCACCTCCGGCTCCCCACATGCCACCGCCACCACCGCCTCCGAACCCGCCCGGCGAATTCAAATTGTAGCCTGGTCCGCCCATTCCTCCATTCAGGAAAGAAAAGGATTCGGATCCATTGCCCGAAAAACCGGATCCGCCGTACCCGTTCCACGATGATGTAACGGTACCTCCGGCTCCCCCGTTTGTTCCTCCTGCCCCTGCTTGGTCACTGCTGTAGGTTGTGCCATCCATACCATCGGATGTTACAACGGCATGCCTGTTGGAACCTTGACCACTGACGCCGCCCCCCGAACCACTTCCTCCTCCTCCTCCAGCTATTACGAGCTTTACGTTACCATTGGAAAGAACCACGAAGGAACCACCACCACCAGATGCTCCATGTTGGGGAGAGCCTTCTTGACCGATCAAAACCTTGAGTGTTTCGGAGCTGTTGAGAGTGAATTTCCCAGCCATCTTGGCTCCCAATCCTTCGTCGTAGGAAGTCGAACCATACATGGCGCCTCCACCTCTGGCTCCCCAAGCTTCTATTCTGTAGTTGCCCGAGGCAGGGACATTCCATTCCTGAATACCCTGGTTGTTGATTGTGACGGAGTTGGCCAAATTGGTGCCCGAATAACTGGCGTTGATTTGGGATTGGGTGGGCCCAAGTCTACCCGTTGCTCCGGCGTTTGAAAAAACATAGGTCGTGCCTTGTGGAATGGAGTTATCGTTCGCGTCGTCCGTCACGTTGACATCGAAGACTTTTTCGGCGGAGGCATTGTGATCGTCGGATACGCGTACCCGTATGGAGTGCGATACGTTGGCCTCGAAATCAAGAATGGCAGCGGTCTTGAGCGTACCGTTTCCTTCGAGCGTGAAGAGGGTATTACCACTCGAGCCGTTTCCATCGACCAAGGTGTAAGTCAGCGTATCTCCGTTATTGGCATCGGTTGCGTTGAATTCACCAACTACGCTTCCCGCCGGTTGGTTTTCCACGATGGAAAGGGAAGAGACGGATTGGAGGTTGCCGGGCGCTTGGTTGGAAGGGGTGGGGGAGTTACCTGAGAGTTGGGTGATGATCACACGGCCATGACCTTGGTTGGCCCCACCGGTGTTGTTTTGGTCGGTACCGGAGTTGAAGGATCCGCCTCCTCCACCACCACTGCCAGAGCCGTTGAAGGTACCTCCACCACCACCAGAGTAACCTCCGCCTGCACCTCCATATCCTGAGCTATCTTGATATCCGCCGCCTCCACCTCCAAAACCACCGTCTGTCGTGCCGTCAGATCTACTGCCTGAACCTCCTGAACCACCGTTCGCGTATGCGGTTCCACTTTCGGCTCCATTGTGTCCAGTCCCGCCATTTCCGAAAAATCCTCCACCGCCACCTCCGACGCCCCCGCCCCCGCCATAACCAACGCTGCCACCGTAGGTACGCTGGCCACCACCCGGGCCAGGAGCCACCGATCCATAATTTGTGGCATGTTTTTCCGAATCGCCTCCATTTTGGCCAACTGGAGCATGACCACCTTCTGCAAACTGAACTGACGACCAGGAGCCCTTTACACCTCCTCCGCCCCCGCCGGCAATAACCAAAATCGAGCCATTTGAATCATGCGGTGCTTTCGTAACAAAACTACCTCCGCCACCTCCTCCGACTAAGGTCGAACCTTTCCCATTTTGTCCGACTAGGATTTTTAAGGTTTCACCGGAATTCAAAAGAAAATTACCTTTCATTGCCGAACCCTTCCCTCCCGCGGTATTGGAGTCGGAAGGATTACCATTTCCGCCCTGTGCCCCGAAAGCCTCAATCCGATAGTTTCCTGTCGCTGGTACAGTCCATTCCTGAATGCCTTGGGTGTTGATCGTAACGGAGTTGGCCAAATTGGTACCCGAATAATTCGCATCGATTTGGGATTGAGTGGGACCAAGTCGACCAGAGTTTCCTGCGTTGGTGAAGAGGTATGTCGCACCATTTGAATTATCGTTGAAGTCGTCCGTCACATTGACGTCGAAGACTTTTTCGGCGGAGGCATTGTGATTGTCGGATACGCGTACCCGGATGGAGTGGGATGCATTGGCCTCGAAATCCAAAATAGCAGCGGTCTTGAGCGTACCGTTTCCTTCGAGCGTGAAGAGGGTATTACCACTCGAGCCGTTTCCATCGACCAAGGCGTAAGTCAGGGTATCTCCGTTATTGGCATCGGTTGCGTTGAATTCACCAACTACGCTTCCCGCCAGTTGGTTTTCCACGATGGAAAGGGAAGAGACGGATTGGAGGTTGCCGGGTGCTTGGTTGGAAGGGGTGGGGGAGTTACCCGAGAGTTGGGTGATAATCACACGGCCATGCCCCAAATTAAATCCCAGCGTTGAGGAATCTTCCTTGGATGTTCCCGAATTGAAGGAATAGCCACCCTTGCTTTGGCCCACTGATTGAGTCCAGCTCAACCCAGATGCGTCTCCTCCGCGATAGCCGCCGCCTCCACCGCCTGAAGGATAGCTCGAACTGCCTCCTCCTCCGCCTCCAAAACCACCGTCATGATTCGTTTTTCCGGTCGCCCCGCTTCCACCATTGGTGAAACTGGAGGCGATTCCCGCATAGTTGGCGGCAACGGAATTACTTTGAAAGCCGGCTCCACCGGATGCATTGTGAGTGGCTCCGGCAGAGGTTGAAGAAGACAACTCGACTTTTCCGTTGCCTCCGATTCTTGAATCGACTCCCGGTCCGTGTGTCGAGTGATAAGATCCGCCACCGCCGCCCCCGGCCACGATGAGTGGACTGTTGGATCCGAGGACCACGAAGGAAGCTCCCCCGCCTCCGCCACCTACCGAATCTCCACCGCCAAGACCCCCTTGTCCTACCAGGATCTTCAGCGCGTTATTGGCGGAAAGGCTGAAAACCCCTTTGCTTTTTGCTCCTTGCCCACCTTCGACGACGGAACTGTCTGTTCCTCCTCGTCCGCCTTGCCCACCCCAGGCTTCGATCGAATAGTTGCCGTCAGCGGGAACAACCCATTCTTGGATGCCTTGGGTGTTGACGGTTACCGAATTCGCCAAGTTGGTGCCTGAGTAGTTTGAGTCCACCTGAGCTTGGTTGGGTCCTTCTCTTCCGGTTACTCCGGCGTTGGTGAAAACATAGGTGGCTCCAGAAAAGTTGACATCGGAAACCTGGACGATAAAGGATTTTTCGACCGAAGCATTAAGCTCATCGACTGCTCGTACCCGGATGGAGTGCGAGGCATTAGTTTCGAAATCAAGAACGGCGGCCGTTTTGAGGGTACCGTTCGATTCGAGGGTAAAGAGGGTATTACCCGACGACCCATTTCCGTCGACCAGAGAAAAGGTATAGCTCTGGGAGGGAAAGGTATGAATTTGGTTGGCGACTGTACCAAGGGAAGCATCTCCATCGACCCAGTAAGGTTGGGTTCCGATGGGAGAGCCAGAGATACCGTTGGGGTTTGCCAGAATGACAGTCCCATTGCTGGTTATTTTCCAATATCCCCATGCGTTCGCGTTGGATCCGGCGCTGAATTTTAACTTGGTGGGCTTGGAAGCAGTTGAAAAAGACTTTGATTTTACAGAACCCTGACTAGCTGCGGTAAAAAAGGCTTCGTTTGCAGTCCATGCACCATTAACGAAAAATGAAATACCGATCGCTCCAGGAGTATCGGCGCTATCTGCTTGGGATGTGTGAGCGGAAACGTTGAAAGTGAAGTTACCACTCGAAGCACTGGTGTTGATTTCTCCGACCACTGTTCCAGCGGATTGGTTTTCGGCGATCGAAAGAGTAGTGGAATTTACATCGAAGGCGTGAGTCGTGCATGAAAGCACAAGGTACATCAAGAGATGTACTGATAACTCTCTAATATGTAAGAGTTTAGGGATCATTGAGTTTGATGAAGAAATGGTCAGGGCGGACCTAAGTTTTTCTTTAGATTATCCTAAATCTAATCTGGTGCAAGAACCTAATTAATAACGACTTTTACATAAAATAACCTGTTTTACATTTGTACAAATCGCTCACAGATTGTCGCTTGAGTTTATAAAAAAGAACTTTTTATTTGCCCGCTTGTACGGATTCGTCCGTGTAGTCGTAAAACCAGGGTGTTCCGTCTTCCTTTTTAAGGAAGTAGTACCAATCTGAAATGCGGTGACTGTAAAGGTGTGGGAAGACATCTTGAGCGGTCCATAGCCAACCGAGCTTGGGTTGCCACAGCCAGAGGTCTCCTTTCGGGCCGGCTTGGACGTAGAGCCAGTCCATTTCGGAATGATAAATCCATCCGCTCGCATCGGGCAGAAAGGTCCCGAGCCAGGAAGATGTTCTCCATGAACCGCTTCCTTTAGAAGCACTTTCCCACCAATGTTTGGCTTTGGGGGCGGTATCGAAGCGGGTCGCGGCCGTTCGGAAAGTTTTGGCCCGGTGGGTGGCGAGGATGCGAACGTGGTAGGTCGTAGCGGGCTGCAAGTTGTAAAGGGAGCCGTAGATTCGGTCCTTTTCCACCAAACCGGTGATGCTTCGGAGGGTGCGGTTGAAATCGGAGTCTGCGGAGAGTTCAAAGGCAAAGGCGGGGGTGGCGAACTCGGGTTTTTGACTGAACCTTGCCGAAAAGGATACCCGGCCATTGTCGGACAAGGCCACGGTGATGGGCTCGATCTCGGGCATCAGGTAAACGACGTCGTCCATATCGTAGGCGTCCTCGATGCCGTCTCCGTCGAAGTCTTCGATTTGATTGAGCAGGTCGATGACAAATGCTTTTTCGAGGGATTCGTTATGCTCGTCGGTTACCCGAATGCGAACTTGGAAACGGGTCGGTTGGTTCACGAGTTCGAGGGATCCGCCAATCCTACGAGTCGAATGGGAGTCGGACGGAGATAGTTGGTCAGAGTTTTGGTCGGAGGGAGAGTCCCGCTGTATCTGGTTAGTTTGGATAACTCCCGAACCGAGGTTTTGAAGTTCGTTTCCGGGGGGTTGAGTTACGGACTGATTCCTGTCAGGAGAAAGAGCAAGAGTGCTAGAATTATTATCGGGTTGTTGAGCGGCGTGGCCTGAATGGGGTGAAGGGGGGGAGTTTGGTTGGCTAAATTTGTTCTCGGCTTGGTTGGATGACTTGGCGGGGGGGGCGGCACTGGCTTCGTAATCAAAAATAGCAAGAGTATGGAGGTTTGCCCCTTCGATGCGGAAAAAGCGATTGTCGCGTGATCCGTTTCCATCAACAAGGGAGAGGGAGAGGGTGGCATTGACATCAGGGTCGCTGGCCAAGAGTTGTCCGACGAGGGATCCGATGGGTTGGTTCTCCACAATGGTTGAGCCGTTGAGCTCGAGTGCGTTCGGTGCGGCGTTGGCCACCGAGTTGGAGTCGCGTGGATCCGATCCGTAAGAGATCTCCGTTGAGTCTGGAAACCCGTCTCCGTCGTCGTCGTTGTCGTAGTGGTCTTCCTTTCCGTCCCCGTCGAGGTCCTCGACTTGGTTGAGCAGGGTAATGCTGAAATTACCATCGAGGGAGGCGTTGTGTTCATCGGTTACGCGTACCGAGATGAAATGCTTGGTCGCGTTGGTTTCATAGTCAAAGGGTAAGAGCGTCCTGAGTATTCCGTTGGCATCCAAACTAAAGGATCCGCGTCCTTCGAGCAGTGAGAAGGATAGGATTGCCTTCGCATCGGGGTCATTGGCGAGGAGTCTCCCGACCAAGGAACCAGACGGTTTATTTTCCGAAATGTTCGAGCCATTGAGCTCGAGTGCGTTGGGAGCGGCGTTTGCAACGGATTTAGGGTCACGCGGGTCGGAGCCGTACGCAGTCTCGCTTGAGTCGGTGAACCCGTCCCCGTCATCGTCTGGATCATAATGATCTTCCGTTCCGTCCCCATCGAGATCTTCGACTTGGTTGAGGAGTGAGATGGTGAAGTTACCGTCGAGGGATGCGTTGTATTCGTCGGTCACGCGTACTGAGATGGCATAAGAAGTCGCATTGGTCTCGTAGTCAAAGGCGTGGAGAGTTCTGAGTGTTCCGTTCGTATCCAAACTGAACAAGTTACCCCCGATAAGGAGGGAGAAGGTGTGTGTCGCGTTGGCATCCGGATCAGTGGCGGAAAGCTTTCCGACAAGGCTTCCGGCGGGTTGGTTCTCTTGGATCGTTGAGCCGTTGAGGTCCAGTTTGGTCGGGGCTTCATTGGGCCGGGATTGATTACTGAGCGGGTCGGAACCGTAGGCGTGTTCGAAAGAATCAGAGAAGCCGTCCCCGTCGGAATCGACTAACTGATCACTGGTTCCGAGAACTTGTTCCTGAGCGTAGGTAAGCCCATCTCCGTCGTCGTCTTTGGCGGGATCATGAATGGCGGATATGGTGAAATTCTTGTCAACGGATGCATTATCTTCGTCGTTTAGACGGACATTGATCAAGTAACTCCCGTATTCCAAACTTGCATTTGTCTGGAGCTTCATTCCAGAAATGGAAAACTTATCCCGGTCGGTTGATCCGTTCCCTTCGAGCAAGGAAATTTGGTAAGTATCTCCAGGGTCATGGTCGGGGTCGGTGGGAATAAATGTGCCGACCAATGAACCGACTGCTTTTCGAGCGTAGACGGTTGCATTAGTGAGTTGTAAATTACTTGGTGGATTATTCACCTGAAGGAAAAAGAGTACATCTTCCGAAATACGAGAAGAAATTCCTCCATCCTGCACAGAATCTTTGATGTTTGCCTCCTGCCCGAGAGCGCTTTCCTGACTGTTCGAAAAGCCGTCAGCGTCGGGATCACCTGTCGGGCCGTTGGATAAGTTTCCAAACTGATTGTATTCGAACCAATCCATAACCGTGTCGGAATCACTATCCAGCAAAGATGGAAAGTAATAGGCAATTAAATTAGAATCATTCTCGATTTTCGGATTGATTTGGCTAAGTGCAACTCCGGTTGGTCCTTGCTGCCTTGCTCCATTTAACGACCAGTAGGCGAAGTGATAGCCATTGATTGCACCGTTTAGGGATTGGGTTTGAACGGTGGCATTGATTTCCACAAAACCTTCAAGACTGGTTATAAATCCAATCGGGTTACTTTTAATTGTGTATTTTACCATTGAGGTGTCGGCAAAAACAAAGTCGGTTGAAACACGGGACGAAATCCCCCCGTCCTGGATTGTGTCTTTAATAGTAGCCTCCTGTCCAAGTCGACCTTCCTCTCCATTCGAAAAACCGTCTGCTTCGGGATCACCGTTAGGACCATTGGAAAGATTTCCAAACTGATTAAATTCGAACCAATCCATGATTGAGTCGGTATCGTTATCTTGGCTGGATTCGAAATAATGCGCCACGAGAGTGGAGTCGTCTTCAAGTTTAGAAGTTATTTGGCTGAGAGCCATACCGGTAGTCCCTGCCTGCCTTGTCCCATTGATGGACCAATATGCGAAGTGATATCCATTCGTGGTTCCATGGAGGTTGGGCGAGGTGACCGAGGCATTGATTTCAACATAACCTTGAGTGGTTGCGATAAAGCCAATTGGATCGCTCTTTATGAGGTAATGAACCATGGTGGTGTCCGCGAAAATAAAACCACTGGTTTGGCGTGAGGAAATACCGCCGTCTTGTACAGAATCTTTTACGGTGGGCTCCTGTCCAAGACGGTTCTCCTGCGCGTTTGTGAAACCATCTACATCGGAGTCACTGGATGCATTCTGGTCGAGATTACCAAAGTTTCGGTATTCAAACCAATCAAACATACCGTCGCCATCGGTATCTGCAGTGGCAAGAAAATAGTGGGCTGTAAGAGTCGTTGCTGCATTCACAGTCACTTTCCCCTGAGTGAGAGAGCGGTTTTGCGAATCGGTAAGTCGGTTTCCACCTGAAGACCAATATCCAAATGTGTATCCCGATGAAGTCAGGTTTGGTTGAATGGTCTGAAATGAAGTGCCGGGTGCCACCGCTTCGGACTGACTTACGTAGCCGACCGGAGAAGAAACTTGAGTGACTTGAAGCAAAGTGGCATTCCCAACGGAGCAAGAAAACAGAATTGCACCAACCCAAATTGAGTACAAGGGCAACCGAAGAATTTTTCTTGGTAATGAAATCATTTCAAGCATGTATCCAAATAGGGATAGACAGCTTAGTTGCTTGAATGTGAATGAAGTACCTTACCTGTGTTGGACTTGGATGGAGCATCAAATTCTCTAGCTCCGGCAACGAAATTTCGACCGGAAACACTAACGGAACTACCGAGGTAGTCATCGTTCAACCCGTTCGGGTAGCTGAAGGATTCTAGAACAACGGCTGTTCCGTTGGCTTTGACCTTGTATAGGTATGCCGCACCGGTTTTTACATTGTAGTCGGAGTACTCTTGATGGGCTCCGATTGCCAATCGGTCTCCACTTAGATCAACTGAGTTGCCGAAGTAACCGTAAGTTCTAGGATTGGGAGAGTCAATGGACGCAGTGAGTTGGGCTGTTCCATTGGGGCTGATTTTATATAAATAAACCCGACCGGAATAACTTACTAGAGTATTTCTGCGATATTCACCAACAGCAAGCATGTCGCCGGACATCGCGATCGCGCTTCCAAAGTAGCAACTGTTGTAGGGGGATGGAGCCGTTAAGGTCATGGTACGAGTGGCAGCTCCATTGCTATCCAATTTAAATAGGGTAACTGAACCAGCATCTCCCTTATTACTTCCGGAAACAACCACATCGTCGCGCTCGGCACCTACTGCAACCATGTTTCCGGAGATGGCCACCTGCCATCCAAAATAATCATTGGATTGTGGATCCTGATGAACAAGTTTGGCCAGTTCCGTAATCGTATTATTGCTTTCGCGCCGAAATACATAGGCGGAGCCGGCATTACTTTTCCCTGATGGAGTATCCGAGCGGGCACCAACAACAATTAAGTTTCCGGAAACCTCAACATCGAAGCCAAATTGGTCATAACTTGTGCCGTCGGATGCGGTAATGCGAGCCAACTGAGTGGAGTTGCTGCTGTTTACTTCGAAAAGATATACGGCCCCAACATAGGGAACTCCAGATACATAGGCGTCTTTTGCACCCACCGCCAAAAGATTGCCATCAGCGGCAAGCGAATAACCAAATTCATTGGCCACACCATTCGCCTCGCTATCGGGGGAAATCAATCCGTTGTAAGTAATCGATCCGTTGGATTCGCTTACGTTGTAGCGATATACTTTTCTGTATCCGCTTCTCTTGGCTACGAACAAATTTGATCCGTTTATATCAACCCGGCTTCCAAATTGATGACTGTTCGTTGAGGTGTTGTCATCAAATTCCTGCATGGTAAAGGTGGGAATCGAAATGCTGCTGGATCGAACTACCCACCAGGCACGGGCGTCATGTGAGCCTGTGTCGAAACCATATTCGTTTACTTTGTTAGGCAGATTTCTCGGAAGTACGGGGCGGATAGAGGTCCATCTATTAGTGCTTCCTGCCGTGGATGCTTGACGGGCGAGGCTAAGTTCCGCGGTATTTGCCCACCTATGTCCTAAGGCTTGCACAAATACATCTTTCCCAGCCGAAGTGGCATCTAGGTTAGAATCTAGGTAAGTGGTTCCGTTCCCGTCGGTGATGCTGTTTCCAGAAATAGCGACACCTGAAGCTCCCGTACTGAGGAGAAATTTGAAATAATTTTCGATATCGCTGTCTTTGATGGGAGAGCGGGTGATGGATAAGTTCCCGTCTTCGAGTGGAAGGTCAATAAAGTGCAGGTCTACGGGCAAGGAACGCCGAGCATCCTGACAAAAAACCTCAAAATTAAGAGTACCTGTTTGTTGGCTCCAATCGCCCTTTACATTCCAGGATACACGATGAACCTGATTGGTGGCGATGGGAGTGCCAATTTTATTCCCAGTTCCATTTACCCAGGCGGTTGGGACTATGAGGGAAGCGGCGTCATTAAAAGCACCATCTACTGCGGCGATAATGCCTACGGTTGCATTCGTGTCGTCGGGATCAATAATTTCGAAATCCAAATCTATAACATTGGTTCCGGATTGTTGGGAAACCGCACGAATTGAAGGTTGAGGGATGATGTTTCGGGTGGGAAGTCCCTTGGTCCGGTAAGCCCTTTTCCAAACCATGATTTTGTTAACACTTACAATTAAATCACCCTGAGGAGTAAAGCAGGTTGGCACACTATCGGCGATTTGCGGTATATAATGGATTGGTTCTCCGTCGGTGTTTCGAAACCTTGACCGAGAAAAGAGCGTCCCGTCATTTGCCAAAGAAACGCGATATCTTGGATTTGAATGGTTTACCCTTTTGATGAAGGTCCCGTTTGAATCAAAATAATTTAAATATTCCAAACTCCAATCCGAAACGACGATGTTGCCATTTTTCATGCAAACTAAATCAGAAGGGTTATAAAATTGACCGGGTGCGGTTCCATAACTGCCGAATTTACTAATAAAACTTCCATTCTTATCCAATATTTGAACCCTTCGATTGTTTTTGTCTGCGATATATATTTTTCCATTTGGGCCTATCGCGATTCCTTCGGCATAACTAAACTCACCATCTCCGCTACCACTGCTTCCATAATGCGAGATAGAGGCATTTTTACCAGTTCTCCATTTGAAAGTACCGTTGTTTTCAAGACAAGTAACGGAGTTTCTCTCCCCAATGTAAATGGTTCCGTTCGAATCAAGCGCCAGGTCATAGGCATAGTATCTGTTGTTAGCAATAGGGATGTCTCGGGCGAGTGAACCGTTTAAGTCGTAGACACTAATTTTGGATGATGTGCTGGATCCATTGCAGACATAAATTTGACCGACGCCCGTATTGTTGTCCTCGTAGTATGTGACTCCGTAGGTGGTGTTGACATTCCATTCATTGGCAAGGTACCAGTTATCCTGCTCAGCGGCTTGTCCGGCTGTAGAGATGAAGCAAAAACTAAAAATGAGAGTGAGTTTGGATATTTTCATGATCGATCTGATAAAAAAATTGCAAAAGAAAAAGTGGTGTTCGCTCGTTATGATTCTCTACTTTAAAAGAGGATAAAAGTTTTTATTTTACCCTATTTTCATTAAAAAATTTGTCGACAACTTATATTCAATTTTTCGCAATATTTTAAGCTAGGTAGCGTTTCGAATTGGATATCCTAGAAAGAAGCTATATTTCCTGCTGAGGGAAATTTTTTATAAAAGGGGTTGCTCGCTTTGTTCAACTTGTAATTGCCTTTATCAAATCGACCGTTTCCAACGCTCCGCTCGTTTCATTTTTGATGCACGATTTCTTTTCGAGTGCGAGAAATTCATCGAGGTCCTTGATCCACTTGCCAGCAAGAAAATCCTGCTGGGTTGATTCAAGATTGGGAATATTTTCTCGAACAAAGGATTGAAGAGGAATGGATTCCCTAAAGTTTTGACGATATACCCCCAAAAGGGGGGTTTGAGCACCCCAGGCTTCTGCTACAGTTCCATAACCGAGCTTACCCACCACGCCAGATGAAGCATGGACAAGGTCGGGGAAATGAAAGTCAGAATGGTAGGGAAGAAAGGTAAGGTTTCCAGTTTTTTCAACACGATGGAAATTACCGGCGATAACAAAGGAAAGATCTTTCCTTAGGCTGAGTTTGTCCAGAAAGGCGAAATCTTGAGGTATTCCTCCCGTGGTGACTAGTAGGAATCGGGAAGCAGGGGAGAAACCCAGTTTTTGGAGGGTTGTGGAAGGCGAATCACGAAATTCACGGAAGATTGGAGGTACGAGAGGTGTACTTTTAATTCGATCGCAGAGAGGATTAGTCTGGATTCTGAGGGTGGCGGAATTGAAGATAGCTTTCAATTTGGCAATAAGGGGTTTAAGCCTTTGATCTTCGCCCAAGTAAGCTTCGTAGATCCAGTCCCAAGTGAAGTTTTCAATAAGCACGGTGGGGATATCCATTTCCTCGCCAAGAACGAGGCCGAGCGGGGAGATGTCGCAGAGGATCAGATCGGGGTCTAATTCCCGAACTCTTTTTCGGGTTTCTATGAGAGCTTCTTCATCAAAGGAAAGGAATTGTTCAAGTTGATCGATGGTTTGCTCGAGATCGTGCTCGAAGGGCGATTTCTGGACAAGTCCGATATCAGTTTCAATTTGATGAACCAGAAAGCGTACATTGGGCGAGAGGTTGTCCTTCCAAAACCAATCAGGGAGAGTGCTGAATACATGAACGGTTAGCCCTGGGCTAATCTTTGCAAGAGCTTGCAGGACGGCGACTGTACGAGTGGCGTGCCCAAATCCATGGGAGGTTGTAAAACAGGCTATGCTTTGGGCATGATGCTGCCTCTCAGGTTCCAAATAGGAGCTCAAGGTAGACGAGGAGTTGCTCGGCTGGTACGAATGTATTTCCTTTTTTCACGACCAGTCTGCGACAAGGCTTTTGCTGGGTGGAGAGGTCAATGCTGAGAACTTGATGCTTTGCAGTTTTAGAAGCCATGGGCTGGGTGGCAGGCTCAATCCGGATGGGAATACCATAGGGGCCGAAAGAGCAATCCCAGGCACTTACGCTTGCTCCCTTGGTTGGGGCTTTACAAAGGGTAGGGTAACGACGGACAAAATTGGGTGTACGGTTCGAGCGAACACGAATTTTGGTTACTACGGGGAGGGAACGAAGGTAATCGAGAGGTGTGGTGAAAGATTTCTTTTGGTATTCTGAGTAAAAGGGGAGGGGGTCGATACCCACCAGATTGAAGCCGCTATAGTTCCCGTGCCTGTTCTTGGTGGTGTATTTTTTTTTGTCGTACCAACTTTGAAAGTTGTCGGTCAGACGAAGGCCGATCTCGAAGTGAAGATGAGATCGGTCGAGCGGAATGCGGTAGCTTGCAGTGTTCCCCATTTTTCCCAGGACTTGAGCTACTCGGACGGGTGAACCGACTTTCAGTCCAGAATCGATGGATGCAAGATGGGCGTAGAGCGAATACAGAGGTGGGTTCAGCGTCGAGTGCTCGAGAACCAAGTATTTCCCGTAGGCACTGTATCCTGAAGTTGCGTTGAGGTGACGGACGACTCCGTCCATGGCGGAAAATACATTGTCTTCGGCCCGTCCCCGTCCATCCCGCTTGACGGGATAAAGGTCGAGTCCTTCGTGAAACTTGTAGCCGTTGTTGCGCACGCAGCCGTAGGCACCAGAAGAAAAGGATTTGTCGGGCCCGGTTTTCTGGAGGAATGCAGAGTATCCCATACCTTTGGCAAAAGCTGGGTTGGGTGTGGGCCAGGAGAGACGAAATGTGGGTTTGTTCGAGAAGAGGGGTAAGATGGGAAGCAAAAAGAAAAGAACAAGGAATCCTTTTTTTTCAATGTAAAGTGGGGCACTCACATTTAGCCTTTTTTAGCCTCG
>Ga0315322_10002442_pt1 | contig 14360 bp, 12 predicted proteins | sample M110021515metaG_FD_203461 | JGI IMG/M metagenome (GOLD analysis project Ga0315322, IMG submission 203461) | Ammonia-oxidizing marine archaeal communities from Monterey Bay, California, United States - M1 100m 21515 | ecosystem: Environmental > Aquatic > Marine > Intertidal zone | place: USA... | reverse complement strand
CCCCCTGCATGCCAAGGGCAAGTGCAAGGTCGTCGTTCATTAAAGAATTGCTGTAGCGCATTAGCCAAGCGCCGGTTAGGTTCTCCTTCGTCGATGCCTGAAGTGCGCCGGTGAGCGGTTTCGCCACCTGCACACTGAACGCGATGTTCTGCTCGTTATTTATCGCGTACTCCACTCCCACCGACGTGCCCAACTGATTCCGCGTGCTGATTGCATCTTCTGCGGCGGCAACACCAGGAATGTTGAGATTGTTAATCAAAATTCCTCGCGAGTACGCGACATCCAGATTGAGTAATACATTGCCCAACGCGCGGTTGGCGCTAAAACCTACCAGGCTAAAGGCGTTATTCGTTGAAAGTGCATCTTGCCCGAGTTCGGCAGGGTTCGAATAGCTAAGCTGATTTTCGATTAAATAGGCGGCCATTAGGGCGATGTCGCTGCCCTCGAACGAACGGCTCCAACGCATACCTCCCTCAAACTCAAGGCTAGCAGTACGTTTGTAATCGGTAATATTGAACGCAGGCTCGACGAAGAAGGGGCTGCCTCGGACTATCGGAGGGTTGTATTCTGGATACAGCGTGACGAAGGTGGAAAGTCTGCTCTGTTCCCCGAAGCGATCTCCGAAATAGTCCCACACCAGCATTGGCTGGTTAAGTCGCGCATCTTCGATATCGATAATACTAAAATCTCTAAATTCTGTTACGTTAATCACATCAAGAACAGAGTTTCCATCAACCTCACCCCACACTACTGTTTGATTGCCTAGCTTTACACTATGTTTGTCAAAGCTACGTTGAATGAAAAATTCGTTCAAACGGAATTCCAAATCGACACCTTTGTCTAAGGCCTCGAATTCATAATCGTCGTGCAAGAAGACACGGGCAAAACCGCTCGCTTGAAGAAGCCATCCCGGAGCGAACGCGTATTGGTAGCGAACGTTGGCTGCAACTCTGTTCGTTTCCACATCTGCCGCACGGGGAATCGTAATAAGAGGTCCTCTTGGTACCCGTAAATTCACATCATGGGTTTTTGTTTGGAAAAGTATTTGTTGGGTAAGTTTAACCGTGAAGCCGCTGAGCCATCTAGCTCTGCCTGAGTCGTTTTCTTGAAAGTCGGCTGGAAAATCTTCGAATGCGCCAAAGAAAGGGTCATCTAAAATTAGGTCCGCTGTTGAATGGCTCTCTTGGTCCGGCAGTGGGTGGAAGGATGTATTGAATTCGAAGAAGGCGTCGCTTTCCAAGACTTTGGGCTCGTCTTGGGCGAAAATAGAGGTTACAGCTAGACAGGAAGTGATGAATAGCATTTTGCGAATCAATATACTTCTCCAGCTCAACATCATCTGATTTTTACGCTGGTTAATTACCGGACCTGCTGGCGTAGCTTATCTAGTTCTGCCTCGCGAAAGGCAGCATCGGTCAGCGTGCGCTGTGTGAGAAAATCGTCATCGATATCTAGCCCCGTGTTAATTTCTACGAACGCCATGTTAGATAATCGGTTCGTGATTAAATTCATCATTGTCAGAGACCGAGCCAACCAGTTGCCGTTTACAAGCTCTACACGCGATGCGATTAGACGCTTAACTTCTTTATTGTAGCGGTCGTACAACTCAGACCGCAGAGCAACGTATCTTTCCTTATCTATGTAATGAATTTGACGTGAATAGCGTGTTTTTTTTGACCTCTCTTTACCTGGAATAGCTTCTATTTTCCAAACAGAACGCCCCGCCACTAACGTGTCTTCAAGTATTCTATAAGTATAGTCACTTATCTTACCTGTTTCAGTATCTTCGGTAGTGAATTCAGACCCAAACAACGATGCGGGTTCAGTATTTTCATCTGAATTCCCTGTCGCGATACGCTTAACTCGGCCTAGTGCGGATAGATAGAGCCAAGTTTCATTTTCTTTTGCAGGGTCGTCATAGTTAAAACTTAACATCCCTATGCCCCTTTCTGATGCCGGCTCAAGGGTTATCGTTATATTTTTTGTGTCTTCTAAATTGGGTCCGTACGACTTTACAACCGATTCCAGGGCCTTAACTCTAGGTTTATCTGCACAAATGATACGCCTGTCTTTGGTTCCAAATTTGCAGCTTGAAAGCTGCATTTTGTTAAAGGAGGAATCATTACTTTGTCGTTGCAGATCATCGACCAATTTCATTATATCAAGACCTGAAACTTCCTGAGCAGACAGAGAATTAGCGGTTAATAGAAAAATAGTGGTAAAGGCAAATCCATATAATTTTTTGGCTTGCATGCTTACGCCCCTAAAAGTTAATTTCTGCATTGACATTTTTTACCCCAAATTTTGGCTTAAAGACGATTATCATTGCAGGGATGAGTAAAAGGTCACACAGTAACGCGACAAATATTGCCATTGAACCAAAAAAGCCTACCTTAGCCATTCCTAAATAATCTGAAAAACTAAGAACGGAAAAACCTAGACCGATAACCATCGTCGTGAACATTACTGCTTGGCCAACCTCTTTTATGGCACTTTCGAGGGCGATAGCTATGCTGCGGGTCTTGGCAAGTTCTATTCGATAATGGGTCATGAAGTGAATCGTATCGTCTACAGCTATTCCCAAAATAATTGGTGCTATAAGGAGTGTATCTGTATCAAGGGGAACGCCAAAAAGCCCCATTAATCCAAATACAAGAAAGGCAGGTATAGCATTTGGAACCATCCCCATTAGACCACCTCTCAGTGAGCCTAGCGTCAAAATCATGATAAGACTTACTATTAATAATGCTAACGAGAAGCTAGAAAATTGAGAGTTTGCGACTTCATCAGCCATCACCATCAGAGTAGGCAAGCTCCCGGTCAGATTCACATCTAATTCTGGGAAATTAGTTTTCACTTCCGCGAAAGTATTTTTAACATCCACCGATATTTCGTTAAATAAAGTCTTATATTCATAAGACCCAAGATTTTTTACAGTGACGGTGATATGAGAACGACTATAGTCATCTGATACTAGGTTTCTGCGATCTTCAGGATTTGCGCTATTAAACATGAAAAGCAGCTGCGATATGGCTTGGTTAGACTCTGGAATTTTATAGTAATCAGAATTATCATCATTCATAGTTCTATTGGTATTTTTAACGATGTTTGCTAAAGAATTAGTTTTACCAATAATATCAGGATAGCGAGAGAGAATTCTCTCTTGTAAATTGTCTATAGCTGTAAGCAGTTGTGAATCAAGCATCCCGTCGCTTTCTTTGGTGTCAATCATGATTTCCATATTTTGAACACCTGACATATTCTGATCGACTATCTCGACAGCAGCTGTTATCGGATGCGCTTGCTTGAACATTTCAGCAATGTTTGTATCAATAATAATTTTAGTTGTGCCATAAGCACAAATAATAAAGCCAAGTCCAAAAGTAGCTAAAATTAAGTATGGAGATTTTTGCACAATTGTAGGTATTCGATTAAGTATTTCTGCCTGAAAGTTTACTATCCAGTATGTCAGTAAGATAATAAAATTTATAAAGGCACCTATGATAGGGCCTAAAGAGGAAAGAATAATAGTGGCTATTAGCACACTTATAAGTATTTTATTCCTTTTTCTCATCGAGGCTATATTAGAGCCGAATCTGTTAGCTAAACTTAACTTTTCTTCTGGCCCTGTACTCCCAGGGCGCCATAGATTCAATAGTATGGGAAGCAGAACAATAGTAAAAAAGAAGGCTAGAAGCACACCGAGTCCCGACATGAACGCAAAGACTTTTATGGGTTCTAAATTTGAGGTGGCGAGTACTGAGATTCCGGCAGCTGTTGTTAATGTTGTCAGAAAAATTGCTAAACCAACTTTTTCATATGCTCGGCTTATGGCTTCATTGTGCTCGTGGCCCTCGCGTCTAAAACTAAAATATGCACTCATAACATGTATGCAGTCTGCAATTCCTACAGCGAATATTAGTAGTACAGTGAGGGCGATCATGGTGGATATAGTGAGACCTATCCAAACGGTAATTCCCCAACACCATGCAACACTCATGGCAATGGTAACTATTGGCCAGGCTAATGCGCTTCCAGAGCGGAATAATATCCATAACAAAAAGGAAAAAATTAGTACCATCAGGGTACCTAGGAGTGCCATTTGGTTGAGCACTCCTTGCATTTGCCCCATTATAGATGGTGTTCCAACAGCATAAAATTCTAGCTCACTTGTGTATTTTTGATAAATCGCGGTAACTGCTGCATCGAAAGTGAAATATGCGAGCTGATCAGTGTCCTGAAACTCGATTTCTTGAACGACAGCATCGTTATCGAATTCAAGCTCAAAACTTGTAAATCCGCCGTCTAGTTCGACACCAGCGATGTCTATCACAGATTCGTAACCTTCTACCGGAATGGTCCCAAAATCAGTTTGAATAACAATAGCTCCATACTTGCCGTTTTCTGAGTAGAATGCCCCAACGTAATCTTTTTGACTGAGCGCTTTGATCCTCAATTCTTGAAGTCCGGCCTCAGTCGTTGGCAATTGACTTGGAATTAGTCTGTCTGACCTTAGCGTATCATCTACACTTTCTTGAATTCTGATATTTGCGAGGGACTGGATTCGGCGAATATGGGAGAGTTCTTCCCAAGATATTTCAGGATAGTAATTCCTGTTAAGTTCCCTCCAATTCATGAGGTCATCGGTCAATTGCTGAACTGCAATTAAAGAATTTCGAGAAAAAATATTATCGTCTTGAGGACGATAAATAAGGAGCACTGAATCGTCGCCACCAAACTGTCTACGAAATTCGTCGAGTGCGACTTGAGCGGGGTTTTCATCTTCTAGGAAACTATCGCTTGATACGTCAAAAATCGTAAGTGTGAAAATTCCATAGAATAGAAATACAGAAATCACGACTAGCCCTAATAATATATATCTCTTAAATTTTAGAGCGAGGCCTGGCGTTTTCGCAAAAAATTTTGTAAGATTTAAAAGAATTTTTTCCATCTTTATCGCCTCGCAGTGAACGATTTAAGCATTTTTTTTACAAGTAATTCATAGTTGGCTTAATGACTTTAAATTTTCGAGATCATATCTTATTCGAATAAAAATATGACATGGAAAAATTCTCATTTTAGAAATTCGCGAATCTAACTGCTTTTGAATGCGCTCTAATACAGACAAATTTTAAAATAAGAGCGAGCAGAACTGCATTCCCCACGATTAATCAAGTGTGCTTTTATTTACGTCATTTAAAGATGCCGTAAATCTGCGTGCCTTCAGTAAGTTATCTGTGGGCATGTCAAACGAAGTCCGGGTAAAAACATCATAAAGCTTAACTTAGGAAATAACTGTAAGCCCAAACAGGATCCGCTTTTTTTAAATTCAGGACGTAGTCTGTGGTATTAGCAAATATGTCGGTAAGGCGTAAAAATATTCTGTCCATTAATATTTCTTTTTGATAAATCTCTCTAGGTATTCTTTATGCCACGATCGATGATCATGGCCAGAGTCCTAACAAACTGGTCAGTACGTATTTCCTGTCCAGGTAAATCAAAGGCCATCTCAGGCAGATATCCAATGGCAAGAGTGGCAAGGTTTATAACATTGGTGATGGTCTTCTTATCATCAGTGTCTAGATTATGTGTTACTGGGCTGATCAATTTGTTAATTACGTATTCAGTAAAATTTTGATCGTGATTCTTTAAAATGGTTGCGTCGATCTCTTCGATCAGGGCAGCAAAATCTTGACGTCTTGAGAGAAGCGCTCTAGTCAGTGACGCCGTTAGAGCGAAACTAAACGTGACTTCAAGAAACGCTCTGAGCCTTTCTTCTTCCGGAAAATTCTCAATGATTTCTAGCTGCGGCAAAAGCTCTCGTTTTTCGGCAATTAGACAGCTGAAAAATAGTTCTCTTTTGTTTTTGAAGTGCAGATATATGGTACCTTTTCCGATACCCGCGTCTCGGGCAATTTCTGCAATGTTGGCCCGGCGGTAACCAAACCGTATAAGATGATCTGTTGCCACTTTTATGAGTGTTTTTTGAACCGCATAGTTTGCGGAACCCTCGTGGTCTAAGGATCTTCCTAGGCCTTGTTCGGCGGTAATTTTGTCAAAAAGCTCAGCTATTACACTTGCCATATGACCATAATTACATATTTGGTCATATAGTCATATCGTTTTTTTGGCTTCGGAGTTGGGTGGGTTGATCGGTGGTTTATTCGGGGCAATGATAAACGCCAAAGCTTTGTTCGCCTGCCTCGATTATCGACTTTGGAACCACGGTATTTCAGCCGAGATCTGCCGCTTCATTGCGAGCATGAGAAATCAGTTCTTCCTGAAGTCGTTCTCCACTATCACGGATTCTGGTATACATGAAACGCCATCAAGATCAGCCGCCTCGTTTCGGGCCAGTGTGAGGAGCTCTTCTTGGAGTCGCTGCCCACCGCGCTCGATTCCAATTACTTTATTTAGTGATAGAGTTCGTTATTTAGTTAGCGGCTGCATTTAAAGACGCCGAAAACTTGTGCTCCGTTAGCCATCAATGACTCAGGTACAACGGTGTCTCCGCCCAAGTCGGCAGCTTCGTTGCGAGCAAGCGTCAACAGCTCGTCTTGAAGCCGCTGCCCGCCGCGTTCTACAACGATAATCTTACCCAGCGTTTGCACGTTCGCGCGTCCGACGCGGGTGCAGCTAGCAACGCGAGAGGCATCTCCAACCAGCTCCACATTAGCGCCCTCGGGAGTAAGTTGGACCCAGCTCTCGCAAGCCGAAAGCGAGAGGGCGAAGAGCGCGATAGCACTAAGACGAGTGAGCGAAGTGGTGTGCTGCAGCATGGAACATCCTTGCGTTAAGTGGCGTGTTGAATGAGGGGGAGGGTCCCCCTAGATTGCTCTGATCGCTATGGTACTATTCATGGGAAGTGAAGACTATTCATCATCATCGTGTCAGTAATCATCCGAATGCACGAGAACAGTCGCCCGTAGGGTGAATGAAACATAACTTGAGAGGGAAAGCGTAATGCCAAGTAGTTCGATCAAAGGAAAGAGCGTCGTCATTATTGGTGGAACCGCGGGTATTGGTCTTGCCGCAGCGCAGGCCGCTGCCGCAGCAGGGGCAAAAGTCTGGGTAGCCGGAAGGTCTGAGAGTCATATCGAGAAAGCTAAACTTGCCGCAAAGGGCGCGTTTGAGGTGAGACAGGCCGATACACACGATGCAGAGTCGCTGAAAGCGCTCTTTGACGAGGTCGGCACAATTGATCACCTAGTCTCTGCGGCAGTCGGCGGTGAGCGCACGCTCAAGCCCTTTCTGGAGCAAACAGAGGAACAGTTTAAGGCTGCTTACGACAAGCTCTGGGGATATGCAAAAGTTGTCAGAACAGGCGCGCCTTATCTTGCCGCCGATGGTGCCGTGACTTTAGTCAGTGGCTCTCCAGCACGCAAAATCCGTCCCGCGCAGTCCCCACTGAGCTGTGTGGGTGCTTCTGTCGAAAACCTTGTGCGCTGCCTCGCAGTAGAGATGGCGCCGATTCGGGTTAATGTCGTTTCACCTGGCACTGTAGATACTGCGATGTTCGATGCAATGGGAGACGCTAAAGAGGCCAACCTTGCCGCCATGACCACGTCACATCTCATTCCCCGGGCAGGCACGTCAGAGGAGGTCGCCGATGGCATTTTATTCGTTATGCAGAACCGTTTCGTCACCGGCACAACTGTTGATGTCGATGGCGGCAGAATACTGAGCTAGGAGCAGAATAATGAGCATTGTCCAGAATCCGAGTTCGCATTCTATTTCTGACTCGATGCATTCGCTTGAGAGCGCTGACCCCACGAGCCAGACTCGAAACGAGATTGATCCTTCGATGAGTGTAATCGACGCAATTTACTCGCGGCGGTCGGTGCGAGGGTATCTGGACAAAGAAGTGCCGGCAGACGTACTGAATCGCATCTTCGAAGTGGCGCAGATGGCCCCCTCGAACTGTAATGTTCAACCTTGGAAGGTTTATGTTGCCTCAGGCGCTCTCAAGGATAGATTAAAACAGCAGATGGTCGAAAGCACCGTTGGCCGCGTAGAACCTAATCCAGACTACCCGTATCGCGGCACTTTCGAGGGCGAATATCGAAAGCGCCAAGTCGACTGCGCGGTTGCCCTCTATAACAATATGGGCATCGAACGTGATGACAAAGAAGGGCGGTTGCGGGCGATAGTGCGTAATTTCGAATTTTTTGATGCGCCTTACATCGCCTTTCTTGGTATGAATCCGGCATTCGGCACCACAGTGGCGCTTGATGTAGGGATGTATGCGCAGAGCCTAATGCTCACCATGGTGGCGTTTGGATTGCACAGCTGCCCGATGGGAACAATGCGCAACTACCCAGATATGGTCCGCGACGCATTTGATATTCAAGATGAAACAAAAATCTTGTTCGGCTTAAGCTTCGGCTATGAAGATACAGCAGTGGCTGCGAATAAAACTCGGACAGAGCGCGAGCCGGTTTCAGCCAGTGTCATGTTTCGCTCATAAGCGAAGAATGACTCTACAACACAAGAGTGAGAACTGAGTTGAAACCAGTCATTCTATTGTATGACCTCGACAACACGCTCGTAGATGAGTGCGCAGCGCTGATCGGGAAAACAGGTTTGTATACGTCGATCAGCACGTATAACGAGGCGAACGCGACAGAAGCGATGCGCCAATATAATCGGCTCCTAGGATTGGGGACTAACAAGCTTGCCTGCATTATTACCGGCTGGAATAGCTATAAAAAGCCTCGCGATCAGTTTTTGTTTCGCCTGAGGGCCGAGGAACGCCGCAGTCCGTTTCGTTACCCAACGCCGGTATTATTGATTACAGAAGATCATCGCAGGGACCTGCGGCAGATAGCGCTCGATCCAACGGATGGCGATGTAGCCGCCTATTTACACAGAGACTCATTTAGAGAAGTGCTCGAGGATACTCTTCATAAAGTGGTGTTTGGTGAGCGAGCGCATGAACTCAATTCGATTGCCTATGCAAAGTTACAGCGCGAAGAAGACGAGTAGATCTAGCCTCCTCAAGTTTCCTCCTACGCCCCTGCCTTAACAATTCTTGTCGTTGACCTCTTTCTGTTCACTGTAGCGGAAGCATTCCCCCACGTGGTCGTTAATAAATCCACCCGCTTGGAGAAAGGCATAACATATTGTGCTGCCGATGAACTTGAAACCACGTTTTTTAAGGTCTTTAGAGAGCGCATCGCTTAACTCAGTCTTTGCAGGAATGTCGCTCGCGCTGCGTCCGCCGCCATCTATGGGATGATTGTCGACGAATTGCCAGAAATAGGATTCTAGGCTTCCGAATTCTTTTTGTATGGCGAGTGCGGCATGCGCATTAGATCGGATAGAAAAGAGCTTGAGGCGATTACGGATAACTCCCTTATCTTCTAAAAGGTGCTCTAGAGTTTTGTCTTTGATACGAGAGACGGGGCCAATTTCGAAATCGTTGAATACCTTTCGATAGTAGGCGCGCTTTCGCAAAACCACAATCCAACTCAGGCCAGCCTGCTGGCCCTCGAGGCAGAGTAATTCGAATAGTTGTCGATCGTCGCGAACGGGAATTCCCCATTCGGTATCGTGATAGGCTACGTATTCAGGGTCGTCACCACACCAGAAGCAGCGTTTAGTCATTACTGACTCTCCTTGTCTCGTTCTCTATAACAGAGAATAGACTAGGGCCCCCGGTTCTCGCGAATTTTTAAGCGAAATAGCACTTATTCAGGCAGCGCGAGAGCAATGAGCTTAGCCGGGCTGCGGAAGTCACTGACCGCCATGACAATAAATTGACGGCCTTCGTGCATGTAGGTAATCGGGACGCCAGTAACGCTCGCCGGTAACGCTATCTCGGCAACCTTTGCACCGGTGGCTTTATCAACCGCATGCAATAATGGCGATCCACCTGGGCCCTCACCAAAAAATAGCAATGACTTGGTTAACACCATGCCCGAGCGCGTAGGTTTGCCTGTTGGAGGCAAATCAACCCCTTCAAGCAGCGGGTGATTCTTTATGTCATCAGGCGTATCGCCATTGACTATCTGCCAAGCGTGATCGCCAGAGACGAGATCGATCGCAGTAATGCGTCCGTAGGGCGGTTTTACCATCGGTAAACCATCGATTGTTGGCGTGCGCGCGCCACCTTGAATGTATTTGATCGACGAGGCCTCGGGCTCATTGACCAGCGATAAGACGCTGGTTACGGTTCGCGACGGTACATAAAGTAATCCAGTTTCGGGGTCATAGGCTGCGCCCTCCCAATTAGAACCGCCGGTCGAAGAAGGCAGGTGAAGCGTGCCTAGTGAGCCATCAGCGGGGTGCTGATAAAGCGAAGGAGGCGTGTAAAGCTCGCTAAAGCGGTATTGGGAGGCAATTTCTTTAGCCCTAGCGAGAATGTCTGGTGTCATGTCATTCAGGTCATCTTCTTGGAAGCCTTGACGATCGTAAGGCGCAGGCAGCACTGGGAAAGGCTGCGTGGCGAAGGCGACTTCATCGGGCGTATCTGACGCAGGGACCGGACGCTCTTCGACAGCGAAAATCGGTTTGCCTGTATCGGGGTTAAACATAAAGAGATGCGACTGTTTAAGTGTCTGAACAACGGCTTCTTTACCATTGGGCAGGTCTATAACTAGAGGCGCCGCGGGCGTATCCCAATCCCAGATATCGTGATGCGTGCTCTGGAAATGCCATTTTTTTTCGCCCGTTTTGTAGTCAACGGCGACTGTTGAGCTGGCGTAGAGGTTGGAGCCTAGGCGGTCTGCGCCGTAGCGGTCTCCTGTTGCAGATTCGACAGGCAGGTAAACGACGCCGCGGGACTTGTCCGCCGACATCGACGTCCAGACGCCAGCATTGCCGGTGTATTCTGCAGAGCCATTGAACCAGGTTTCATAGCCGGGCTGGCCTTTTTCGGGGATGCTTTTAAATGTCCAGAGGAGGTCGCCCGTGCGCGCATCGAACCCTCGGATATCGCCTTTTACATTGCTCGCTGCAACAGGCCGCATACCCACGAGATGAGCGGCACCAGCTACGACAACATCCTCGACGACGAGGGGGGGGAACGAAATGCCGATATCCACATCATCGCGGCCTGGGCCGAGGCGCAGGCCGTCTTGAAGGTCGACGACGCCGTTTTTGCCGAAAGACTCTACAGGTTTGCCCGTTGCGGCGTGCAGGGCGACGAGGGTATAGCCCGGCGTCATTGTGAAGATGACTCCTTCGCCATCATTGTCGTAATAGCTCAGTCCTTTTCCGGAGCCCTTTCGCGGGGCATCGTCGAAGCGCTTACCTTCCTCTGGGCGCCACATCCATAAAAGCTGGCCAGTCGCTGCGTCTAAAGCAATGATATTACGAGTGGCGCCTGCGGTTGCGAAAAGTCTGCCGTCGACCATTAGCGGCGTCGTTACACTGTAGGTTTCGGGTCTTGGCCCAAAAATGCCTGTGTCCACGCTCCAGGCAATCGCGAGATCAGCTGCATTAGTCGCATCTATCTGATCGAGAGGCGCGTAGCGATTGGCGCGCTCGTCGCCGTTGTAGTGAGTCCACGCTGTGCTGTCGGCGGCACTGGTCGCCGGTGCCGCCTCGCCGGGCTGTATAGAGAGCGCATTAATAGCTGCATGGCTAATCATGCCGCCATCGATTGCGATGTTGGCAGAGGCAAGGATGAACGCTGTCACGTCATAGTATTCATCGTCGCTTAGCGATCCCGGTGTTTCGGCAGGCATCGTCGCGCGAATTTGTGTAAATAGTTCTTCGCCGCTTTTGTTCACCCAACTTTTGTTTAGCACGCCAACCCACTGCGACGGGACGTGACATCGTGAACACTCAGCCGAAAATAAGTCGCTGCCGCGTTCGACACTTGCTGTTTGTGCCGATGCTAAGGCTGAGAAACTTCCCGCGAGCGAAAGTACGACGAGGTTGGTGACGAAAAACTGGCTAAATTTACTTTTCACAATGCGGTGGGTACCCATCAGGTGGTCAAAAGAGTTTGGCAGAAGCCGATGAATTGGCTTGCCTCGCAAAGGTTATACGATGCCTGACACGTTTTCGATGCCAATACAGCTCAAAGACGAGAAGCCTCGGTAGGCAAAACGCATGGAATGGTGCCCAGTAAGAGCGAGGAATGGCTATCGATAACGGGCGCTAGTGTGCCCAAAAGGCTTGTTTTTAGCAATGCGCCGTCACAAACAGTTAAACTTTAAGTGGGGCGTGTAGTTGAGACTTAGAGCGGGTTAGGCGGAGGCCCGTCTTTGCGAAAGGATAAACCCAAGCCCCAGGAAGTGGGGGCTTGAGGATGCAAGAGGCTCCGGTGGCTTACGACGCTTCTTGAAATTCGACGTGAATCTCGAGTTCGATGTCGTCACCAACGCCGAACGGAACGAGGTTGTCGAGGCCAAACACAGAACGCTGAAACTCAACTTTCGCCGAGAAGCCCAGTGTGTTTTTACGCGTCAGGAAATTTCTGCCACCGCCGTGGAAATCGATTTCGATCTGTACGGGTGCAGTTGTGCCTAACAGGGTAAGGTCACCTTCAAAGACAAAGTTGTTGTCGTTAGCTTCAAGTAGTGAAGTGGTGCGAAATACAGCCTGAGGGAAGGCTTCGGTATTGAACCAGCTTGCGCCTCGAAGCTCTTCGGCGAATTCGGGGTTATTCACGTCTATTGACACCGTATCGACAATAACCTCTAACGATGAATTGCCAATATTTTCTGGATCGAAATCGAGCGCCGCATCGAAGTCATTGAAGCGTCCAATAAAACTCGAAAAGCCAAGGTGATTAATCTTAAACAGGAGTGTCGCGTGGTCTGGATCGAGCGTGTAATTACCCGAACCAAGCTCTTGAATGTCTGTCTCAAAATCGGGCGTGAGTATTCGATCGCATGAAGCGAGGAGACCCGCACAGGTGAGTAAAATCAGAATACGTTGCGCGGTCGAGCTAATTAAATTATTCACGGTATGTTATGCCTTTGTGCAAGGACTCCTCTACCCAGTTGTTAACAGGTAGAGGAGGGAGAGTTTGGGGGAATGTTTGGTTATTACTGTCGAACCGCATAGACATCGACTTCGACAACCACTTCATTCGGTATTGCTGCAGTGCTTGCCCAGTAACCTTGACCAACGCCGTATTCGAGACGGTTGATGGTTACCTCGCTCGTTAGATGAAAGCGCACGCCACCGTCTTCCATTCCAACACTAAGGTTAAAAGGGAATGAGATAGGGTTGGTTTGATCGCGAATTGTGAGTGTCCCTTCCGACGTAAACGCGTCAATACCATCGATGCTGCACTTCTCTGCTTTAAATGTCGCTACTGGGAATTGATCAACGTCGAATAATTCTAGGTCGAGCAGATAGTCCATCGTTTCGGCATCGTCGATAACCATATCGATGATTGGAATGGTAACGTCAAACTTACATTCGGTTGGGTTGAGTGGGTCGATATCGAAAGTCGCAGAAATATTTCTGAACTCGCCCTGATAAGGCGTTCCGGAATAGGTCCACTTAAAAATAGCTTTCGAATCGGCCTTGTCGATGACCCAATCGGCCGCCTGCGCACTCATGCCGGTGAGAAGAATGGCTGGTGCTAATACGGCGCGGGTAAAAAAGCTTTTCATGGTGCTGTGTACTCCTGATTAAATCTTAAGTCATTAAATCTTATGTGGTCGGCGTTAAGGCAGCCGTTAGGGTAGTGCGTAAGCAACGATTTCTGCTGCAGTACCGCCGCCACTCACTACCATCACCAGGTATTGCTTGCCGTTATGCTCATAGGTCATGGGCACACCAGTCTGTGCGTTAGGTAATTCGATTTCGGCGAGAATCTCACCCGTCATTTTGTCGTGGGCGCGCAGTGTCGGGCCTCCGCCAACGCCTTCACCCGCGAACAACAGCGTTTTAGTCAGCAGAATGCCAGACTTCGTTTCGATGCCCGTGCGCGGCAGGTCGACGCCTTCGAGCGCAGGATTGTTGGCAATGCGTTCGGGGGTGTCTGCGTTCGCAATCATCCAGGCATGGTCGCCGGAGTTCATGTCGATCGCTGTGATGCGTCCATAGGGCGGCTTCACGATGGGCAAGCCGTTAACTCGTGGAACGCGAACGCCATAGGACTGGCTAAACGCGACGTCAGAACTCTCATCTTTCTCTACCGACAAAACAGAGAGTGTCGTGCGTGAGGGGATATAGAGCATACCCGTTTCAGGGTCTATCGCGCTGCCTTCCCAGTTGGCTCCACCGGTGGCCGAGGGCAGGCTCAGGGTGCCCTTGGTGCCGTCTGCTGCATCTTTAAGCGAAGGCGGCGAGTAAAGGCTCGGGCTGAGGCGGAAATCTGCCACAGCCAGCAACGCTTTCTCGCGCAGCTCAGGTGTAAAGTCGATCAGATCGTCTTCGGTAAAGCCCTGTCA
>Ga0315322_10002440_pt1 | contig 14366 bp, 13 predicted proteins | sample M110021515metaG_FD_203461 | JGI IMG/M metagenome (GOLD analysis project Ga0315322, IMG submission 203461) | Ammonia-oxidizing marine archaeal communities from Monterey Bay, California, United States - M1 100m 21515 | ecosystem: Environmental > Aquatic > Marine > Intertidal zone | place: USA... | reverse complement strand
AGCTTAAATTCAAGTGGTCCGATAAGGTAGAAAAGGACTTTGGATTGAGCCAGACTGTTTCTGATTATGATAATTCCATGAGAATGAGAAACGCGCAATTTCAACCTCAAGATCTGGCCCCGGCCGCGCCGGTGCCTAAATCGAAATGAAATCTTGTAGTGTTGCCTTGTTAAGTATACTGTGCATCTCATGCAACGACATGTTAACTTCTGGTAACCCGGGTGTTATCTCGGAAGAACAGGCGACGGTTTGGATCTGTCACAATCCCGAAAGCGACCTCCATGGCAAGGTTTGCCCGGTAGAACAGGGCAATCCGTGTCTGAGCAGGGGAGACTCTACTAAATTTTGCTGGGAATTGGAAATTGAGGACTGCCGGGTACCCGAGAATGTTGAAAACATTGAATTTTGCAAGGAGCTAATGAAAAATGAACAATAAAATACAGAAAATATTCGAAAATTACTTGTTAAAAAACAAAAATCTGATAAGAGAGGAAGAGATCGACGTCTCGGACATAGAAAATGATTCTTCAGAGGTGAGCCAGATGGTCGCTGATGCTGTCAACGCTAAATTGAACAGCCTACAAGACGAAGATCCTTCAAAAAATAGAGAAACTGGTCTCGAAATGATGGCTAAGATCAAACAAGGACTTCAAGATCCAGAAAAAATCAGCCAAATAATCCAAGATGTCATGAGAGAGATGGAATCAGAGCTTTCATGAGGAGAAAATAAGAAAAAATGTGCATAATTTGTATTGACATTGAAAAAAATATCCTTTCTCCGCTTGAAGCTCGAAGGAACTTAGGGGAAATGAGCTTTTCTTTAGACTTGGACCATATAAAAGAGGTTCAAGAGAAGATTTACGATCTTATTGACGCTCAGATCAGAGGTTATGACGAAACTGAGGAAGAATTTTGCGAAACATGTGGCTGTGAATCATGCGAATGCGATTGGAGGCACTGTTGAGTGAAGAAACTTGTATTTTTTGCAGTTTTCTTTCCTCTTGTGTGTTCTGGTCAAAATGTAAAGACCAAATTTTATAATTTTGATGATCTTTTAATCAACGGTCAATATAAGAAGCCGCAAGTCCTGTATACAGACGCCAGGCAGAAGGTTAAATTCGAAAGATTGTTAAAACTAAAGAAAGATTTCCTGCCAAAACTAAAAAACACCGAAAAAGACCCTTCTTTGCGCTGAAAAAACTATTTACTACGTGTATGATCTAGAATGAGGGCCCGTCGTGTCAAAAAAAACACCTTTGAATAGTATAAATCTTAAAATAAAACCCAATAAAGCAGCTGCTCTGTGCACAGAGCAGTTTGGTGGTATGGGCGGTATACCGCCTTTCTTTTTCTCTCCATCATCAACCGGCGCGCCGGATGGTGCTTTTTTCAAAGTCTTGGACGAATTCTCGGATGGTATAGAAAACACTCTCAAAGATGTACATAACAGTCTAGATAACTGGAATGATATGAGACAAGGGAATTATCCTGATCTTTTTTACAATCATCTTAAATTAATGAAAAATGACAAAATAGTCAAAAATTCGTTTATGGATCTCAGTTGGTTTTTCTCTATATTCAAAGATTTTAGAATTTTTGATTCAAATGCTGCTGACCCTGGAATGCGCATGGGGGATGATCAGGCCGAAACAGATGAGTTAAAAACAACAGGCATATTTAATCCGCACAAGTTACATGTTGACAAAAAATTAATTAATATCTTTAAGAAACACCAGTTTGGGCCCGGGTCCAAGTTGAATGAGATAGGCATGAGTGACTATGCTTTATATGGCAAACCTTCAGCACAAGTTACAAAAGAAAACAACTCTGTATTTAATCGCTTAAGAAGATTATATCTTGAATTAAAAAGAGAAAAATACATAGTGGTTAGTGATGACAATTTTAAGAAAATAGTCAAAAGAGTTGCAGCCAACAACAAACTGGAATATCAAAGATTTTGTTACTTGCTTCTTGAGCCATTTATTTACATCCCCGGATTGGACGATCAGCTAACTGAGGGTGACCCCGACGAGCAGCCGGACGTGATGAATGAGGCCTTCAAAAAGTATAAAAACAAAAAACTCAAGAACGATGCATTTTCGAAGGCAGCTGTCAAACTTATGGCTTCCTCTTTCTTGAACTCTAAAGGTGAGATGAAGCTTGAAGATATAAATCCACGACAGGCAGTCGCGTCTGCGGGATCGCCCAGTTTTGGTGTGGCGCTCGCGCTTGGGATCGGGGGGTTTCACGCGGTCCAAAAAAGCCTTGAAGCAGTCGCGAAAAAGATGGCCGGCCGGCCGTTCGCTGGGCCGATAACGATGGCCCTTTTGGCCATGGCCCTTCTTGATGGAGAGGTCGACTATCAGTTGCTTAAAGCACAAGTCAATAAAATAAAAGGAGCACTCCAGAAAACTTTAAAAAAACATGAAAAAGAAGAAAACTGGTCTGATGACGAGCTCGCCGGCGTACTATATGATATAATAGACGAACTTCAGAGAACTGTGCTCTCGAAATTTCGAAATTTCCTTGGCTCCTCCGCGTTTAGATCTTTAGGAGATAAAGATGGTGACAAGAGTAGTTCTGTTAACGGTGCGTATCGGGCATTTGCTGCAGAGTACCAGAAGATTGCAGATATAGCCACCGGCGTAAGAAACCTAGGCTTTAGCCGCGGCCAAGCCATAAACAAACGGAAAGCTGAACACATGTTAAACGAAGCTGAGAGTCTTGAAGATTATATTTCGGAGAGTTATAAGCCCGCGGGTGGCTGGCGCGGGATACGCGATTGGTCATGGCGTATGGCCAAAAAAGTGGCCGGCTCTATTCGAGACGAAGCAAGGGCGGACCTCAGAGAAGCGGAAGGTTTAAAAACGTATTGTAGAAAAGATCTGGAGATGTTGGTGTTAAGCGAGATACGTGCAGGCGGTTCTACAGTCGCTGTGAATGAAGCTAAACTTGAAAAGAAAAAGATCGAAATGAATAAATCGACATGGAAGAAATGCAAGGACAAGGATATAAAAGCGCTTGCAAAGGCATGGACTGAATGTCTTGGTGTTGGCGAGGCCATGGTGAGATTTCCCTCTAGACGGGAATCTAGAAAGCTAGCAGCAGAAATACGCAGTTTAAGCATTGAGAAGGACACTATGAACGTCAAGTTGGCGGATCCCGAAATCGCTTATTACAGGTTGTATAAGGAATCTTCTTTGGCGCGCGCTCGCCTTGGCCAAGGCCTCGTTCCGAAGGACAACCCAAAGTGCAAAGAAGCATACTTAAATACTTTATACACCTCAGACATTCGAACTGGTTTTTACAATAGATTCTTGTTTGGGCTTGAAAAAGAAAACATTGGCTCATATGAAGTAACAATCGCGCCCAATTATAGTGGGCAGGAGAAGTTAGATTCTGGTTCAGCCGCGCAGCCTTTTGTATATTATCATGAGCAAGAATCCCAGAATCATAAAGATCTTTTAAAGGCAGGTGTGATTAAAGGAATCTTGAGTGACAAAGCCCTCACGGCCCAGACCGCGATGAAAGATCTTCTAGTTGCGACCAAGGCAGTCGTTGGCGCGGGGGCGCAAGGCGGTGCTGATGGGAAATTTGTAGAAGTTTTCAAAGATTGTCTTTTGATCTTAGAGCCATTATTCGATAAGATTCGAGCTCTCAACATTCGCGACGCAGGAATCAATAAAGAGTTGGGTAAAATTGGGATTAATGTTCAGGATCTTACGGAAAACAAATGGAACTCCAAGGCAAGTGCACTTATGGCAAAAATAAATCCAGACAAGGCAAAGAAAAACAAAGCCAAAATGATTAAAGTCGAAAACTACCATCGATTGGCTAAACAGAAGATAGAAGTGTTGATGCATTTGCAAATGCTGTCAAGTATACTTGATAATTCTAGTATCCCTTATGTATACCATAATTTCAATGCCGGCGAGGCCAATACGATCGCTGACACATGGAGAAAAGAAGAGGAAATAAAGAAGGCAAAAGAGAAACAACAAGCCCCTGCGGTACCAGCAATACCTGCGGCCGCAAAGAAACCAGCCGATGTACAGGTTCCCCCTCAAGACCCGGCTCCACAAAGCGTGCCAACGGCCGTTAAGAAAATTAGTGACCAACCTTCGAAAGAGTACCAAAGGAAACAAAGCTCACTACTTAAGAGTTTAAATACTAAACCAGCCGATCTAGTAAAAAAACTTCAAGACGCAGGCTACTTAAGTAATGATAAGAAATCTCCCATAAAAGAAGAAGCCAAAGAAGAAGCATTTGTATACACTTCAGAGTTTAAGGAAGCCATTATAAAGCTTCAAAAGAGCTTAGGCTTGCCTGACTGTGCAGACGGTGGGAAACCTTGCGCAGATGGCCTATATGGGCCTGGTACTCATAAAAGGTGGGAAGCAGAGAAAGCCAGAGCAGCTGTAGCTCAAGCTAAGCCGGATGAAGATCCATTTAATGGTTTTACTGGTCGCGGCGCGAGTCAAAAATTGAAAATTGGAAAGTACCTAATTTGGTATTCTCCAGGATCTAAACCAAAGCCAACAATCGAGCTAATTGATGTTGAATCCAACAATGTATACAGTACAAAAGGCAAAGGAATTGGATTCGTGTCCCAAGGCTTTCCGCATTATCACCCTCGCAAAGATAGAAAGTTGCCGGCAGATGTAAAGATCCCTTACGATCTAAACAATACCATGCATCTTGCGGTGAGTGGCATGCCATCCACAATCCCGGCAAAGGATCACGACGCTTGGGACGCAGCCTATATTAAAAGACGAGATGGCGAGGAAGCCGGGCCAACTCAAGACAGAACCAACTCTAAAGCTGATCAGAAAAAGAAGAATAAACCAACACTCCAACAGAGACTGAAGAGTGTTGGGATCGATGCAGAATTCTGGCTTTCCACTGAAAAGTTGAAATATTCGGATAATAAAAAGGAAGGCGAATCGATGAATAGTTATCTGAAAACAATAGTCGATACATATGTGAATTCCATAACTAGGCTACAGAAGATAGGTATGCCAAGCGATGAAGCTCGCGACCTGGTGCAGTTTGCTACTATCCGTGGGATCCGCGCCAGTAGTGCTGCTCTGGAAAAGAAGATCAAAGGACATGAGGTTTTTATGAAGACTCAAATTACCGAACTGCCGGCAAAAGTTTGGAAAGATGCGCGCCCTGGTCGAGGCCAACTCACGTACGATATCAAGGCGAGCTCATCCGGGAAGGGATCCTGGTCTGGTGAAGTTGGAGATCCTAAGGCCCCAGAGTGGGTGAAAATGGACTTTATAGGCTGGGATTCGAATTACGTGCGAAAGCCTCATAGTGTTTTGTTGAAATTATCTCGGTGGGCCCAGAATGTTTTGGATAAAAAGCTGCGCTCGTTATACCTAGAGGCGAAGGCCGCGGGTGAAAAGTCGGCGCCGGCAGCACCAGCACCCGAGAGTGCGCCAGCAGCGAACCCTCGGCCAAAGAACCACCGCGTTAAGAAAGATGATAAATCGGCGCAATTTAACATGGATGATCTATTAAAACAAGCGATAGCAGAGGTTAAAAGAGGGAGAAATAACAATGAGTGAAATAAAGGATACCTGCGTGAACACGTGGGCGAAATCCGGAAAAAGCAAGGAGCAATTTCTGGAGGATAACCCAAAATGCATAGAGGGCCAGAATTTACCTACAATAAAACTTACAAACGGCGGCGCAGGAAATGGATCCGGTGGAACCAACGCTGGTGTTAACACCGGCGATGGCGATTCGGCAGCTATAGCTAGAGCTAGAGCTAGAGCAAAGGCAAGGACAGAGAAGCCCGCCGCAACAGAGAATCCCGCCGCAACAAAGAAGCCCGCCGCAACAGAGAATCCCGCCGCAACAAAGAAGCCCGCCGCAACAGAGAATCCCGCCGCAACAAAGAAGCCCGCCGCAACAGAGAAGCCAAAAGACAATACTGAGAAGTGCCAGCTTGGCGCCAAGCCGGGCGAAGCCGGATATAAAAACGATTGCGCGTTGTCAGTGGGAATAGTGTCGCTCGAAGACTTTGAAAACAGCCAGGAAAAATCCAAACTCTTGGCGCGCTTAGGGTGGATCCCAGAGGGCTTTGGCGAAGGAAAAGGTGATCAAGGGGGAGGAGACTTATTAGATCCCAGTTCCCTTCCAGAGTACGATAGCTGCCCCGATCAGTTGAAGGAGAACTGGGACCAGACTGTCGCGACGGCATTATTGATGGTCGCCGGGAATTTCGCGCTTTCGAAAACCCCATTCAGCTCTACTGTATTGAGAGATTTGAGTTCAAACTTTCAGAGTTATAAGGGTAACAGCAAAGTGGCCCAGGCCATCAGTGCTGTAGCCACCACTGCAGCTGAAGCCACCCCAAGCCCCATGGGTCGAGCAACCGGGGCTTCTGTTCGAGGTCTTGGCACTGCACTTGATAAAGTACCCATAAAGCCAATTCAAGCGCTTGGTAAGTGGATGCAAGATATCAAACCATATGCTGAAATGTTCTCCAAGAACAAGGAACTTAAAGACGCCATTAAAGTTGTTGAAAAAAGCTCAGGGATAATGTCTAGAGTTGTGGGTGGTGGCAGTAAATTCTCCGGAGGGGCCCTGAGCTTACTTAAGAATGCACCGAAAACCACGATCGGACTTGGTTTGATCGCCTTGATCTTATACAAGATAATGCAAGCTAGCGGAGTGGACGAAAATACAAATACCATGAGTTGGATACGGGCGATTATGGTGCTTAAGTATATCGATAATATAGCGTTACTGGGGGAGGTAAAAGTTGCATATAGCGAAATGATAGAGAACTCAACAAATGCAACTTTTGCTTGCCACACGGCAGCTGCCGTGTCGGCATTTGCAACATTGGGTCTGATCTTAAACAAAAGGCCCAAAGGGATCCCGACGAAAAAGGAAATTGGCAAACATATGAGTGCAGAGTTTAATTCAATCACAAGCATTGCGCGCCAATTGAGCAATAAATTTATTGATAACCAATTTAATGCTTTCTCTCAACAAATCACAAAAAGTATACCAAAAACAAGCCTAAATACGGTAGGGGCGCCTGCCGTTCAAGTTATTGAAGCGCTTGATAGACTTAAGAATGCCTTTAAAAATGGCCAATATGTTGGCGCGCAGGGGAAGGTACTAGGAGAAAGGTTATACAAAACTTCAGATGAATGGCTGGCTGGAGTTACCAGAGAAGTGGAAGCAGTAAGCAAAAGCCCACTTCTAAAGGAATATTTTACTAAAAATCCCAACGCGTTAACGAAATTTGTTGAACGTACCTGGGCCGGACAGGAAAAGGTCGTTCGCGCGGTAAAGAAGCAGTCCCATAAAAGATTTGAGAAGTTGGTAGAACCAAAGTATACAGGCGGTGCAGATGAGTTGTCGTATTGGACGAAACGGTTCGACGATGCGCCAAAAGGTGTAAAAGGTGGGATGAAAATAAACCCCGCGCTGTCTTCTGTAGAAAGCAATCTCTATAAAAGTGCAATCCAGCCGGGCCTTGTGGACGACTATATTCAAAGGGCCGTGCAGTTGCCCAAAGACGCGCGTTCGCTCCTGCTCGTGGATGACGCATTGGGACCTGAGCTTCTAAAAGCCCTTAAGCCAATGGGTTCAAATGCTGCGAAAGCTGAAGAATTGCTGCGGCAACTTGCGAAATCGAGCGCCTTGGGGCGCGCCCTAAGTCCAAATGTGCTCAAAAGGACGCATGAGAAGGTTCGCAAATGGCTCGAGGGTGATCGCGGTCGATCACCAAAGAATTGGGCGCGCCAAGGCAAAGAAGAAGATATAACGAATGTACTGGCAAAAGCTCAGCGAGAATTGGAGGTAACCATTGGTGCACCGGGATGGGCCGGCGCGACAAACTCTGGGACTTTCAAGATCTTGAAGGCTATTGAGGGCAAAATTAAAGCAGCGCACAAGTTGGCAATACCAAAACCACTAGGGGTTGACTGGTCTACGCATGCAGCTATAGCCCAAAGCATATCCACCGTTACGATTCTCGGCTTCGCGGCATATGCCTTAAATAGAGTGGGTGAAGATCAGCATCACATTTTTACCAGCAGGACGTATCCGAGGTGGATGACCACATTTCCTTTTTCCATGTTGCCAGCCGTCGAAGCAGAAAGCTATATAAAGATATACAAATATATCCGGATCCGGGAGAATGCGGGGAGCTTGTTTCAAGCGATTAACAGTAACATTTCAAGGCGTACCGCGGTTGCTCAAGAAATTATAAACAACGAGAGCGATACTTATTTTAAAGAAGCGAGTAAAATAATAAACGCGCACGATACGGCGAAGGGTGATGCACGCTTCGCGGTGCGAAGCCTAATCAGGAGCGCAACCCTACAAACTCTGAAAAGATTATCAACAGAATATAAAGAAGTCTTAAAGGAATATTTAACAAAAGTTATTGAAAACCCGAATAGTGATGAGATTAATCTAAAAGGCTTCGATACCGTTGCGGCAGATTTGATTGTATACGGCTCTGGGCTCAAAGATAGGATAGAAAAATATTATTGGGAAACCCTTTATGGGCAAATGATAAAAAATAAGAAGGCCGGGTTAGCCCAAGGTGGGCCCAGGTGGGCGCCGATGGAAAAGACAGATATTCTGAGGCACCAAGGGCCACGCGAAGCTGCTAGCACAGAAGTTAAATTTTTGCTCGAAATAACGAAGCTCACTAAGAAAGTAGATCTCCAAAAAATCAAAGAGCTTCAAAGCCAGGTAACACTCTTTCAGGATCCGGAGAACGAGAAAAGAATTGAATTTACTAAAAAACTTCAGGATCCGGAGAACAAGAAAAGAATTGAATTTGCTAAAAATCTTGGAAATGAAGCTTCAAAATTCATCATCATAGGGGACAGCAATGCTTCGGGATTAGTGCGCGCATTGGGGGGCAAAAAAGAGGAACACTTGGCCTATCCTAGTCAAAACACTTCTTTTATATCTAAAAAAGTTCAAGATTATTTTAAATCTGATCCGGTGATGGATAAACCGAATTTTCTCGCTAGAAGTCTTCCTTTGGGGCTCGGAAAGTTTTTCGACGATAATGAAAAATTGCCTGATGCGGCAATAATACATATGGGTTATAATGATCCTGCCCGGGCCTTGCCTGGTATCAAGAAAACAATAGCTCTCCTGAAAGGGAAAGGCATCAAGGACATAAGAGTTATAAATGTCAAAGTAGATGGTCACCCAACCGACAAGTCATATAAAGGCAAGATTGAAAAACTAGCCTCATCTATTAGTGCACTAGAAGGAGTAAAGATCATACCAAACAAAGCGAAGAACACCAGTGAGGACAAGTACCACTTCACTAAAGAAGGATATAAAGAACTATTAAATTCTGCACTAGGAGGAGGTATACCCGAAGATACAAAAAAGAGTGGCTCACCTTCGACCAAGGGAGACTCAAGACTTAATGAAGAGGATATCCAGGCGCTAGCAAAGATGCTCATAGCTGAAACTAGTATGTCTACAAATAAAGGGCCGGAAGCTACCATGGCGGTGGCTATCGAACGTTGGGTATTATCAGGAGGTGTACCTGGCCAAATGAAAAGTATTGTAGGTCCGAAAATACCGGCGCCGGTGTGGAACAATAGTGATCACTACAAAAAAAGGTACGATGGCGCGCCAAAGAGTTCACTATATAACAGGGCTCTTGAGATGGCCAAGAAAGTAGATGTAGATTCTATAAGATCAAAATATAAAAATGCAACACATTTTGTTCACCCCTACTCTATGAAGTCTAGTAAGAAGAATAAAGCATTCGCGCATGACGAAATATCAAAATCCATCGAAGGATTTAAAGGTTCGTTTAAGACGAATAAAAACTATTTTTTGCCGTCGTTTATATATGAGAACCCAAAGAAGGCCTGGGTAGTTCCTGGTACCACAATACTATTGTCCAATATCCCCTGGCGGCCGAAAAGAACAATCACAAAAGAAGGAGTACAAGAAATGAAAAAACTAGACCTAGAAAGACTAGTAAAAGAAGTAATAAATGAAAACACGGGACAGGGATATGCTCCTTACCCTTACGATTCACAAATAAATGATGAAGAGCAACCACTGGAAGACTTTGCAGAAGAGTGGAAAGCGCTGGAACTAGAGATTGTTCAAGACAAAACTAGAAGCACAGCTATTGAATTAGCTAAGATTTTAGTGAAAGATCTGGAGCTGTTTAATGATGTGCTGGATCTTACCGGTAAAAATCAGTCAGTGGGTCAAGAAATACTGAATTATTTAAAACAAGCTAGAGAGCAGTCCTAGTTTGTGCTAAAATGCTAATATGAAGCATATAAAAGACAAAAAATGGATTACTGGCTCGGGAAGCAAAATAAAATTTTCAGAACTAGTTGCTCTTCTCGAAGAATACATATCCTTGGGCGCGAAAGTGTTTATAGGGTCTGATTCTTTTATTTCTAGTCGACAAATATGCTTTGCTACAGCTATCTGCCTCCACGGTGGAGAAAAAGGAAGCAGATATTTCTTTTTTCGTGATTTCACACCCAAGAACCACTTTGCAAACTTAGTATCGAGAATAACCGAAGAAACAAGAAGATCAGTCGAGGTTGCGTGTCTTTTGATGGACGAGTACAAAATTAATCCCAAAAATATCGAACTACATATGGATGTATCTCCTTTTACGGCCGGTAATGGCACTTCTAAGTACTCCGACATGTTAAAGGGGTATGTGCAAGGGTATGGTGTAGACTTTAGACTCAAGCCCGACGCATGGGCATCACAGACAGTAGCGGATAAACACTCAAAATGAAAGATTTTTACCAAAGCGTATATTCCGTCTCTATGGATGATATGATGGAGATATGGATTGAAACGTTTCATCCGTTTGCAACAGTGTTGGTCATATGGGATGTTCGAACTCACTTCGAAACCCTTCAGGAATTAGGAATATTAATTAAACCAGTTGAGGCGTACGATAGTAAAGCAGTCACTGTGGAGCTCCCTGGTATCATGGAAGCATATGAAGTGCTGGATAGTATAGAAAAGGCCGGAATATTCCCAGTTATGCAAGTCTATCAACGTGGAAAACTAGTTTCGGACAATGTTGAGCCTTGAAACTAGTTAGTGATACAAGGACAAGAACACGGTGATTAACATAAAAATTATGCCAAATGATACATCCACAGTAGCCAAAGTTGTTATTATTGACAACAAAGATAGAGTGTTGATGTTGAAGAGATCAGAGTATACTAAGAAATTTGCTGGTGAGTGGGATTTACCCGGAGGCCATTTAAAGCCAAATGAAGCCTTAGAAGCAGGATTGAGTAGGGAAGTTAAGGAAGAGACCAGTTTGACTGTTAGCATGCCGGCTTTCGTGCTTCAAATGGATAATATACACTTTTTCATGGCAGCATATGACTCGCAACCAGTAAACTTAAGTCACGAGCACACAGATTACCGATTTTTTGAGAAAGAAGAGCTTGATCCGAGTCAAAAGTTCCAAAAAGTAGCACTGGAGGCGATTGAGAAGCAAAATGCTTAATTTATCAATAAGAAACAACACTATAACAAGTGATCACGAGTTTAATACTGGATTGCTCAAACCTAAAAATACTTTGTTTCCTAAGTTTTGGTCACAAGGTACTTTGAATCCAATTGTTGCTAGAAAGTTGATGGCCATTGCTGATGAAATAGTCAAATCACTGGATTTAGGTATCGATGTCGAAGATATTATTATTACAGGCTCTATTGCCTCTTATAACTGGCATGAGATGTCAGATATCGATCTTCATATACTTTTAGACTTCGAAAAGGTCGACGACAACCTTGATTTAGTAAAAAGGATGCTTGATCAGACTAGAATCAACTGGAATAAGAAACATGACATCCGGATAGCCGGCAAAGAGGTGGAGCTTTACTTTCAACACTACACAGAACCTCACGAAGCGAACGGAATATGGTCTTTGGAGTTAGAAAAGTGGATTGCGGAGCCGGAAAAGATGAATCCAGAGATAGACATCAAAACAACAGAGAAAAAAGCGGAAGCCTTGGCCCAATCAGTTGAACATCTCTATGAATTGCACCAAGATAAAAATTACAAAGAAGCATATGAATATGCTGGCAAAATTAAAACAAAAATTGCAAAAATGCGCCAAACAGGTCTCGATAATGATGGAATATTCTCTCCAGAGAACTTAGCATTCAAAATGCTTCGTAATTCTGGATATTTAGAGAAATTATCATCTTTAAGAATTGAAGCTTACGACAAGATGATGTCTCTCAATCTAGAATCCAAAACAAATATAGATTTTTCAAAACTATGGAAGGAGTACTTAAAATGAGTAAAAAAACGCCTATTGATATACTAAAAGAGCTTAAAGATTATTTTTCTACGCGAGAAGACGAAGAACACATGAAATACGATGGACACCCTCTGTCTACGATAGAAAATCTTATGAATGAAGACGCAGACGCCCCTTGGGATGAAGAATATTTAAATTATCTTAAGGAGAATAAAAAATGACATTAATGGATTGGTTAAATATGAATTTAATATTTGACATCACTGCAGTCACTTTTATTTGCTTTCTCGGCTACAGATCCAGAGTGTACAAAAAGAAGTTTTCAGAACTTGAAGAAAAAGTAAGATCTAACAAAAATTTGATATCTCAAGCCATTAGAAACCCCAGCGCCGCTAAAAGACGTTTAAATAAAGAAAAATAAACTGTACAATATACATAACAAGAAAGGTTCAGTATGATTGCTGATGTAGTCGTAGATCTTCAATATGGAGACTGCGGAAAAGGAAAGATAGCGCATGCGCTTTGTAGAGAAAATAAATATACTCATGTTATTAGATATAATGGTGGTTGCAATGCTGGTCACACCATTTATCATAATGGCAAGAAGTTCGTAACACACCATATCCCCTGCGGTGTATTTTTTGGAATTAAATCGATCATCGGACCAGGATGCGTAGTTCATGTTGATACTTTTCTAGAGGAGATCGAGGCACTTGAAGCGGAGGGTATTCCTGCTCGCAAGTTAGTTAATGTAGCTGGTAATGCTCATTTAATTACTGATTTTCACAGAATAGAGGATAAAAAAGATGAAAAAATTGGAACAACTAAAAGAGGTAATGGGCCGGCTTATAGAGATAAGTATGCTCGCAAGGGGATTAGGGCCGTCGATGATCATCGACTTTTACCTTTTATTATTGATATGTATAGTGAACTTTATGAGAATGAAGATTATAATAACATAGAAATCCTATTTGAAGGTGCTCAAGGCTTTGGATTAGATGTGGACTGGGGCGACTACCCATTTGTTACTTCTTCTCACTGTACTGTTGGTTCCGCGGTTTTAAACGGCGTTCCTCCGAAATCAATTCGAGAGGTCTGGGGTGTGGCGAAAATATATGAGACGTACGTTGGTGCCAAGGATTTTGAAGGGCCCGATGAGATTTTCGAAGAGATAAGAGAACTGGGTCAGGAGTTTGGGGCAACAACTGGAAGGCCGCGCCAGATCAATTGGTTAGATTTTGATATGCTCAAAATGGCTGCGAGAATAAACGGTGTTTCCAAGATCGTCTTTAATAAAATGGACATATTAGAACTAGTAGATTCATGGTGCCTGTACGATGGTCCAAGTCTTTACCAATTTAAAACGCGAGAAGACATGGAGATGTGGTTATCTGGAAAGTTACACGTAGAAGTAGACGAAGACATAGAAATTATGTTTTCAGGAGATAAAGAATACATTTAGCCTATTTATGTTATGGCTATAGATTACTTAGATGAAGATTACACCATCACCCTATATTCTTATAACAAGAATCAATATAAAACCTTAGTTGCAGAGTATAAAACAAACGATACCGTTACTGAAAGCGTCGTTACACAATCCATTTTAAATAATTATACTTGGCAGAATGCGTCCACAGGTTCAACGTATGAGACCTGGCCGATTATATCTGGTACTAACGCCATAGCGGTTATGAACCCGTATGACTTAAATAACACATTATCTGGTGAAAGCATTGGTGCACGAGTCGAGATCCGCGGTAATGAGATATACTCCACTGTTTTTCGAGAAGGTACTGCTGATAGTAACGGCGTAGCTATTTATGACAGTAGTTCTAGTGGGTGGTATTTAAAAGACTTTGTCAGTGTCCTTACCTCTTCGATTGCTGATCCGGGGGACACTTCAGAATTGAATCGAGAATTCAGTTTGGATCAGAATTATATGATCATTCCCGCCACCGATATTTCAACGCGAGAAGACTCTAAACTCTTTATTTTTAAATCTAGCTCTTCCGGATGGGCACAGGAACAAATATTAACTACTGCCAGTTATGATGCTGGTGCCGGCGTCGCGCTTAACCAGGGAAGATA
>Ga0315322_10002435_pt1 | contig 14383 bp, 15 predicted proteins | sample M110021515metaG_FD_203461 | JGI IMG/M metagenome (GOLD analysis project Ga0315322, IMG submission 203461) | Ammonia-oxidizing marine archaeal communities from Monterey Bay, California, United States - M1 100m 21515 | ecosystem: Environmental > Aquatic > Marine > Intertidal zone | place: USA... | reverse complement strand
CGGGTTAAACGTTGGAGGCAAATTATGGCCTGTTTTTCATAAAATATTGGCCGTTTCCCGCTTTGTTTCACGTGAAACATCGGGCGTGCGAGGACTGATTGTCTCACCGATGGCTTGGTATGACCCGGAAATGCCTGGAAATGTAAGGCCTACCGACGACGCCAGAAGCGAACTTCGTGTTGACGGTCGGTTTCGGGGAGCTGGTAGGCCCGCCTTTCGAGGGTCTCATATGCCGACCTTAGTTCGTCGGATTCGGGCCACGGTGCCGCAGGCGAGCATAGGGCCATCACCAGGCTTCCTGTGCCGATGCGCGAGATACAGCCCGTCAGAAGCGCCCCCAAGTCGGAGAATGTTGCGCGCGAGACGACCACCGCCTGTGGCAGGGTGATGGAAAGGTCCTCAAGCCGCTCGTTTCGCACCTCGATGATCGGTGCCGGGCAGCGCCGGGCCACTGCACGCAAGAAATGGCTCCGCCGTTGCCGGGGTTCCACCAGCAGCGTTCTTTCGGGACGCAGGAGCGCAGCCAGGGGAATTCCGGGGAAACCCGCGCCGCTGCCTACGTCCACAAGGGATTCAATGGATCCGCCGCATTCCTCGACGAGGGGGCCTGCCGAGCGCAGGCTGTCGAGGAAGTGGCGTCGAAGCCATTCTTTGCGGGTCCCGTCCCCCACCAGATTGAGGCGTGGGGCCCAGATCTCCAATTCCACAAGGTGAGCCTCCAGAAGGGGCAGGGCTTCAGGCAGCAGGGGGTGCAGCTCTGTCGGCAGGTTTCGGGCCAGAAAGTCCACTTCGTCGTCGGAAAAGCCCTTATTTTCAGGGCTTCGAGCTGCTTCCGGGTCAGATTGTTTCACGTGAAACACCGCTCGGGCGCCGGCCCTCAAGCCGTTGCAGCCTGACGCTTCAGGTGAATTCCTAGCAGGTTCACCGCGGCGGGCGTCACGCCCGGAATCCTCAGGGCTTGCCCAAGAGTTTCCGGCTGGACGCGTTGGAGCTTCTCGAGGACTTCAGCCGAGAGTCCCTTTACGCGGGTGAAGTCTGTCCCTGCAGGAAGGCGGGTTCGCTCGAGTCGGGCGCCCTGGTCAGCCACTCGGGTCTGCTGGCGCAAATAGCCCGCGTATTTCAGATCCAGAGCCATGGTCAGGTGCTTGTAGGCGTAGTCGGGGAGGTCGACCCCCGCCAGAGCCACCAGATCCCAATCGACATGAGGCCTGCTGATAAACTGATCGGCGGTAACCGAGTCCCGAAGCCTGTCCAATCCGCGCTCGGCCAGCAGCTCATTCAATGCCGGACTGGTGCGCACCATGACCGAGGCTAGAAAGGCGCGAAGCTCCTCGGATTCTGCCTCGTGACGACAAAACCGCTCCCAGCGGTCCTCGTCGAGAAGCCCACGCTCACGGCCCAGGCGGCTCAGGCGTTGGCGGGCATTGTCCTCCCGCAGAAGCAGCCGGTGCTCCGCCCGAGAGGTGAACATGCGATAAGGCTCGCCGCCCACGCCCTTGGTGACCAGATCATCGACCAGCACGCCAATATAGGCCTGATCTCGGCCCAACCGAAGGGGTTCCTCGCCACGCACCCGGGCGACCGCATTGATACCAGCGATCAGGCCCTGTGCGGCCGCCTCCTCGTAGCCCGTGGTTCCATTGATCTGGCCCGCCAGAAAGAGTCCGGGTAATCGCCGGGTCTCCAGAGAATGTTGAAGCTCGAGCGGGTCGATATAGTCGTACTCGATCGCGTAACCCGGGCGAACGATCTCGGCGTTTTCCAGGCCCGGGATTGAACGGACCATGGGGATCTGCACCTCGAGCGGCAGGGCTGTCGAGAGTCCATTGGGATAGACTTCAAAGGTATCCAGACCCTCGGGTTCCAGAAAGATTCTGTGCTGATCCCGATCGGCGAAGCGTACAATCTTATCCTCGATCGATGGACAATATCGGGGTCCGCGGCTTTGGATCCCGCCTCCATAGATGGGTGATGATTTCAGATTTTCCCTAATAATTTCATGGGTTTGCGGGGTTGTATGGGTGATATGGCAGGAGATCTGGGGCATTGGCATTGCGTCGGAGCCAAACGAGAACGGGACCGGATCGGGATCTCCGGGCTGCTCGGTCAATCGGCTATAATCAATGCTGCGCGCGTCCAGGCGGGGGCAGGTGCCTGTCTTGAGTCTTCCAATCGGAAACCCCAGTTCTTCGAGATGGGCGCTGAGGCCCTCGGAGGCCTTGTCGCCAGACCGTCCTCCGGCTTGCTGGTCGTCCCCGATATGCATGAGGCCGCGCAGGAAGGTTCCTGTGGTGAGGATCGTCACGCCGGCCCGCCACGAATCCCCGTTGCAGGTCTCGACGCCGACAGCGGCACCGTCTTCCACCAGAAGTCTCTCGACCATGGCTTCGCGGATCTCGAGGTTCTCGGTGCGATGAAGCACCCGGGTCATCTGCTCCCGGTAGGCTGCCTTGTCGGCTTGTGCGCGGCTGGCGCGGACCGCGGGCCCCTTGCGGGTATTGAGGGTGCGGAATTGAATCCCGGTGGCGTCGATGGCCCGTGCCATTTCACCGCCGAGAGCATCGATCTCCTTGACCAGGTGCCCCTTGCCCACGCCGCCGATGGCCGGGTTACAAGACATCTGGCCCATATGTTCGATGTTCGAGGTCAGCAGCAGCGTCCTGGCACCCATTCGCGCCGCCGCAAGCGCCGCTTCGATTCCGGCATGACCAGCACCGACAACTATTATATCAAGTGTTTTCAATGGCTTACGTCTATCTTACTTGCCGATACAGAATTTGGCAAAGATACGGTCCAGAACGTCCTCGGGGGAAGAGATCCCCACCAATGCATCGAGAGCCGCCGTCGCGGTCTGCAACTCGCAGGCGACCAGGTCGAGCCCTTCCTTGCCTTCCAGCAAGGCCTTGCCGTCCATAGCCGCTTTGCTGGCATCGCGCAGGGCCGCGCGATGCCGTTCGCGGGTCACCAAAACCGCCTCGCCCTCGCTTTCTTCGGGCCACGCTAGCATCTCCAGCGCGGTGCGGCACAAGTCGTCGAGTCCTCGCCCCTCGGTGGCCGAGACCGTAACCATCTGCGGGGCACCGAGTGCATCGGCGCCCCAGACCAGCGGACGGTCGCATTTATTGCGCACCAGCAGGCATTTGTCTTGAGGCAGTTCCTGCCAGAGAGAATGGTCTTGCTCGGTCAGGACTTTCGATCCGTCGGCGACCAGAAGCAGCAGATCGGCGGCCTGGATTTGTTGATGACTTCGTTCCACGCCGGCTTTCTCCAGCGGGTCGGTCGCCTCACGCACACCGGCGGTATCGAACAAAAGTGCCTGGAGATCACCCAGAGCAAGAGGTTCTTCCAGATAATCGCGGGTCGTGCCTGCGCTTTCGCTGACCAACGCGCGGTCGCGCCCGAGCAGGGCATTCATCAGCGACGATTTGCCCACATTGGGCTTGCCGACCAGCGCGATCCGGACACCGTCGCGCGCGAGGCGCCCACGTTGGAAGCTCGCGGCCAATCGGTCCAGTTCGTCAGCAGCCTCGCGCAGGCCAGATGCCAATTCTGCGCCGGTTTCAGGGGGGATTTCGTCATCCGGAAAGTCGAGATGGGCCTCGAGCAAGGCGCGAATGTCGAGCAGGGCGTCGCGCTGCGTGGTGACTTTGCGCGAGAGGTTTCCTTCAAGCAGTTGCCAGGCTGCCTTGAGGCCGGCCTCGCTATTGGCCTGCGCGAGGTCGGCGACGGCTTCGGCCTGACAGAGATCGAGGCGGCCGTTGAGAAAGGCCCTCTCGGTGAATTCGCCGGGTCGGGCGGCGCGGGCGCCAGCGGCCAGAGCTGCGGCCAGTGCGCGTCGGGTGAGTAAACTGCCGCCATGGCAATGGATTTCGACAACGTCCTCGCCGGTGGGTGATTGGTCGGCGTGCATCGGTAAAAACAATACGTCGTCGATCGGCGTGCCGTCTTCGGGGGAGCGCAGGACGCCGCGGCGCGCGCGGTGGGAGGGCGCAAACTCGATCGTCTTGCCCGCCTTTCGCGCCGCCAGCATCTGTTTCGCAACGACGAATGCCGTGCGACCACTCAAGCGAACGATGGCGATTGCGGCGGGGCCGGAGGCTGTGGCGACAGCCGCAATGGTATCTTCGGAGTAGCCCGCCACCTCAACCGAGTCCGCTCGCGGGCCCTCAGGTATCCTGAGAGCGCAAATTCAGCCACTGCTGGCCGATGGTGAGGATATTTTGCGTCAACCAGTAGAGAGTCAGCCCCGCGGGGAAGTTGATGAACATGAAGGTGAAAACCACCGGCATGAGCATCATGATCCGCTGCTGGGTGGGGTCGGCCGCGCTGGGTGTCATCTTCTGCTGCAGGAACATCGAGGCGCCGAGCAGGAGGGTCAGCACCGGGATGCCGTAGCCGGCGATCATCAGGCGCTCCGGAGCGGCGAGATCGGTGACCCAGAGCGCGAAAGGCGCGTGGCGTAGCTCGATGGTATTCTGAAGAAGCATATAAAGCCCAAAGAAAACAGGCATTTGGAGAAGCATCGGTAGACAGCCACCGAGTGGGTTCACCTTATGGCGCTTATAGAGCTCCATGGTTTCCTGCGAGAGCTTTTGCTGGTCGTCGGCGTACTTCTCCTTGATTTTCTCCATCTCGGGCTGGAGTTTTTGCATCGCCTTCATCGAGTCGAAGCTCTTTTTCGAAAGCGGCCAGAAAGCGATCTTCACCAGCACCGTCAGCAGAATGATGTCGACTCCCCAGTTGCCGAAGATCCGGTGCAGGAACTGCAGAACATCGAGGAGAAGCAGCGAAATCGGCCCGAACCATCCGAGATTCAGAGCTTTCTCGTACTGGTGACCGGCGGCTTCGAGGAGTGCACGGTCCTTGGGGCCAAAATAAAGGGTGTAGTTGATTTCGGTTGGACCACTGGCGTTTCGTGTGGTCACGATCCCTGCCTGCAGAGCTTTGGCGCCCCGGCGTCGCATGCGCAGGCCATCGGCCCGCTCGGGGGCAGCCGCGGTCAGGAAGTAATGATCCTCGAAGCCGGCCCAGCCGATCGTGCCGGTGACGGTTTGGGGTTCCTCGAAGTCCTCGCGCGGGGTGGACTCCAATTTCCCGTCGACAAGGGCGGAAATTCCCTCGTAAATCGTGCCATCTTCTTTTGGCTTCGCACCACGACTCAGGGTCAAGGCGACCGCCGGTGGCGAGCCGTCGGGTCCGTCCTGCGCCAGCGTGACGGGAAGGGCGGAGCTCCCCGGAACGCGAGTCGTCAAGCCGATGGTGTAGAGATCCCCGTAAAACGTGAGCTCTTTCTCGACCGGTTGTCCCCCGATCATGGCGCTCAGGGTCAAGGTTTCGGTTTCCCCGGCCGCGACCCGAATATTCTCCTGGCTGGCCGTATAAAGCGTTGTTTGGTCACTCCAGACGCGGGCGCCACGCAACTCGATCCCCAGCGGATTTTCAATTTCGGGCGCCGGCACGATGAGTTCCAATTCGGGGCTGTCGGCTGTGGATTCCTCCCGGAAATCCTTGAGAATAAAGCTTTCTATGCGGCCGCCTCGGGTGTTCAGGGTCGCCCGATAGAGAGCGGTCTCGATGGAAATTCTCTGGCCGACGGGTTGAGCCTCGGCGCGTTGGTCCTCCACGGCCTCGCCGGCCGACTCGCGTACCTGAGGTTCGCTCTCGACAGCGACTCGCGGCAGAGGCGCTTGCTCGCCGACCGTCACCGGCAGGTCTTCGTCCACGGAGTCTGCCGGGGACGAGCTCTGCTCGACGACTTCCGCCGTCGGGGCCGGCATTTGCGGGCTGATCACAAGCTCCTGATAAACCAGAAGAATTGTGGCAGAAATGACGAAAAATAAGAGGGTGCGACGATCCATTCTTGGGAAGCCCTATGGTTGCTCGGGGGGAACCGGATCATAGCCGTGATCGCCCCAGGGGTGACAGCGCAGGAGGCGACGGAGTCCGAGTCGGGTCCCCTTGATGGGGCCATGGGCCGCAATGGCATCATGGCAAAATACGGAACAACTGGGCTCGAAACGGCAATGCGCCCCCAGTAGAGGAGAAATCAGCATCTGGTAGGCCCGGATCACGACCATCAGCAGCTTGGCCACCATGGCGGCAAGTTTTTGCGCAAAACTCAAATTTCCGCCTCGGCGCGCAGCATGCCTTGAATCTCGGTCTGAATTTCCATGGGTTGCAGTTCGGCCGAGCCCTTTTGCGCAATCACCAGGATTTTGCCCGCCCGAGGAAGGTCGTGTCGGATCTGGCGGAAACCTTCCCGGACGCCGCGCTTGATGCGATTGCGGGCAACCGCACCGCCAATTTTCTTGGTCACGGTGATTCCCAGTTGGGTGGGCGCTTCATTGACGAGATGGCGAACAAACAAAAAATGCTTGCTTCGCATACGTTTTCCGGCATTTCGCAACGCCAGAAACTCGGACCGTTTCCGCAGCCGCGCCTCTTTTGGAAAGCAATGCGACCGGGGAAAGCGGGAAGCTTCGTCGGTAGGCCGCACGGCCAACCTCAGCGGGCTTGCTTCGGGGGAATCGAGACGGTGAGACGCTTTCGCCCCTTGCGGCGGCGACGTTTGATTACCTGACGACCGGTGGGCGTGGCCATCCGGGCACGGAAACCATGGGTCCGTTTTCTGCGGCGATTGCTTGGCTGATACGTACGCTTCATCGGTCTTTCCCGTCGTGTCTCAAGGCATAGGCCCCCAAATCATCCCGGGGGAGGCCAAGCGGGAAGGGAACCATTCCCGACCGCGACTGTCAACATCGGGCCATAGGCTTTTTCGCATGGGTCGGCGGTGGGTGGTGAGTGGATCCTCAAGGGCGCCCTAGGAGAATTCGGGCTTCAATTGGCGGGTCATCAGGTCCACCATTGCCTCGGATGCGGTCTTGTTCTCAAAAAGAAGCGCTCGCATCTGGGTTGTGATCGGCAATTCCACCCCGAGATCGCTGGCGAGATCGGCGATGGCGACGGTGTTGCGAACGCCCTCGGCGACCTGCTGCATATCGCCCAGGATATCGTCCAGGCTTTCTCCCTGACCCAGCCGCAAGCCCACCGCCCGGTTGCGCGACAGGGAGCCCGTGCAGGTCAGAACCAGGTCGCCCATCCCCGATAATCCCGAAACCGTGAGCGGATCGCCGCCCATACGGGCCGCCAGGCGACTGATCTCGGTCAATCCCCGAGTGATCAGAGCAGCACGCGCGTTATGCCCGAGGCCCAGTCCGTCGCTGACACCCGTGGCGATCGCGATGACATTTTTGACAGCGCCACCAATTTCGACACCGACCATGTCGTCCACGGCATAGACGCGAAACATCGGCGAGGCGAAGTAATGCTGAACAAATTCTGCATGGTCCATATCGCCCGCCGCAGCGGTAAGCGCGGTGGGCAGGGCTTCAGCGACTTCGCGGGCAAAACTTGGCCCCGAGAGGACGGCGACCCGATCCCCGGCACCGGTGGCTTCGCTCATGACCTCGCTCATCCGTCGGGCGGTCTCTTCTTCGATTCCCTTCGAGGCACTCACCACAATCGCCTCGGGCGGAACCCATGGCCGGGCGCGGGTGAGGGTGTCGCGCACGGCATGCGAGGGGATCGCGCAAACCAGCATCTCGTCCCCGGCACGAACAGCTTGCTCAAGGTCAGCTGTTGGCGTGATGGTCTTCGGGAGAGCGCAGCCTTGCAGATAGCGCGCGTTCTCGCCTTTCTGTCGGATCTCTTCAACGTGGTCGGCACTGCGGGCCCACAAGGATACGGAATGTCCCGCGCGAGCGAGTTGCAGAGCCAACGCTGTCCCCCAGGAACCTGCACCAATGACCGAAGCACCCATAGGCACAAGCTGACATGGGATCGCCCGCAACAGCAAGGGGCCGCGGTAATTCCCCCCGCATGCTACGATGGTGGTTCATGAGTCCCCGGCATAGCAGCGAGGTCGACCCGCGTATTCAGGGTCGCGCCGCTCGGGTGCGACCCCTGCAAGCCGAGGACCTTCCCGAAGTCGGACGGATCTTTCAGGAGGCCTTTAACCAAATCTATGTGCGCCGCGGATTTCCCCGTGTGGTCACCGACCCGGATACGGGGGTCTCGATTGCGAGGGCCTATCTCGCGCACGATCCCGAACATTGCCTGGTTGTCGAGTCGGGTGGAAAAATCGCGGGCAGCGGCTTTTTGCATCCCCGCGGCGATGTGGCGGGTGTGGGTCCGATCAGTGTAGCACCGTCGCGACAAGGCACCGGTCTGGGGTCTCTTCTGGTCGAGGAACTTTGTGGTCGCAGCGACAAGTTGGGCATCCCGTCGCTGCGTCTGATTCAGGACTCCTTCAATGAGGCCTCCTATGCACTTTATACCAACAAGGGATTTGTTGCGCGGGCTGTGTTTGCGCGCGCGAGTCTCCGCGGGGCGCGTCGACCGAACCCCGCCTGTTCTCGCGTAGCGCGCTGGTCTGACCTCGAGCGTATCGGGGTGCTCGAGAAGGAATTGTTGGGATTTGCTCGCCGGCGGGATTACGAATTGCTGCGGCGTCTGGGTGAAGTGCGGGTTCTCGAAGGCCATCGGGGCCTGGAAGGTTGGATGGCCAGAGTGGTGCAAGGCGACGTGGCGGCCATCGGTCCGGTCCTGAGTCGATCGAAGGCGGGCCTCGAGAAATTACTGCTCGATGCCACCAATGATCTGCCGATGGAAACCGAGGCCAGATTCCTGCTGCCTTCAGGCTGTCGGGTGGTCCCCCCGGGGGATCTGCAGCTTCACTCCCTGTGCAATTATATGGTCCGCGGGAGCTTCGACGGTCTTTGCCCGTATTACGTTCCGACACTTTTCCCGGAATCCGGCTAGCTGGTTGCCGTACCCTCGGCTGCCGCAGGGCTGCGGTGGTTTTTCGGTCAGGAATGCGCTTGGTTCAAGAACAGATGGCGGAGGCAGAAGAGCAGGAACCGGTCGCAATTTATCGCCGCCGCCTCCCCGTCTCTCTGGAGCGGATGGTCGAGAACGCACTCGATTGGGAGCATCTTCCCTGGCTCCACTCCTCGAGCTTCGAGAACATTCGCGTGCTGTCTGCTGACGCTGATCATTGGCGAGCGCGGTCGCGCCTGGCTGGAGCGGGCGAAGAAACGTTGCTCGAGTTGCGGCTTCATCCGGATCGAATGGGCTGGGCGACGCGCACACTGGAGGGTGCAGGTGCGGGGACCTTGATTGACTCGCGAGTGGTTGTCCATGCCGAGCGCGAGATCGAGGTGGCGGTGGAGTTCCATGTGCCGGGTCTTGCGACGCGCGAACAGAAAGAAGTGGTCGGCTCGCTCTATCTTGAACTCTACGAAAAGCTCTACGACGAAGATGAATGCATGATGGTCGGCCGCCAAATGCGTCTCGATGAGCGCCGCGCCGCCAACCGCGAAATCGATGCACTGGGCAAGCTTGAGGATCTGCGCGCGCGCCTGCCGCTCACGGTTGGAACAAGCCGAGGGCCGTTTCGGCTAGTCGAGGTCGATCAACGCATACGGATCCACTCCGCGATCTGTCCGCATTCGCTTGGCCCTCTGGAAGATCCCCCTTGTACGGAAGACAATGGAGTCTGGAGGGTGCGCTGCCCATGGCATGGCTACCGTTTTGATCTGGACACCGGAGCCTCCTGCGAGGGGAAAGCTCTGAAACTTGCAAAGCCACCCGAGCTTGTCGTTAACGATGACGGCGAGGTCCAATTGCGTTGGCCAAAGGGGGAGTAAATGCGTGGGCAAAAGAGCATAGGGCTGATTTTGATGAGCGCGCTTTTATGGAGTTGCGCGGGCGGGCCCCAGGGGCCGATTGCCGGGGGGCGTCTCGACGGTGTCGCCGCATCGGGTGGCATCACGGATTGGGGGTTTGCGAAATCCAGCCAGTACGTGGACCTCGAAGTGCGCGAGAGCGATCCGTACTCGGTGACCATCCACTATTATATTGTTGACGGGGCGCTCTATGTGGAGGCGGGGGACAACTATTGGAGTCGTTGGCGTCCGCTCCTGTGGCAGGACCCGAATGCACGCGTTCGCTTCGGAGAAAAGCTTTACGCTGTACAAGCTGTCGAGGTGCGTGACCCTGCCGAGATCGCACGGGTACTTCCCGCATTTTATGCAAAGGATCGTGACGAACCGAGTGCGGCCTGCCGAGAGGGATGGGATCCGGCGGTCTGTGCCTTCACGGGGCGTTTCTACCGACTCGATTCCCGGCCATGATCGCGGGGGAAGCTCCGGAAGCTCCGGAAGCCAACGCCGTTTTCGAGAGTCACGACTTCGGCCGGTGCCGGACCGTATAGGCGAGCGTGCCCGTAGCCGCGATCCGACCATCCGCGCCGCGTACCGCTGCCTCGGCAAAGACCACGGATCGCCCGCGTTTGGTGACCCAGCCCTCGGCATAGAGATCCTTGTCGACTACGGCCCCCATGTACTGCACTTGCATATTGATAGTCAGAAGATCGGGACGATCGTCGTAGCCGCTCCCGATGGCCGGCACCACGACGGTATCGATCAGAGAGGCGATCACGCCGCCGTGCACAACGCCGGCAGGCTGAGTCCACTCCTGCCGAAATCCGAGTTTCAGTCGGGCGTAATCCTCGCGTAATTCCTCGAGTTCGATCCCGAGATGGCTTGGGAATACCGGCTTTTTGAAGTTCGGGAATTTGATCCACCACTTCTTGCGGTCCTCGGCCAATTCGGGGAAACGGTCACGATTCGGGGCTATAAGATTCAACTCCATGGATGGACCCTACCCCGCGAAGTCCAGCTCTTCACGAAGAAGCGGGCCTCTTCTCCGCCCAGGGGATCGCTGCTTCCAGCTCGGCCGCTACCGAGAGCAGAGTCGCCTCTTCGCCGAAGCGCGCGACGAGATGGCTGCCAATCGGCAGCCCCGACGGAGTCCAATGCAGCGGCAGCGAGATTCCCGGCTGGCCGGACATATTGAAGGGCGAGGTATACACACTGAAGGGCGCGGCCCGGGTGAAGCCGGCAAACGGCTCGTCGGCTGTGGAGAGAAAGGTTCCATGAGGCGGTGGCGGTTGCGCCGAGCACGGCGTGAGCAGCAGGTCGAAACCATCATCCCACCAGCCCGCCAGTTGGCGCGACACGATATTGAGCACGTCCAGCGCTTCGAGATAGTCCAATGTGGACCGACTGCGGGCCGAGTTCGCCAGGGCCCACGTCAGTGGTTCGAGATCCTGCTCTCCGAGTACGCGGCCCAGCTTTTCCCCCCAGACATCGACGGTATGCGCAATGTTTGCCGCCACCACCGCCACAAAGGCACGAATGGCTTGTGGGTCCTCGAGTGCCGCCGGATAGGCCTCTTCAACATGGTGCCCGAGGTCTTCGAGAGCCCCGGCGCAAACCTCGACTGCCGGGATGACGTCCGGATGCACCTCGATTCCCCGCGGTGCGGTCGTCATGAAGCCCACCCGCAAGCGACGCCCCGGCGCCAGCGATTCGGCAAAGGGCCGGGCGGGAATGGGCGCGGCGTGGGGGTCGCCCGGCATGGCTCCCGAGACAACATCGAGCAGGGTGGCCGTGTCACGGACTGTCCGGGTCACAAATCCCTCGCAGGAGAAACCGGCCCAACGATCCCCTGCCGACGGCCCGAAGGAGGATCTGCCCCGGGTGGGCTTCAAGCCCACCAGACCGCAATGGCTCGCGGGGATTCGAATGGAGCCACCGCCATCGCTGGCATGGCCTGCCGGCACGATGCCGGCCGCGACCGCGGCGGCTGAACCGCCACTCGAGCCACCGGGTGAATAGCCATGTTTCCATGGGTTATGGGTCGGTCCCCAGGCTTCGGGTTCCGTTCCGGGGTAAAGTCCCAACTCGGGCGAATTGGTGCGGCCCAGAAAACAGACTCCGGCGCGACGCAATTTTGCCGTGAAATAGGAATCTGCCGGCTCGTGCCAGTCAGCATCACGCAGGGCGCGCATCCCGCAAGTCAGCGGGGCTCCCGCGAGCTGTCCACCCAGGTCCTTGAGAAGGAAGGGTACGCCGCGCAAGGGGCCATCGGGCAGAGTGCCGGCAGCCTGCGCGCGTGCCTGTTCGTAAAGAGGAAGGACGATCGCGTTCAGCGGGCCGTTTCGGGCTTCGGCCCGCGCGATCGCCGCGTCTACCAATTCGCCAGGCGATGCCTTGCCCTCGCGCACCAGCGCGGCTTGCCCAACCATGTCGAGAAACTCCAGATCTTCCACCATGATCGGCTACTTCTATCGAAACCTTCGGGAGTCTGGCAATCGAAAGCGTCGATCCGTGATTCTTGCGAAGTCATGCTCGCACGGGCATAGCGAGGAAGAACACCGGACCCGATGCCATCGACAACCACAAGGAAGTTTCTTCTCGACAAAGTGCCGGGAATGTTTGGACCGATCTTCGTCGAGGCTCGGGGGGATCGACGCTCCATGCGCTTCGGTTCTCGTGACGCCGTGGAGCAGAGTCTGGTGGATCTGGCACGCCCGGAGCGCCCAGTTCCGGCCTATCTGCGGGCTGCGGCCTGGGTTTCATCGCTGGGAGATCCCCCGAAGCGTGCACTGCTCGTCGGTCTGGGCGGCGGTGGTTTTGTCCGCTTTCTGCGTAAACGATTTCCCCAAATCGAAATCGACATCGTGGAGATCGATCCGGCAGTGATCCATTTGGCCAAATCCCGTTTCGGGATTCGCGAGAGCCGGAGAACCCGCATCCATAACACCGACGCGATTCTGCATCTCGCCACCGATCCGTCCCGGCATGATCTCATTTTGCTCGATGCCTATGACGGCCCCACTCTCTCGAGTCGATTTTTCTCGACGGATTTCTTTTCGCTCGCGGCAGCGTCGCTTGCAGAGGGCGGTTACTGCGCTGCCAACCTCTCGTTGCGAACCCGCCAGGAAGAGGCCACGGCCGCCCGGCGCTTCCAGCGTGCCTTTCCGGGAGGAAGCTTTCGGGTTGAAATGCCCTCGGATCGCAATCGGTTGCTGGTTGGCCGACGGGGTTCGATTCCGGAGCCCGCAACGCTTCTGTCAATGGCCGGGACGATCGATCGCAGCAAGGTGTTGGCCTTTCCGGTTCGCCCCTTCGCCAGCAGGGCATACCCCTTGCGACCGCGAAAGCGACGGCGCACCTAGCGAGGGCCGAACTCCTCGCGGTAGGCGGCCATCCGCTGATAGCTTTTGTCATCGAGCACAACTTCACCATCCACTTCATGGCCGTGCAGGTGCTCCATGATCTCCTCGACCGTCACGATCGCAAACGTCGGCATGTCCCAGGTCGAGGAAATCTCGGCGAGTGCGGTTTGGTTGCCGGTGCCGCGCTCCATGCGATCGACCGCGACCACCAGACCGGCCAACTGAACGTCGGCGGCTGCACGCAGCACGGGTACTGTCTCGCGAATGGAGGTGCCCGCGGTTGTGACATCTTCAATGATCACCACGCGATCACCATTCTCGGGGACACAACCCACCAGAGCTCCGCCCTCGCCATGGTCCTTGATTTCCTTGCGGTTGAAACAGAAGCCGACGTCGTGGCCGTGGTCGCGGACCAAAGTCATCGCTGTAGCGGAGGCCAGCGGAATTCCCTTGTAGGCGGGCCCGAAGAGAATATCGAAATCGCTACCGAGTTGGTCGCGAATCGCGCGGGCATAGAACTCCGACAGTCGGGTCAGCTGGCCACCGGTTCGATAGCGGCCGGTATTGACGAAGTAGGGAGTATTTCGTCCGCTCTTGGTCACAAAATCACCGAAAGTCAGAACTTTGGCACGAACCATGAACTCGATGAATTCGCATTTATAGGGAGAGATCTCGCCTGCCATCGGGGCTATATAGAATGTGGAGACGAGGATTGCACAGCACCGGGGATCCAGCGCCATCGGGAGATTCTCCGGACCCTCTCCCCCCCCGGGGGCGCCGAAAACCCCCCAGCATTGCGACCCTCTCGAGGGAGGGCTAGTGAATTGGACAGCGAAAGATCCAAAGGGAGAACATGAGCATGTCCGAGACGAACGATTTTCAGCAATTCAAGGGGACAGAAGGCTACATTGCCTCGGGTCCTCTGGTCGATGCCGTGAACTGCGCCATTGCGCTGGAGCGCCCTCTGCTCATCAAGGGCGAACCCGGCACCGGCAAGACCATGCTCGCACGTCACGTGGCGGAAGGCCTCGGCATGCCGCTTTTGCAATGGCATATCAAATCCACCAGCAAGGCTGTCGACGGGCTTTATGTCTACGATACCGTGCAGCGACTGAACGACAGTCGTTTTGGTGGCGGTGACGTCTCCGATATCCGCAAATACATCAAGCATGGCCCTCTCGGGCAGGCTTTCGCGGCGGCCGATCGGCACGTGGTCCTGGTTGATGAGATCGACAAGGCGGATCTGGAATTCCCGAATGATCTGCTTCGCGAACTCGATGAAATGCGGTTCACGATCAC
>Ga0315322_10002434_pt1 | contig 14393 bp, 16 predicted proteins | sample M110021515metaG_FD_203461 | JGI IMG/M metagenome (GOLD analysis project Ga0315322, IMG submission 203461) | Ammonia-oxidizing marine archaeal communities from Monterey Bay, California, United States - M1 100m 21515 | ecosystem: Environmental > Aquatic > Marine > Intertidal zone | place: USA... | reverse complement strand
TAGAAAAATATAATTTTAAAATTGGAAGATTAAAAACAGGAACCCCTCCCCGACTTGATTCAAGAACAATTAATTATGAAAATTTAGAAGAACAGTTCGCAGATGATGATCCTTATTTTTTTTCTTTCTTGACTAAAAAAAATATTAACAAACAAGTTTCATGTCGTATGACTTATACTAACGAGAAGGTTCATAAAATTATTGAAAAAAATTTATCTAGGAGTGCTATGTATTCTGGTAGTATCCAAGGAGTTGGACCACGATACTGTCCATCTATAGAAGACAAGATAGTAAAATTCGCTGACAAGGGTAGACATCAGATATTTTTAGAGCCTGAAGGCCTAAATGACCACACAATTTATCCAAATGGTATATCAACATCGCTTCCAAGCGACGTACAGCAAGAAATATGTAATAATATCAATGGATTAGAAAATGTAAAAATAATTAGGCCAGGATATGCTATAGAATATGACTATATAGACCCTAGGGAGCTTTTTTTAACACTTGAAACTAAGAAAATTAGTAGTTTATATTTTGCTGGTCAAATTAATGGAACCACCGGATATGAAGAAGCTGCTGCTCAAGGTCTTATAGCAGGTATAAATGCAGCCTTATCTTTCAAAAAATTTGAACCATTTATATTGGATAGGTCTGATGCTTATATTGGTGTAATGATAGATGATCTTGTTACAAAAGGTGTGGCTGAACCTTATAGAATGTTTACTTCAAGAGCTGAATACAGATTAAGTTTAAGAGCAGATAATGCAGATCAAAGACTCACTAAGAAAGGAATTTCTATAGGTTTAATTAGAGAAAAAAGAAAAGATTTTTATGAAGATAAACATAAGAAAATAGATAATATTATTAAAAAAATGAATAAATCATCTATTTCTCCATCAAAAGCGGAGAATTTTGGTATTAAAATAGCAAAAGATGGTGTTTTAAGGTCTTCAAATGAAATATTAACTCAAAAAGGAGTTGATATGAAAAAAATTAGAGAAATATGGCCAAAAATACCTTATTTTGATAATGAAATAGATGAGCAAATAGAGATTAATGCGCATTATAGAGGATATTTGAAGAAGCAAAAAGCTGATATTTTAGCTTTTAAAAGAGATGAAAATTTAATTATTCCAGAAAAAATCAATTATGACAGTCTTTCAGGGCTATCAAACGAGGTTAAAGCTAAATTTAAAGAGATTAAACCAAAAACGATGGGTCAAGCTTTAAGAATCGACGGAATTACTCCGGCTGCAGTATATATTTTGTTGTCACATGTCAAAAGAAAGTCTATTAAGCATATAGCTTAATGGATCAGGAAATTTTAAATTCTTACTCTAGACTCAATCACTTAAATGTTTCACGTGAAACATTTTTAGACTTCGAAAACTATATATCCATGATATTAGAAAAAAATAAAAAAATTAACATAATTAGTCAAAATACAGCATCAAAAAAAACTATAATTGACCGACATATAGTTGATTCAGCACAAATAATTGATTTTATTGATTTAAATAGTAATACAACCACAGATTTAGGTTCAGGAGGGGGTTTGCCAGGTATCATAGTGGCAATTATACTAAAAAATATGAAAAATAATATGAATGTGCATCTATATGAAAAAAGCTACCATAAAAGCCATTTTCTAAAAGAAGTTTCGAAAAAATTAAATTTAAATACAAAAGTTTTCCAAAAAAATATTTATGAAATAAAAAATTTAGAAACAGGAACGATTATGTCAAGAGCATTCAAACCAATGCCAGTTGTTTTAGATTTAGTATATGAAAATTTTTCTAAATATAAAAATTTGATTTTCTTTATGGGGAAGAGTGGAAAAAAAGTTTTTGAAAATTCTAAAAAATATTGGGGGCTTGAGTACACAGAAAAAAAAAGTTTAACAAATGAAGATTCATTTTTGATAAATATAAAAAAAATTAAAAAAAAAATTAAAAGATTGTAAAAATATTAAATGCAAATTATTTCTGTCATAAATCAAAAGGGTGGGGTTGGTAAAACAACAACCGTGATCAATCTTGCAGCAGGTTTATCTCAGCAAAATAAAAAAATTTTAGTTATAGATCTAGATCCACAGGGAAATGCAACAACAGGTCTTGGATTATCTAATATGGAAAATTCCACTGATACAATTTATGGTGTATTGAATGGAGCAAAAGAAATTTCTGAGGTAATTAAAAAAACTGAATTTAAAAATTTAGATATTATCAGTTCAAATGTAGATTTATCAGGACTAGAAGTCGAAACAGCTGATGATGCTAACAGGGCTTTTATATTAAAACTTAAATTAGCCCCTTATTTAAACAGTTCTAGAGGATCATATGATTACATATTAATTGACTGTCCACCATCACTCAGCCTTCTAACTGTTATGGCATTAGTGTCATCCCACTCTCTTGTAGTCCCACTGCAAACAGAATTTTTTGCACTGGAGGGCCTAACCCAGCTCATGAAAACTATTGAGAGAATAAAAGTTAGTTTGAATCCAGAATTAAAGATTAGGGGAATACTTTTAACGATGTACGATAAGAGAAATAAGCTTTCATCTCAAGTTGAAAAGGAAGCTAGAGATTATTTTAACGAAAAAGTTTATTCAACTGTGATTCCAAGAAATGTTAGATTATCCGAAGCACCATCTCATGGAATGCCAGTTTTAATTTATGATAAATCTTGTCTTGGGAGTAAATCATATTTCAGTTTTACAGATGAATTTATAAATCAAGAGACAACCATAGGCAGCGCAGCATAATGGATTCAAATAAAATTAAAAAAGGATTGGGTCGAGGTTTGTCATCTTTAATAGGAGAAACTAAAATTGAGCCTCAAAAAAATCAATTATCTATTAGCGATTTAATACCAAATAAGCATCAGCCCAGAAAAATTTTTGATGAAGATAATTTAAACGATCTTACAAACTCAATTAAAGAAAGAGGTATTTTGCAACCAATTATTGTTAGAAAGTCTAACGATGATAGATCAAAGTTTGAAATAATTGCAGGAGAAAGAAGATGGCTAGCTGCACAAAGAGCAGGTCTTCATAATGTGCCCGTAGTTATAACAGAGGCTGATGACCTAAAATCTTTAGAGTTTGCAATTGTTGAAAATGTGCAAAGACATGATTTAAATCCACTAGAGGAAGCGCAAGGATATAAACGTTTGATCGAGGAATTTTCTTATGATCAAGAAAAAGTTTCTAAATTTATTGGCAAAAGCAGAAGTCATATAACAAATTCTTTGAGGCTTCTAACATTACCTGTGGAAGTGATAAAATTAATAGAAACCCAAAAATTGACAGCAGGACATGGTAAAATTTTAGTTGGTCTAGAGAATGCTAATTTTGTTGCAAATAAGGTTATTGAAAAAAAACTTTCTGTAAGACAAGCAGAAAGTTTTGTAAAATTATTTAAGAATAAGAGACAAAAACCAACCAATATAAAAGAAGCTAATATAAAAGATCTTGAAATATCAATATCTAGTAAAATTGGTTTGAATGTTGCAATTATTAATAAAAAAAATAATAAAGGAAAAATTTTTTTTGAGTATAAAGATCTGGATCAATTAAATAAAATTATAGATATAATTAAATCTAACTATTAGTTCCTGAAGAGGATTGATCTAAAATAAAATCTGTAATTAAATTAATCGAGTTATTTATATTTTTTTTAACTAGAAGCTCTACTTCGCTTAATTTATATATTGATTTTTGTATGTTCTCTGGTGTCCATTTATAAATTTGTTGTTTTGTAATTTCTTTATCTTTCCAAAAAATAGGTGGTTTTGCTGAAGATATTGTTAAGTCTATATTTTTATTATTCTTAAATTCACTGGAAAGATTTAGTATTTTTTTTGCTTTATTTAAAAAAGTTCTAGTAATTAAAATACAATCTTCATTATTAAAATTATTTTCATTTAAAATTTTAATAATTTTCTTTTTATTCTTTGCTAGACAATTATCTATAAGCTCAGAAATACTGTGGTTCTCAGCTAAATTAACTAATTGAGATATGTTTTCAGTGGTGATTTTTTTTCCGTTTTTACTAAAATATTCTATTTTATTTAGTTCATTTAATAGAGTTGCCCTATCCCCATTACATTTATTTACTATTAAATTAATATTGGCTGGAGAAATTGATATTTTTTTTTCTTTTAAAAAATTATAAGTCAGTTTTGAGAGAGTTTGCTCGTTATCTGGATAAAAAGCAGCACAAACGCTATATTTGTCCTTTTCAAAAAAAGATCTTAATTTAGATTTTTTTTCCAAATTATCTGTATTAACAATAACTGTTATATCCTCTAGATTTTTATCGCCTAGTTCATCTATAATTTTTAATATTTTTTCAGTTGCTCTTTTAATTATAATTATTTTTTCTTTATCAAAAAGAGATTTTGATAATAAATTTTCTATAAAACTATTTGGACTTTCTAAAATTTCTTTTTCATCGTAATTTGAAATTTGATTTTTATTTTTAATTAAAATATTTATAGCTTCAAGTTTAAGTCCTTCATTTTTTCCATAAAAAAGTATAAATTTATATGTAGCTAATTTAATTTTATTAATTTCATAAGACTTGAATATCATTAACTTTTAGAAAGATAGTAAATTATTTTATTTGATAACAATTGAGACATATTATTTTTTATGATATTTTCATAATTTTTTTGTTCATAATTATTTTCATTTTTTTTAATAGTAAAAGTTTCTGAAAATGAAGCTAATTTTTCGACATTAGTATTGATATTTACAACAGTTAAATCTAAATTAATGATCAATTTAAAATCTGTTGTGTTACCTGTTAGATTTTTTGCAACTGAAATTTTATTGTAGCTTGTATTGATTGAGACTTTCAAATTTTTTTCACTTTCATTATTTAAGAATTTTTTTAATCTTGATTTAATAAAATTATTAGTTTCTCGATCTCCATTAAGTTCTAAACCGGTTAATGTGAAGTTTAAATTTTTATTTTGTGAATGAATTGTTGAATATCCACAACTCAGTAAAAAAAATAGTGAAATAATTAAAATAGTATTATTTTTAAACATTTTTAAATTATAATATTAATTAATTTATTTGGAATAAAAATTTTATTCTTTATTTTTTCATTGATTAAATACTTCATTAAATTTTTTTCTTTTTTTATAATTTCTAAAATTTTTTCTTCTTCAATATTTTTTTTAGTTTTTATTAGTCCTCTTTTTTTTCCATTAATTTGTACTACTATATTAACAAAACTTTCTTCCAATAATGCCTCATCATAATTGGGCCATTTTAATTTCTTTTCTTCATTTATCAATTTTAAACATTCATTTGAAAAATGAGGAATTATAGGCATTAGTGAAACCAGTATTTTTGTATAATTTTCTAATATTGTTTCTTGTTTATATTCATTATTTATTTCCTTTATTAAAAAGGAGTACATTTCGTGGAGATTTGCAATAATAATATTATAACTAAAATTATTCAGGTTATTTGTCATTTTTTTTATAAATTGATTTGTAAATTTTGTAATATTTTGGCTAGAATTATTTAAGTGATTTTTTTTTATCTCATTATTTATTTTTAGATTAAGTGTCCATAATTTTTGAATAAATTTATGTGAAGAAATAATTCCTTCTTCAGACCACTGCACATCTTTTTCAGGTGGGCTATCAGATAGTATAAACAATCTTACAGAGTCTGCTCCGTAATTATTAATTATTTTTTCTGGATCTATTGTGTTTTTTTTTGATTTAGACATTGATTCTGATGGCCCAACCTTAATTTCTATAGAATGATTATTTTTAAGAACTTTTTTTCCATTTATTAATTCTATCTCTTCAGGACTGATCCATTTATTATTAGAGTCTTTATATGTTTCGTGACAAACCATTCCTTGTGTGAACAATCCTTTGAAGGGTTCTTTTAAATCTAGCTTATTATCTTTGTGTGAGATAGCATGCATAAAAAATCTTGAATAAAGTAGATGTAAGATTGCGTGTTCAACACCACCAATATATTGATCGACCGGCATCCAATATTTTGCCTCATCATAATCAAATCCATAATCTTTATTTTTAGGTGAACAAAACCTTAAAAAATACCAAGAAGAATCAACAAAAGTATCTAATGTATCTGTTTCCCTTGTATAATTTTTTCCATCAATATTGATATTTTGCCAACCTATCTCTTTATCTAGAGGATTCCCCGTGGGGTCCAACTTGTTTAATGTCGGGAGTTCTATTGGAAGCATATCAACAGGAACTTTATGCGGATTTCCATCTTCGTCATATATTATCGGAATTGGGCAACCCCAATATCTTTGTCTTGATACACCCCAGTCCTTTAATCTAAAATTTATTTTTTTAACGCCTAAATTTTTTTTTTCAAGATGTTCAATTGTTTTTATAACAGAATCGTCAGGACACTTTAGTCCATCCAAAAATGATGAATTACATAAAAATCCTGAGCCAGTATAAGCTTGATCTTTAATTTCATAACTTTTAGAACCTAATTCAGGAGCTACAACAGGAGTGACTTGTAATTTATATTTTATTGCAAAATCTAAATCTCTTTGATCATGTGCTGGACAACCAAAAACAGCTCCTAATCCGTAATCCATTAAAACAAAATTTGCAAAATATACGGGTACTTTTAAGTTATTATCTAAAGGATTGATGGCCATTAAATCAGTTTTAAAACCAATTTTTTCAGCATTAGCAATCGATTCTTCAGTTGTTCCAGTATTGGAACATTTTTTTTTAAATTCTATAAATTTATCATCATTTTCATAGAATTTTGATAATGGGTGGTCAACTGAAACTGCAATAAATGACATTCCAAATAAAGTGTCTGGTCTAGTTGTAAAACAATTAATCTCATTAATATTTTTTGAATTTTCGATTTCAAACTTTACTTCACACCCAAAAGATTTTCCAATCCAATTTTTTTGCATTATTTTAACTTTGTTTGGCCATTCAACAAGATTTTCTAAACCATCTAGTAGTTCATTTGAGAACTTGGTTATATTAAAAAACCATTGATTTAATTTTCTTCTTTCTACTAAGGCACCTGATCTCCAACCCTTGCCATCAATTACTTGTTCATTTGCTAACACAGTTTGATCAATTGGATCCCAATTTACATATTGCTCTTTTCTATAAACTAATCCTTTGTCATAGAGTTCTAAAAAAAACTTTTGCTGGTGTTTATAATAATCGGAAGAACAAGTTGATATTTCTCTATCCCAATCAACGGATAATCCAAGTTTTTTTAATTGTGATTTCATTACTGAAATATTAGACTCTGTCCAATCTTTGGGGCTTAAATTATTTTGTCTAGCAGCATTTTCAGCAGGCATTCCAAAAGAATCCCATCCCATGGGATGTAAGACATTATAGCCCTGTAAAGATTTGAATCTTGCTAGCACATCACCTATTGTATAGTTTCTAACATGTCCCATATGAATTTTGCCAGATGGATATGGAAACATTTCAAGACAATAAAATTTTTTTTTGTTTTTATCTACTTTGGTTGAAAAAGTTTTTTCTTCTTCCCAAATTTTTTGCCAATTATCTTCAACAGATTTAAAATTATATCTTTCCACAAAATTTTGATTAAGTTAATAATGATTTTAACATTTAATAGAACAACTTTTATTTTTCTATTCTTTTTTTTTATTTTCTTCTTTATATGTTGCGGCTGTTTTTAAAATCTTTCTTTTTAATTCTGCAATAATATTTCCATCTGTTTCCATAATTTTACAACTTAACAAGTTATTTTTACATTTTCTGTTAAAAACTTTGATATCTAATGCATCTGATCGTATTTCATTAGTTAGAAATCTGATTGAAATTTTAATACTTTCACTTGAATTTTGTTCAGAAGAATACCAATCTGTAATTATAATACCCCCACTATAATTTACCGATGATAAGGGCATAAAATCAATTGTATCAAGTGAAGCTCTCCACAATTCATTTGAACTAGCAAAATCAAATGTTCCTCCACGACCAACTTTTTCAGTTAAATCCATTATTTTAAATCCACGACCTTCTTTTAGATTTTTTTTAACTCTTTTTGCAGGATCGGCAGGAAACTTTCGTGCATCACCCCCTGGAAGTTTGCCATTACAAGAATTTAGAAAAAAGGGAATAATTAAAAAAAAAACAAGCAATTTAAGAATTTTTTTTTTGAACATTATGAAATTTTATAATTTTTTAAGATTATACAACATAGTTTTTTAATTGATAAAATACATGAAAAAATGGTGTTTAGTGTTGTAAAAATACAACAACTAGCAATTTTATTTGAAAAATAGGCATATTTATTGAAATTTTTAAGGTCAAATTGGTATACCTCCTCTGTTTATTATTAATAATTAACATTAAATAAAAGGAGTAATTAATATGAACAACTTTAAAAAAATAGGCTTAACTGCATTAGCAGGTTCGCTTGTTGCAACATCAGCATTTGCAGGCGAAATGTCTGTAGCTGGTAGTGCTTCTATGAACGTAGAGCACACTAATGGTGGTGCAGCTAACACTGGTAAAACATTCTCAATGGGTAATCAGTTAACTTTCTCTGGTTCAGGTGAACTAGATAATGGTTTAACTGTTTCTCTATCTTTCATCTTAGACCAAGGTGATGACAAAGGTACAGATACTACTGCTGATGATAATGCTGGTGCTCCATTCGACAGTCACTCAGTATCAATTAGTTCTGACACTTTAGGAACTTTGAAACTAGCTGGTGAAGGTGGTGGAAATGCACAAACTGCATTAGATACTACTGCAGCTGGTGATATCTTTGATGCTTTTGATGGAACTGGTGATTTAACTCCAGGTGCTTCTGCAACTGGTAACAATAGTATCCAGTATGCTTTACCATCAATAATGGATGATTTATCATTAAATCTAACTTATCTTCCAGCAGGAAGCGGTACAACTTCGTCTACTCACTGGGGAGCGACTTATACTGGTGTTGACGGTTTAAGTGTATCTTATGGTGTTGGTGAAGGTAATTCTACATCTACAACATTAGATGTAACTTCAATGTCTGCAACTTACGCTTACGGTCCAGTAACTGTTGGTTACAGTAACACTGAGTATGATATCTCAACTGCAAGTTCTGATAAAGAAACTTCTTCGTTTTCAGTATCTTATACTGTATCGGATGAGTTATCAGTAACTTACGGTCAAGAAACTATCGAGTCTGATGCTACGGCAGCAGTTGTAGATGGTGAGTACGATGGTATTACAGTTGCTTACACTGCAGGTGGTATGACTATTACTGCTAAAATGCAAGGTGCTGACAATATCGATGGTACTACAACAGCTACTAAAGACAGAGAAAGATGGGCACTTGGTGCTTCATTTGCATTCTAATTTAGTTTAGTACAAATTATAAAAGGGCCCCTTTATAGGGGCCTTTTTTTTATTCAAAAAAAGAAATTCCTGCAAATTCAGAACTAGTTAAAAGTTTTAGCAATCGGATGTTCTTTCTGGAAATACCACCCAATATTACAATTTTTTTTTTAGTTAATTTAGATAATAACTTAAATTTATTAATTCCTAAAAAATTTTTATTTTTTTTAAATAAAGATGATAAGAAAATTTTATTAACGTTTTGAAGTTCTTTAGTTTTTATTTCTCTAAGGTTATGTGCAGAACCAATAATTTCAAATTTTGTATTTATGGAATAGCATAAATGATCTAGATTTTTATTGAAAGATGGAATGTAAACCCCATCCAAACCTAACTTAATAGCAATTTTGACACTATTTGATAAAAAAAATTTATTCCCTTTTTTTTTACAATATTTTTTAATTTTTAAAATGAGCATTTCATCCACTTTTGTAGATGAGTAGTTTCTATAAATGATAACTGTTTGCTTATCTTGTCGGTTGATATTATTTGTATCAAATTTATTTATAAAGTAATATTTCGTCTTCAAATAATTATGCATAATACAGTTCAAAATTTAATTGCCATCGAAAGTAAGATTAAATCAAATTTAGATGGACATAAAATTAATAAGTTACCAAAAATTATTGCTGTATCCAAGACCTTTAAAATTGATAAAATTTTACCTTTAATTGAACATGGTCATGTGGATTTTGGAGAAAATAAAGTTCAAGAGGCAGTAGATAAGTGGACAGAAAGTAAATTAAAAAATCCTCATATTCAGTTACATATGATTGGAAAATTACAAACAAACAAAGTAAAATTTGCAGTAAAATTATTTGATTATATTCACTCTGTAGATAGCATAAAGCTTGCAAAAAAAATTGCTGACGAGCAGATAAAGTTTAATAAAAAAATTAAAATTTTTATTCAAGTTAATATTGGAGAAGAGAATCAAAAATCTGGCATTAATAAAAGTGATTTAAATAATTTGGTTTCTTATTGTAAAGAAATTAAATTAGATGTGATTGGTTTAATGTGTATACCTCCTGCAAATATTGATCCATCTGCTTATTTTAAGGAGATGACTTTAATTAATAATAATCTTGGTTTGTTAGAACTGAGTATGGGTATGTCATCAGATTACCTCGAAGCTTCTATAAATCAATCTACATATTTAAGAATTGGATCTAGTATTTTTGGAGATAGGTCTTAAAATATTTTTATCTTAGTTTTTTTTTTTATTAATTTTAACATTATTAAAAAATCTTTTTTTTTTAGAGCAATGCAACCACCTGTAGGTTTAAAGTTATTAGTTAGGTGAATAAAAATACAGCTTCCAAGGCCAGTACGTGGATTATCAAAATTATATTTTATAGGTATTAATAAATCATATTTATGATCTTTTCGTTTCAGTTTTTCATGCTTAGTTTTGTTATTAGTTTTAATTAATTTATTATATTTTTTTGGATCATGTATATCATCACACCATCCCATATTATTCTTAATTTCCACACATTTTAAAAAGGTTTTAGGTTTTTTTAATCTATCTTTTCTAAAATATAGGTGCTCAACTTCAAAAATCCCATATGGTGTCTTTTTGTCTCCCTCAATCTTATTTTTAGTAATACCATTTTTTCCAATACTACATTTAAAAAGAAAATCATCTATTTTAAGTGTATGTTTATTTTTCAAAAGAATTGTCATATCTTTATATTATATGAATAATCAAAATTTAATAATTTATCAGTTTACAGCTTTATATCAAATTCTTAAAGAATTTGAACAGAAATTAAATTTTAAAATTATTGAAATATTAAATGAAAAATCTTTGAATTATGAAATTAAAAATTTTAAAAATTATTTAATATTGACTGAAAAAAAGATTTCAAATGTTAATAATCTATTAATTCTTAACCAGTTACCAATTAAGATTTCTAAGTTAGTTGAAAAATTGAATATTGAATTTCTTAAACATCAATTTAACAATCAATCACAAATAAGTATTAATAATTATATTATTAACTTAAATTCTAGAGAGATTTTAACCAAAAATAAAAAACTGAAGTTAACTGAAAAAGAAATTAATATTATAATTTATTTATCACAAAATAATAAACCCATAAGTATTGATGAATTGCAGACTAAAGTTTGGGGTTATCATTCAGATTTAGAAACCCATACAGTTGAAACACATATTTATAGACTAAGAAAAAAATTTTCTAAAACTTTTGGAAATGAGAATTTTATTATTAGCAAAAAAAATGGTTACGAAATTAAATAAAAAAAATCCAATTATTAGAGAACTTTTTAATAAGAAATTTAAACCTAAAATAGTTAAGCCTAAAAAAGGCAAGGGTAGTTTTAAAAGAAAGAAAAAAAATTAAATTCTTGCACCTATTTTTTGGATAATCTTTGTTGATAATTCTGTTCCTTTAATCAAACTTTCTTTTGCACTCAAATTGTTTATAATTCCATGTAAATATCCAGCTGCAAATAAATCTCCAGCACCTGTAAGATCAGTTATTTTTAGATTTTTTTTTGCAGGGCATTCAAAAACTTCATCATTTTTTATCACTACAGCTCCATTCTCACCCCTTGTGATTATTATTTCTTTCTTTATATTTCTTGAAAAAGAAATTACGTCATTAAATGATTTGCTATCTATTAATGATAAGATTTCCTGTTCATTTGCAAATATAATGTCCAATTTATTCTTAACTAATTCTAGAAATTGCTTTTTATGTCTTTCGACACAAAATAAATCAGATAACGACATTGCAACTTTATTTGAATTATTTATTGCTTTATCAAAAGCTTTTTTAGGTTCACCTTCATCCCAAAGATATCCTTCTAAAAAAGTTATCTCAGCTTTTTTTACAAGATTTGCATCAATATCATTATTATTAATCTTTCCTGCTGTTCCTAAAAAAGTACACATAGTTCTCTCTGAATCTGGAGTAATTAAAATTAAACAACTACCTGTTGGTATAGGCTCATCTTTTTTTGAATATAAATAATTCACATTTTCTTTTTTTAAACCATCTTCATATTTTTGACCCAAATCATCATTTTTAACTTTTCCAATAAAACCAACATCATTACCCAATTGAGATAGACCAACTATTGAGTTTGCTACAGAACCACCAGATATTGTTTCTTCAATATTGATCAAAGATAGTAAATTTTTAAACTCATTTTCATCTATAAGTTTCATGGTACTTTTTGTTAGAGAATTTTTTTTTAAAAAGTTATCATCTACTCTACAAAGAACATCTACGATAGCATTACCAATTCCTAAAATTTTCATATTAAGCTTTTTTTGATATAACGGGTTTTTTTCGTTTAGGATAGCAAGTAGTGCATATTTTACAAGTTAAACCATAACACATTCTAGCTTTGCAATATTCTCTTCCATAATAAATTATTTGAAGATGAAGTTTTGTCCAAGATTTTTTTGGAAATATTCTTTTTAAATCATTTTCAGTTTGTATAACATTTTTACCATTAGTTAATCCCCATCTTTGGGCCAATCTATGAATATGAGTATCTACAGCAAAAGCAGGATATCCAAATCCTTGAGACATTACAACGCTCGCAGTTTTATGACCAACACCAGGTAATTTTTCAAGTTCTTCAAAAGTTTTTGGTACTTTTCCATCATGTTTGTCTAAAAGTTGCTTAGACAGTAAATAAATATTTTTTGCTTTAATTCTAAAAATACCAATTTTTTTAATTAATTTTTCTATTTTTTTTCTTCCCAATTTTACAAAATGTTGAGGCTTATTATATTTAGGATATATATTTTTTGTTACATTATTAACATTTAGATCTGTACATTGGGCAGATAATAAAACAGAAACTAGAAGTGTGAATGTATTTTTATGTTTTAGAGGAATGGGTGTTTCTGGATAAATTTTATTAAGTGTTTTAAGAATTAGTTTAGTTTTTTGCTCAATAACCATTTGTTGTTTTAATATTCTTTTTTATAGACAGCAGCTATAGAAAAAAAATTTATTTTATTTATTGAATCATCATCTAAATTATATCTTTTATATTTTAAAATTTTCAAATTATACAAAATATTAAAAAAATAACAGAATAAACCATTATTCATTCTAAAAATATTTTTTGCTCTGAAATTATCACATTCACTTATAAAATAAATATTTTCTAATTTTAAATTGTTTTGATCTGCTAATTTTTTTAAATCATCTTCATTGTAGCCAAGTCTAACATGTCCCACAATTTCTTCCTCCGAAGGTTTAACAGACCAACCAAATTTATTCGCAAAACTTAAGTAACTGTCATAGTAAGGAGTTGTAATTAAAATATAACCATCTTTTTTTGTAGATTTAACTAATTTTCTAAAAAAATTTTGGTCATCAAATAAATGTTCTATGACTTCAGAAGACCAAACAAAATCAAATTTTTCAAAAAACCAATCTTTTCTTAAGTCTTGAGAAATAATCTTAAAATTATTAAATCTATTAAATTTATTTTCTTTCATTTTTTCATAATCAAAATCTATTCCTACATAATTTGCATTTTTTGCAGTAGATTTTACGTATGCAAAAAAATTTCCACCTCCACAACCTACGTCTAAAACACTGATATTATTTTCTTTTTTATTTTTTTTTATAAAATTAGATCCAAATAAAAATCTATCATTACTATCCTGAGCTCTTGTCAAACCTAAATAAAATTTAGGAAAAAATTTTAATAGTATTATGTCAATAAATCTAAACATTGAAATTCAATAAGTCTCTCATTGAATAAAGACCAGGCTTTTTATTTATTAGCCATTTTGCTGCAGTTAAAGCACCATCAGAGTAAAGAGTTCTGTCAAATGCTTCGTGATTTAATTTTATAATTTCTTTACCACTTGAAAATGTCACCTCGTGTTCTCCAATAATTTCACCTTTTCTTATAGAATTAAAATTAATTTTTTTTCCATAAGGAATAGATTTTTTATTTAAAAATTTTTTACCAAT
>Ga0315322_10002433_pt1 | contig 14393 bp, 8 predicted proteins | sample M110021515metaG_FD_203461 | JGI IMG/M metagenome (GOLD analysis project Ga0315322, IMG submission 203461) | Ammonia-oxidizing marine archaeal communities from Monterey Bay, California, United States - M1 100m 21515 | ecosystem: Environmental > Aquatic > Marine > Intertidal zone | place: USA... | reverse complement strand
AATCAGGGTGTCAAAGCCCTCCGTCTTTTTAATCAGGTCAATAATGGCGCCTCATTTAACCGGGCCTCCAGCCTAGCAGCTGCGATGGCGGCAAAGATACCCGCGACCTCGCTACTTACTGGAGTTGGCTTTCAGGGGATGCACGCCGCCGAGCGAGCCGAGCAATGGGCCGAAGGGCTTCAAATCGCAAAAACTCTGATTCGCCGAAATGCCCCCATGAATGAAATTAAAAGACAAGATTTATGGTTTCGCACCGGTCAATTTGAGTCAAAATTAGGACAGTTTGAAAATGCGATTCAATCATATCGCCAAGCTCTTAAATCAAAGCGACCTGATGTTCATAGCAACCTAATCGACGCCATGATCAGCGCAAAGAAACTCCCTTCCGTAATCGAAACGGAAGCGAAAAAGTATCTTGCGGCCTTTCCTAAGCGCGATGATCGGTATTCGCCCCTTATCAAGGCAGCGAATGCGGCTGCCGAAGCTAAGGAGTTCACTCGAGCCTTAACGATTGCTGAGAGCGTTATGCGGCACGAGGTTAACATTCAAAACCTTCCCCAATCTTATGTGAAGTGGTTTGGCGAGGACTCTTCCCTTGCCGCCCGAGGCCTCCTTAAACTTATTGCAGAAACTCCTAAGGGGATAGGAACCCTCCGTGCTATCCTTGCGCTAGATGTTTATCGGGATGGCTTGAAGGATATTGCGAAGGCACGAAGCGTTGCCTACGACTTTCTCGCAAAATCTCCCACCAAAGATAAATGGACGGAGGAGATTATTGCGTTCCTTTATTCATCAGCCACCGGACCAGAGACCTTCCGCAAAGATCTTGCAGCGATCAGTAGCAGCGCGAAATCGTTTCCACATCTTACTGAGTTCCAAGATCGAATCTGGAAAAACGCACCACAGGACAAAGAACAAAATCGTAGCTGGCAAAAAGCTAAAAAGTCCTATCAAAACGATCCGCTGGTCAATCTTTGGAAGAGCATTCAAGAAAAGGGAGGAAAATCAGGGAAATCTTGTCAGCAGCTTCTGCAGCAAAAACTCACAAAAGAACAACGATACCTCGTTCTTTCGCGACTCGCATATGTGTATCGCCATCATCTGGGAGGGAAATCAAAGGAAAGTGCTGCAAAGTATTACCAAAAGCTCTGTCAAGAGTTCCCAAAAGACCTCGCTGCTTCAGAACAATGGCTCGAAGCTGCCGCCTACACTCCAGAAAAGGATAGGTCGGCCATGAAGCTGGCGGCAGCCAACCACCTCCTTTCAATCCCCGCCGGCCCCGCCTATTACGATACTTGGTATCGCCTCGTCGAAATTAAAAACGAGTCCCTGATCCGAAAGGCCATCCCATGGATCAGAAAATCAAAGGAACAGAGCGACAATAGATCTGCTCACAGCACTCGGATCGGCGATATCATGAATGAGCTTGGAATGGAAACCGAAGCCATCCAATGGTGGAGATCCTTCATGGATCTTGATCCAAGTAATCGCGAATATGTTGATTGCACCCTGCGGGTCGCATCGACTATGAAACCCGGCGCGGCGCAGAACTTTCTCAAAACTCGTGCCGCAGCAGACACTGATTACCACGGAGCCTACGCTGCTGAACTCGCGAACCTTCTCTTTCGGGCTGACGATCTCGATGGAATGCAATCGCTTCTCAAAAAAGCCCGTGATCGGGCAGATCGAACACCTTTCCGATCTTGGGGTATGGGTGAGTGGCCTGCTCGCTCCTGGCTTGAGACTGCCAAGAGCTCTAAAGATTGGCCTGATGCCAAAAAAACGGGTGTTTATAGCATGATCCGGGATCTCCGGATCGGGAGGGTGAGCGCTGAAGCCGGGCTGGATCTCCTCAGCACCACCGCCAAATCGACCGATCGACTTCTTACCGCACAAGCTCTCATCAGAACCGCCGACCAACATTATGAATCATGGAGACGAATCTACCCCTACGCCCAGGCGGCTCTTGCTCGCAAAGATTTCCCGCTTGGGACCACCATCCTGAACGGGCTCCTGAACACCATCCGTTCAGTCGGTAATTCCGAAATAACGGATGCCCGAAAACTCCTCGGCAAAGCTTATCGAGAAATGGGAACCCTGAGTGCCGATATTCCCGCAGACAGCCCGATTGCTCCGCTCCTGCAAATCATCCTCCACCTTCGTCTCGGAGATAACGAGCGAGCCGAGGCTAGCTATTACCAAAATCGGGAGCTTTTTGACAAGCACCGCCATGAAGTTCCGGTGGAACTTCTTCTCTTTGGTGCGGAAATTCACATCGCTCAAGGAACTCCCGAAGACCATAATCGAGCGGAAGACATCCTTCGTGGCTGGATGCTAAAGTTCAGCGAATCTGAAAAAGTCGATGTTCGCGATAAGTCCCAAATTCAGCTTCTTCTAGCACGTAACTATCAGCGGGCCCGGCAATATGATATTGCCCGTGCGGAGTTTACCACCGCTCTAAATCTCTATAAAGAACAGCCAGAAGCCATCGAAGCACGATTCGGAATTGGTGAGACTTACATGGCTCAACGGGTCTACGATCAGGCGGCAGAGATCTTCACAACGCTTTCAGAAAACCCCAATCCCTCCATTTCCATTCGAGCAAATTTCCTTCGAGGAGTGCTCGCTATTCGACAAGAGGACAATGAACAAGCACGTCGAATTTTCCTCTCGGTCTTAGAGCAGGCTCCGGATACCAAGCTCGCCAACAAAACACTTTATAACCTCGCCGAAGTTTACGGAATCGAACAACGGTTTCTCACCCAACTAGAGACGCTCCGCACCGTGGGACGCCTCGGACAGGAATCGAAACTCTGGCATGCTCCAGGCAAGGCTCTTTCAGTCGTCGTGCAGGACCCGGATTTGGGAATCAGCCGCGGCGATACACGCATCCCCGTCATCGTCCGCACTGAGCCTGGAAATGATCGTGAGGAATCTTTCCTAACCAGCGGAGGAGCCGGTAAAGGAATCTTTCTCACTGAATTCCCCACTACCCTTGGCGAGGCAAATATTGGAGATGGAATCCTTCAGGTCACCGGAGGGGACATCATCTCAGTCGATTATCCCGAGGAGTTTAAAAAACAGTTCCAATTTGAATTTCTAAGCAACACGCGTCTCCGCATCGCTTCCGACGGATCACTCGAAGTCGCCAGCAGCGAGATCATTAATGAAGATGACGCGAGTTTCACTGACGTCCTTAAAAAAGAAATCGCAGAAAAAAAAGAGGAACAATCACGCTCTGCTTCCCGCCCGAGAAATCAGGTCAAACCCGGCAACCTAATCTACCTTCAGGTTAAGGATGGGGACCGAGATCTTACAGACGCACCAGATAAGGTCAGCGTAAAACTCTCCACCTCAAGTGGTGATGAAGTTCAACTCACAATCGATGAAGAGAGCCAACACGGCGGAGTCTTCCTTGGCATGTCTCGCACCGGAGAACTCCCTGCAGGAGCTAAAGCCTCAGATTCTGCTCTAGATCACAGCCCACTCAAGGCCATCGATCATTCGCTCGAAACCACCTGGCGGAGCGAACCCGACGGAGCCGCACCCAAATCCCTCTCGATCGATATGAAGGAACTTCGCCAGACTGACTCGATCACTCTCACCTCTCCCCAAATCGAGGAAGAAGCCCCAGTCCGGATGAAAATTCGAGGAAGTCACGACGGACGTTTTTGGTTCAACCTTGCTTCATTCCCCCCACCCAAACCCGCCATACCTCTAAAGTTCCCGGAAGCTGGCATGCACCTTCGGGTCTTTAAAACTTCAGCCAAAAGCCTGAAGGAAAATTACTCATGGCCAAATATCTCTGACCTCATTCAAAAAGTAGAACCAACAGAGGTCACCAAAGTAGAATCCCTCTCCTGGCAGGCCCCAGAGGAAAGCACGGACGCCTACTTCCTCCTTTGGTCTGGCCCACTTGTCCAGGAACGCGAAGGAGCTCTACGTATCGAGGTGACTGGACGAAACACCGCCGTCATGCTTAATGGACAGGTGGAGATGCCGGTTCGCGAAGGCGCCCAAAGTATCGATCTCTTTCTTCCTCGGGGAATTCACAATCTCAATATTCTTACTATCGCGACTCCGGAGGCGAACTCAGTCGAAGCGAAAATAGCTCGTGAAAATCGCCAGTCATCAGTCGTGAAAATGCGGTCATTTATGGCCGCTGATTTCGATCCGGATTCTGTAACGGACATTTCAGATTTCAAACCGGTTCCTCCTTCTAAAATCACTCAGGAAGAAAATCGCTGGAGCCTCTCAATGCCTTCACGCGAGCTAAGGTTTATTGACTTTGAATTCCTTGAGTATCGCGGTGAGGCGATCGCTATTAGCAACGTGGAAATCTCAGGCGGTGATCTAAAACACATCCCACCTGCAGCCGACGTCCTCGAACTCGCAAGTAATGATGTCCTCGAACTCGCACCTGGGGACACTGTCACTGTCTCTTATCTTGATGAGCTCACTGCTGGTGCTGAGCAACGAAACCGCCTCCTCACAAAGTCTCTCACTGCAACCTACTACAACGGCCAAATCACACCGATTAGTTATGACTTCAATCGTAGCGGAAATGGCTCTGTAAAAGGGACCCGCAAAGAACTTCTCCGTATCGAACCCGGCGAGCGAATCGTTGCTGAGATTGTCGACTTTGATTTGGACGTCGGCCTTGATCGAGATGAGATTGAGATGGAGATCCAAGTTAATTCAGGCCCCCATTTCAAGTTCACGGCAACCGAGACTGGTGCCTCGACAGGGGTCTTTCTCGCTGAAATCGACACAGCCGCTGAGGCCAGCGAAGGAAAGATCGTCGTCAAGCAAGGCGACAAAGTCTACCTTCGTTACAAGGACGGACAGAACATCTTCCCTGGCCATGCTTTTTATCGTGAGGCAACCGTCCTCTTAAATGAGCCAACCGAAGCCCGGATCCAAATTGTCGATAGTGAAACCCCGGTTGAGGGCGCCATGAGATTTCTCCCGGTTGAAGAGCCTCGCCCACAAGACCATATCAGCAAAGTGGAGTATCGACTCCCCCTTACTATCGAAGTCATTGATCCCGACCGCGCCAAGGATTCCCGCAGTACAGTGCTTGTTGACGTTATGACCACCCAAGGGGCTAAGACCCAAGTCGAGTGTGTCCTATCGCGCGCCTTCGCTACTCCGAACGAAGCCCTTTCCGAGTCTCGTAACCCGGCTCTTTTAGAAGGCCGTTTCGTTGGACAGATCCCACTCCTCTTGGGATCGCCACAAAGCATCACCATGGTTCCCGAAGATGGCACCTTGCCAAAAGGTGGACTCGGCAAAATCATTGTTCCGACCGATAGCGATCCTGAAGCCGGACTCGATGATGGATCAACTAAATCAAAAGCCGCACTGGCTGTCCTAAGCGTTGTTGGCACGGACCAGTTCACCGCAATCTACCAGGACAACTCACGGCCCGATGACTCCAAAGTTTCTCTGAACGCTGCCGCAAAACTCTTCTCCTCTGCCAACCTCGAAATCACCAATGAAGAATATTTAGAACCCGCTGAAATCGCACACGTCGGCAAGAAACTCTTCCTCCGCCTTTACGATCCAGATCTCGATATTTCCAAAAAGCGGGATATGGCCATAGTGCGGGTCGTAACCGCAAGCGGTGAAGACGAAACAATCGAACTAGAGGAGACTCTGACACACAGTGGTGTATTCACTGGGTCTTTCCCCCTCCAAGCGAATTCCGACCCGGTGCCCGGAAATTCCGAAGGGAAAATCGAATGCTTCTTCGGCGATCAAATCACCGTGGGATATCTTGACAATGTCATTCAAACTATCGACGGACAACCAATCATTAAACGTATACTGCCGGTTGCCGTTGGCACTGATGGCGTGATGGCTGCCTTTAGTAAGATTTACAAAGATGAGGATTTGGCCATCCAAACTCAATTCCATATAGCCGAGAGCTACTTCGAACTCTTCAAGAGCCAACGCAAACTCAAACAAGATACAAAGGCTGAAGCTGCACTTACTTCAGGTCAACGCGTTCTCCGGGATCTTCGGGACGACTATCCAAATCCCAAATACGCTCCGCGTGTTTCATACCTCCTCGGTCAATTCGCTCAAGAAATGGAGGCCTGGAATGAAGCTATCGCTGCATATGGATCCATTGTTAGAAATCACCCCGAGCACAATCTTGCCCCGGATTCACAGTACAAACTCGGTCAATGTCACGAAGAAGCCGGTGAACTTGATGAAGCTCTTGAAGCATACGTCACCTTGGCAGGAACCTATCCAAAGAGCCCTCTCATCGCCAACGTCATGCTTCGTATTAACGAACACTTTTACACTAAGGAAGACTACCCCGTTGCGGCCTCCGTCGGTGAAAAATTTCTGGAGAAATTCCCAAACCACGAGTGGACTCCAAAAATGGCGTTCCGCATTGGTCAATGCCATTACAAGCAGGAAGAATATCTAAAAGGAGGCAGATCATTCGACGCCTTTGCAAAGCGTTTTCCTGATCAAGAACTTACCGCCCAAGCACTCTTTTGGGCCGGTGAAAGTTATCGCATGGGTCGAGATATCCCAAACGCTTTTCGACGCTACAACCGCTGCCGGTGGGACTTCCCTGAAAGCGATGCCGCCAAATATTCACGGGGAAGACTCGCACTCCCGGAACTCCTCTCCCAATTTGAAAAAGAAGCTAATCTAAACGAATAAACATGATCCTAGTCCACCTCGCTGATGCCGGATTTTTTGAATCCGGAGCTCTAAAATTCCTACTTGAAGGCGGCCCCTTCATGTGGCCATTACTTGCCCTTCTAGTCATGGCTATTGCTGTCATCATTGAACGCTATCGCAGCCTCAAACTCCTCGAAACCGATGCAGGAACCCTCCGTGAAGAAGTCATCGAACTCTTGTCCGAAGACAAAGTTGAAGAATCTCTAAAACTCTGCGACTCCGCGCGCGGTCCGGTTCCAGCAATTCTCTCAAATGGCCTTCGCAAATACCTCGTTCTTCGCCGCCTAAATTACGATCAGGCTCAAATGGAACAACAGGTCGTAAAAAGCATGGAAAACTACGGTGTTAATATTGTTGCGGCGCTCGAACGCCACCTTCCCATCCTTGCCACTATCGCCTCAGTTGCGCCTATGCTGGGTTTTCTCGGAACGGTGCAAGGAATGATCGTAGCATTCGGCGATATCGAAGCAAACATCGGCCAACAAAACATCGTGCAAGCCGCGGCATCGGGAATCAGGGTTGCCCTTCTCACCACAGCCTTTGGATTAATTGTAGGCATTCCAGCTTACATGGCTTTCAACTACTTCACCGGACTCATCAATGACTTCGTTCTTCAGGTTGAATCATCTGCCGCCGAGCTCATTGAAGTTGTTTCTCTCCGACTCACTCTGGACAAGGAAAGCTCATGAAACTGCAACGCGGCAAATTGTTGATCGACCCACCTGCTAGTGCCAGTTCGGATATAGCCTTCATCCTTATTATTTTCTTTCTCGTCTGCGCCGCAGTGCAGCCGGAAACCGGGATTGCACAAATTCTTCCTAAGACCGAGGAAAAGTCCGAGAAGCAAGATCAAAGCAAAAATATCGAAGTGTCCATCACTCCAAATAGCATCGTGCTAAACGGAAGCCCCTTAAAACTTAACGAATTCCCCCCCAAACTTACCTCCGCCTTGTCTAAAAAGACGCGCGATGAAGACCGCGTCGTCACCGTCAAAAGCGCACCCAACACGCCTTATCCGCTCTGGATTAAAGTCTCCCAAGTCATCGAACAAGCAGGCGGCATTCTCACTCTGGAACTTGAATCAGATCGCGTAATTAATGTCGAATGAAACTCCCTCGCAAAAAACTCACCGCCTCCATTCCGTCCTTCGCGATGGGAGACATCGGCTTCTTGCTGCTCATTTTCTTCGTTATACTCGCTCGAGCGCAGGACGACAGTCACGTTCGCTGGCAACCAGCCAAGCTCAAGGAAGTTGAAATGGTCGCTTCCCCGCTTGCAAGCGTCACAATTGATACAGGATTCAAAAACTACCTAGACGGCAAGGAAATCTCCACCGACGCGCTTACAGCAGCCCTTTCTCAGATCCTCGGTGATACCCCATCGGGAAAACGCTATGTCTTTCTCAAAGTTCACAAAGAGGCCAAAGCGATCCACTTTGAACCAATCATCGCAGCCATCAGTGAAGCCGGTGGCGATCTCGTTCACATCCTTGAACCCGAACAACCCGCATCGTCTCAATGAAAGGCCAATCAAAAAACTCTGGTGACTCTCGCACTTCCATGGCTAGCACCAAGGCAGACCTACGTGAGCTCAAGACCAACTCAAGCGCCACCGTCGAGGAGCTAAAGCTGTTTCTTCGCGAACTGAAAGGAAAGAGCCCACAGGAGATGCTGGGAATTGTTGCGTCGAGCCAGCTCATTCGGGCCACCATTCTTTCAGTCGTTTTGGTAATCGTTGCCATCTTTGCCCTAACCGCCATTCCCTATTTTCTTGGAGATAAAGAAACTTCTGATCCGGTGCCGCCTATCGTTACAATCCCAGCCGGCCCCGCTCCTAGCCTCCAAGAAGCCACACCTTCTCCTACCAAGCCAAAAGACGACGAACCTCTCGCCCCGCTTGGAGTGAATGAAAAGAAAACCGCCCCAGCAAATGTCAACCCACTCGAGGACGATGGGGCAAGCTTTCTCAAAGACCTAGAGTGAGAAAGCTCTAATCAACAGTCTCCATTGTGAGGCGCCCGCAATGCTCCCTCAACAAAAGATTAAAGATCTCTGCAACCGGCTCCCCCGCCGCCTTCGCAGCCCAATCTCGTTGACAGGGATTTACGCCACGTTCTGGTGCCTTCTCTGGATCGACGCGCATACTTGGTTTTGGCTAAATCGTTGGCTCACCGCAATCGGTTTCCTGTCAGCTCTTCCAGTCTGCTTCTTTTGGGTCCGCCGGCACCGCAAGTCTTCCCTCATCATTAAACGTGGTATCCTAAGTGCCTTCTACCTTCCGGTCTGGCAGCTCGCTGTTTATCTACCTCTTCTCAACTTTTCCTACGCGCTCTCGAGCACCATTTCACAGATCGGAACAGTCGGAGCCTTCTTCCTTGGGCTCGGATGGACTGCTTGGGGAATCGATCACGAAACAAAACGCATCACCACCAATTCCAACTCAAACTATTCCTGGGACCCTCGTAAACTTTCCGCCTGGTACTTCGGGAAGAAGAATCACAAGCTCCGCCAATCCCTCCTTACTCTCGTCAGCTACACGATACTCTTCAGTATTGCAGCGTTCATTTTAACGAGACTATCAGGCTGTAGTATTTACGAATCTCCCCTCGGAGGTGGAGACAACGCTCAGCTCAAACAAGTTGTCAAAATCCAAAAGGTGATCAACAAAAAGTTTGTCATCAATCCCTACAGCAGCGTCCTTTTTAATCCTCCTCCCATTGATGATGTTAAACTTGAAGTCCTAGAAGTCACGGAACACCTTTATGAAATTGGACAGGGTAAAGGAGATAGTGCGGGGTTTTCATCAGGCACCGCTCGGGGAAAAGTCCGCTTCATTCGCCTCAAATATAATGGTGGCGACTGGGAACAAGATATGGATCGAGGTTCCGACCTAAATCTACTGACCGAATATGGGGTCCGCACCGGTCATCCGGTTAGCGACCGGCCCGAACCGATGGAAATTGGCCGTCTCAAAAGTTTTCCCAAACGAAAAAGCCCTCCCATGGTCTACATGACCGGGCAAGAAGGAATCAGCCTCAGCGACATGGAGATTAAAACCATGCGTCGCTATCTGCTCGAGCACCACGGCATGCTCTTTGGTGACAATGGAGGGAGCTCCGGGTGGGAAGGGCAATTTGTTTCCATGATGAAAAGGGTTCTTCCGCGTGTCGAAACTATCGATGTCTATCTCGACCACCCGATCCATCGAATTCCCTATTCACTCCCACGCCTCCCCATCGTCGCTCCGCACGGACGATCCAATGCTCTCGGCTGGGTTGTTGACGGACGACTTGTCGCCTATTATCACCCCGGCGACATTGGCGACGCTTGGGCCGACGGTCATTCCGGAGTCAAACGTGAAGTCTGGGAGTCGAGCTATCAGCTTGGAGTCAACATTCTCTACTACGCCCACACCGAATACAACAAGTGGCTTGAACGAACGAAGAAATAATCATGCCTGCCTTTATCCTATCTCTTATTCTCGCCCTCGGTTCATTCGCGACGGCAGCTCTTTCGACTCTCCAACAAATTGACGTTAAAACCTTCGAGAAGATGCGGGAGGTCGAGCGTTATCAAATCAAAATTGCCGAGAAGCACTTTCTTAAAGGGAGTTTTAAGATCGCCCTCGCCGAGTATGAAAAATTCTTAACCCTTTATGAAAAAAGCGCTGGTGCTCCCTACGCGCAGCTGATGTGGAGTCACACCATGATGAAGCTTAAAAAGCCTAAGACCGCTTTGCGCGAGGGCTTCCAATCCGTCATCGACTATTGGCCCGAGTCCCTTGAGGCCACAACCGCGTCCTATTGCATGGGAGACGCCTACCGCACGATGGGCGAAGTCAAGGATGCTCAAAAGTCATTTCGCTTTCTCATTAAGGAATACCCTGGCCATGAACTTGCAATGCGCGCACGGCAAGATCTCCTCCATTATGCGCGCCTACATGAGAACATGGAGGAGCGCCTCACTCTTCTGAGTGAACTCACTTTCGCTGTAGAACGAACCGAAAAATCGAGAGACGCTTGCGTCAAAGCATGTCACGAACTTGCAGAATTACACTGCTTTGCTCAAAACCTCGACCAAGGTAAAAAAGCCCTCGCCACCACTTACTCCGGAACCAAGCTTTTCGAACAAGTTTACAGCCTTTCGGTCAGAACAATGAAGCATCTCCTTGGAGATCAAAAAACAAGAATGGCAGCATTAAAGCTGGGAGATCAATTAATCATGACACTTAGAAACGAGGCAACTGTCCGCACTGAGTTAGCATCACAATTTTTCTATCAGGCAGCAGACTTGAACACAACTCTCGGCCGTCATAGCGAAACTATGAAAATCTATCGCGAGATTGGAGAGCGTTTCGGTATGAATGACAGTCTTCGTGGAACGATGGCGCAATGGTATAAGTCGCGAGACCGAAGGAACGAAGCTCGAAGAATCTATGGCGAATTTGAAGATCAGCTAGCAGGTCTCAAAAATCTTGCAGCGATGTCACTTGAGGAGAAAAAAGTTGCAGCGGCTATCACAATTTACCGGAAGCTCATAAAAATCGACGGAAATAACTCTGTCGGATATCTTTTGAATATTGCCAGTTGTTATGAGAGTCAACCTGACTGGGAAAAAGCGATCGCTTGCTATCGTGAAATCATCGAAATCGATAAAGATAATTCTGTTAAATATCTTTTGACGATAGCCGGTTGTTATAAGACCCAATCCGACTGGAAAAAAGCGATCGCCTGCTATCGTGAAATCATCGAAATCGACGGAGATAATTCGGGCGAATACCTCTGGTTGATTGCTGGATGTTACGAAACACAATCGGACTGGAAAAAAGCGATCGCCTGCTATCGTCAAATCGATCGATTTCCCGCGAACTACTTTGCGATGGCCAATTGCCATCGAAAGATTGAGGAGCACCAAGAGGCCATTACACTCTACAATCAGATTAAGATTCTAGAGAAGTCAGCACCTGAGGCGAGTTTACAGATCGGTTACACCTACGAAGAGGCAAAGGACAAGGAAAAAGCGATTCGCACCTTTCAACTGACTTGCAAACGCTACCCAAAATCCGGCCAAGCCAGCAAAGCCCACTCCCACCTCCAGAATAAGTATAAGATCAACGTCACTCTCGGGGGCACCGAAGAAGAATAGCCGAGTCGTCTCCGATTATGGGACCACGAGCAGTCGACCCTCATCTCCTTTTTTAGAGAACACTCTCACCCCCTAGATAAAGAGTTGGTTTTCTATGCTCCCAGCACGATCGCCAGAGCAATCACCATCAAGACCCCACCTGCACTCTGTTTCCTTACAAAACGTGGATCGCTCTTACGCCCAATGAAATAGAGGAAAAGAACCGCCATCAGCCCTCGAGTGCTAAAAACAACATTAGTTAAAGTTGGCTGTCCATATCTGCTGAATGCCAGATTCACGACAAGGGCCTGCAGTCCAAGCAAAACCCCCGCTCCAACCACAACAGCAGTAATACACGGGTTCCTAGCCAACATCGCCACCTGTCCTCTACAAGGTAATAACAGACCAATTGAAATAATTCCACTGGTTCCCATCATCAGAATGAGCCAGCGCGCTGCTCCAATTTCACGGCTCTGCCAACCGGTTAAAAAATCATTAATGCCGAAAAATAGGCAAGCCACCAAAGTGAGACCTACCGTTACGCGATGCGTCCGCCAACCTTCCGCACTCCCTCCAGAGACAAGGAAGACCGCTATCGTTGCTAAGATGACCCCACAAACCAAACTCCATGAGCTCGGTTCAAGCCCCACCAGCATAGAAAAGAATCCCACTATCACCACCTTCATCCCCAAGGCGGAAGAATGAACCGCAAGATCACCCGTCTTCACCGATTGGATGGAAAACCATTGTCCCAAAAAAAAGAAACCGCCATTTCCGATCGCCCACCAATCTCTACCAGAAATTTCCCACCCCCCGGTTGGATGAAGACATGAGAGAAAAATGAGTCCCGTGACTAAATTTGCGATAGAAACGATGACCGATAACCGGACTCCATGAGCCGTCCCTTTCTGAATACACCACCCCAAAAGCGGATGCAGCACCGCGCCAAGCAAAGGAAGAAGGACGGCACCACCAGGAACCGTCATTGACTAAAAAAGAAAAAATTCATGCCCCAAACGGCAAAAAGCTATGCCACGCTTGGGGCAGCGTAAGCTCACTTAACTGGAGTAACCTTTTCTTTGGTAGGGAAATCCTTGGACCAGGCAACCGTCACCTCTTTACCTGCAACCCACTCAGTACCTCTTAGAAGGGTATCGTAGAATCCTCGGCACTGCATTGAGTAATTAGCATGTCCTAGCGTTGTGTGAAAAACACGGCCTTTTCCATAGTTAAGAGCCATGAGCATAGGCTCATCGCGATTCGTCTTATCACTTGGAGCGGTCGCAAGAACTTTCATATTTTTAGCAGGTCCCCGAAGCATGTCATAAAGCTCATCTTTGGCATGTAACCACTCTTGGGGCATCCCCTTGGTGATCGGGTGATCATTGGCGCGGTTTGTAATCACGAACTCGTGCTGAGGCCCATGATTTCCACCTCTTCCCTTGGATTCATCGACAACCTCCTTACCATCTTTGTAATAAACGTAAGGACCGCTCTTCTCGTTACGCCCTCCCCAGCCGCCAAGGCCGATCATTTCATTGTATTCGGGCCACATTGAAAACGCGTTATCTGCCGCGTGCACCACAACAAATCCTCCACCATTCTTCACAAAATCAACGAATGAGGTCCGCACTTCCCCGGGCCACATCTGACCATTGTAGTTGCTCACCACGACATCATACTTATGGAACTCGGGGCTCCACTTATCCCACTCTTCCTTTGCGGCCTTATTTCCCGGACTGGTGCTAACATCTAGTGAAAAGCGTCCGTTACTTCCAAAGATTTTTTCAAGAACCGGGGTCGTCTCTTTCCAGTTATGATTATTTTGACCATCAATGATCAACACCCTGACAACATTTCCCTCTTTTTCGTTGTCTTTTTTGGCGGCGAAACTGACAAATACGAAACTGGCAAGTAGCATGAGCGCGATGCCGAGCGTTAAACGGTTCTTCATTCCACTATCATCACCAAAACAGTCCCTGATTGCCAAGACGAAAAACTTCCACATTAGCATTTGGTTTCTTAGGATCTCGTAAGTGCACTCTGTAGTCGAACTTCTCGAGGCCCTCGTCCAAATCCCCTCGGTTAATCCAGATGGGGATCCCGGAGTGTCCCCGGGTGGAGAAGAAGAGGTTGCCGTCCTAGTTTCCGGGTTTCTTCAACAATACGGGTTCAATTCTATCTTCGAAGAAGTCGAACCAGGACGACCCAATCTAATTGCTCGAGCTCCGGGCTCCGAAGGCCGCCCTCGAATCCTTCTTGGGCCTCACCTTGACACCGTTGGCGTTTCCGGAATGACGATTGATCCTTTTTCCGGCTCAATCAGTGACGGTAAAATTCACGGACGGGGGACCTCCGACACCAAAGGTCCAATGGCGGCAATGCTCTGGGGGCTTCGCGAAAACGCCCACCTTTTGGAAAAGCTCCCCATAGCAGTCGATTTTGTCGGATTTATGGGCGAAGAATCGAGGCAACCAGGTTCTCGGCACTTTGCCAAAAACCACGCACACCAATACGATTTTGCAGTTGCCGGTGAGCCGACTTCTCTCGAAGCCGTATATTGCA